>CXWJ01009454.1_pt1 | contig 26706 bp, 18 predicted proteins | sample 590841 | NCBI WGS metagenome assembly CXWJ01 (sample SAMEA3498367, study PRJEB10139) | wastewater metagenome | biome: wastewater treatment plant; material: activated sludge | place: Austria | collected 2015-01-21 | reverse complement strand
CAGGGGGGCAGGGGAGCAGGGGCGCTCGTCCCCCTCCCACCGGGAGGGGTTAGGGGAGGGTCTTCTCCCCTGCATGCAAAAAAAGCCTACCCCTCTATAATATGAAGAACATGCGCCGCATCCTGGTGGTAGACGACGACAAAGAAGTGGTGCGCCTCATCCGGGCCTATCTGGAGCAGGCCGGTTTCGAGGTGTTGGCGGCCTATGACGGCGAGACGGCCGTCCACGTCTTGCGCCGCGAGCGCCCCGACCTGCTGTTGCTCGACTTGATGCTGCCCGGCCGCGACGGCTGGGACATCACCCGCCTGGTGCGCGCCGACCCGACTCTGGCCCACACGCCGATCATCATGCTCACCGCCCGCGTTGACGACACCGACAAGATCGTCGGCCTGGAACTGGGGGCTGACGACTACGTGACCAAACCCTATAACCCGCGCGAGGTCGTGGCCCGCGTGCGGGCGCGGCTGCGGCAACAGGACGGCGCGCCGCCCGTCCTGCGCGCCGGCGATCTGGAACTGGACGTCCGGCGGCGCGAGGTGCGGGCCGGCGGGCGGCTCATCGACCTGACGCCGACCGAATTTGCCCTGCTGCTGGTCTTCATGGAGCAGCCCGGCTACGTGCTGACCCGCGATGAGTTGATGCGCCGCGGCCTGGGGCTGAATTTCGAGGGCGTGGAGCGCACGCTCGATAGCCACATCCGCAATTTGCGCCAAAAGCTGGAGCCAGACCCGGCCGCGCCTATCTACATCCAGACCGTCTACGGCGTCGGCTACCGGCTGGCGGAGCGCGCCGCGTGAACCGGCTGTGGATTCGTCTGGCGCTGGTGATCATCGGCATCCTGCTGGCGGTCATCCTTCTGCCTCTGTTCATCGCGCCGCTCATCTTTTCGCCCCCGGCCGAGTTGGGGCCTGGTAATGATCAGCTGGTCGCGTTTTTCCAGAGCATGCCGGCCGACGTGCAGGCCGCGCTGGAGCAGCAGATCATGCGCCTGGCCTGGTCGCTGATCATTCGCACGCTGCTCGTCGTCGGCGCGGGCGGCATGGTGGCCGGGGTCATCCTCAGCCGGATGCTGTCGGCCCCATTGCAAGACCTGGCGACCGGAGCGCGGGCCATCGCCGGGCGCAACCTGGCCTATCGTGTGCCCGTGCGCGGCAGCGACGAGATGCGCACCGTGGCCGAGTCGTTCAACGACATGGCCGGCCGCCTGGAGCAGGCCGAGGCCATGCGCCGCCAACTGCTGGCCGACGTGGCCCACGAGTTACGCAATCCGGTTCACGTGCTGCGCGGCAATTTGCAGGCCATCCTCGACGGCGTCTATCCCCGGAATGAAGAGGAGTTGTCGCGGCTGCTGGATCAGACGGAGCATTTGGCGCGGCTGGTCAATGATCTGCACGAGTTGGCGCTGGCCGAGGCCCACCAGCTACCGCTCCACCGCCGGCCGACCGACCTGGGCGCGCTGACCAAAGAGGCGGTGGCTGTGTTCCAGCCGTTGGCCGCGGCCCAAAACGTCGATCTACGCGTCGAGTTGCTGGGCGCGCCGCCCATGGCGAACGTTGACCCCGACCGCATCCGTCAGACGATTCAAAACCTGCTGGCGAATGCGCTGCGCCACACGCCGGCCGGTGGTCGCGTCCGCGTGACCGTCACCCGCCAGGGCGACCGGGCGGCGCTCACTGTGGCCGATAGCGGCAGCGGCATCGCCCCCGAACACCTGCCGCTGGTGTTCGACCGCTTCTTCCGCACCGACAGCGCCCGCGACCGCGAGAGCGGCGGCGCGGGGCTGGGGCTGGCCATCGCCAAGGCCATCGTCGAGACCCACGGCGGCGCGGTGTGGGCCGAGAGCGCGGGGCTGGGGCGGGGCAGCGTGTTCACCATGACTCTGCCGGCCGAATCGTAGCCTTTGTTTGTAGTAGGCGCTTCAGCGCCGTCGGCGGACAGCAGCCCGCGCGAAGAGCGCAACTGAAGTTGCTGACTACGAACCGGCGTGAAGAACGCAACTGAAGTTGCTGGCTACGAACCGGCGCGAAGAACGCAACTGAAGTTGCTGACTACGAACCAGTGAAGAAACTCGTGCGACAGGCGTTGATTCAGGCTAAACTACCCCCTTGATGCCTAATTTCGATAACCTTGATCTGATTGTGCGCAACGTGCCCGCGGCCGTCGCGTTTTTTGAGCGTGTCGTCGGGCTGACCACCCGCTACACCGACGCCAACTTTGCCGAACTGGAATCAGGCGCGGTGACGATCATGCTCAGTCCGGCGGCGATGGTGCCGGTGGAGCCGGCGGCCGGGGTCATCCTCCACTTCCAGGTCGAGGACGTGGCCGAGGCGCGCCGCCGGGCCGTGGCGCATGGGGCGACCATCCTGATGGAGCCGACGCTGACCGACTGGGGCACGGAGTCGCTGCTCATCGCCGGGCCGGAAGAGATAGTCATCGATCTCTATCGTTGGATTGCGCCCCACTTCTCCGCCTGAAGACCGCTCATCTTGCCCTCGCGGCCGCAAGTGGGCCGCCACCCCGGCCATGCTGCGAGCCGGAATGGCGGCCTGAAACGATTCCCGCGAAACCCGCCCGGCCGGCGATGGACTACTCGCCGGCCGGCCGAGTCAGGAACACCCTATTGCGATCCGTCGTTCATGGCGTGGGCGATGACCGCGCCGGCCACCTCTTCGCCCAGGGCCAGCCCGGCGTCGATGTCGCTGCGGAAGTGGATGCCGGCCCAGATGCGCGACTCGCCCGCCTCATCGGCCAGCGCCGTCACCTGCGCGGCGGTCGTGGGGAACAGGTGGCCCAGGATGCCGGCCTGCGCCGCCGAGAAGCAGGAGTGGGCCGAGGGGTAGCTGGGATGCGACGGCGTGGGAAAGACCGTCTGGAATTCCGGGTCCAGTTGTACCGGGCGCATGGCCCAGTAGGTGTACTTGGCATCCCAGCAGGCGACGCCCGCGTCGTAGCCGGCGATGTTGCTCAGGGCGTAGGCCCGCGCGGCCCACGGCGCAATGAGCTCGCTTTCCAGCACCAGCCGGTCGGCGATCTCGCCCCAGAACCAGTAGTTGCGCCGCCCGCCCGCGCCGTGCTCCCAGAACATAGCCTTGCCGTTGGTCACCGGCGTACGCTCGAAGGCGCGCAGTTCATCCATCTCGGCCGCCAGTTCGTCCGAATCGTAGGCCGGGGGCGGGGCGGGGCGGAACTGGTCGCCCGACGTCAGCACCCAGGGCTGCCATAACCCGCCGGTGGGCAGGGATGGGTTCTCGCCCGTCCAGTGGCCTGGTTCGGTGGGCACGCTGCCCGTCCACGGGTCGGCCGAGCCGTCGGCCAGGCCGCGGGCGATGACCAGTTCGGCCACCTGCCGGCCCAATTCCAGCCCCGCCGCCACGTCGCTGGGGTATTCGACGCCGGCCAGCAGCCGCGACTGCACCGCCTGCTGGGCCTGCTCCTCAAAGACCGCGGCCTCGTCGGGGAAGAGCCAGGCCAGCACCGCCGCCGCCGCCCCGGCCGTGGCCGCGTATTCGGATGGGTAGGACGGGATGAGCGGGTTCTCGATGGCCGTCTCCAGCGCCGGATCGACCTGGCTGGGACGCGGCCGGAGGGGGAGGTAGGTGATCTTGCCGTCCCACGTGGCGACGGTGGCGTCGTAGATGGCGGCGTGGATCAGGGCCAGATCGCGCAGCCCCATCAGCGCGGATACGCCACGCTTGTTCAGGGCGTTCATGGCGATCTGGTTCCAGCGATAGGCCGGCGGCCCGGCGTTCCAGTAAGCGATCTGGAGCAGATCGGCCTCATCCCGTTCGGCGGCCAGCGCCAGCAGTTGTTCGATCTCGGCCGCGGTGGCCGCCTTGTCGGGCGGTGGGGCGGGGCGGAACTGGCTGCCCGATTCCAGCACCCACGTCTGCCACGTGCTGGCGTTCGGCTCCCATTGTGGCGGTGGTTCGGCCACGTCGGTTGGTGCGGGGAATTGTGTCGGCGTGGCGGTTGGCGGTTCGTCTGTGGGCGGCGCGGCCGTCGGCATCTTGGTCGGCGTGGCTCTGGGCGTGGCCGCCGCGGTCGCCGGCGGGGTGACCTCGGCGGGCGGGGCGGTTGTGCCGCAGGCGACCAGCGCCATCGCGGCCAAAAGGGCGAAAACAGTGAGTAACATCCAGGTGAATCGCGCTTGTCTCTTCATCATTACCTCCGGTCTGCTCATAAGGGTTGCATCTCTGAACTTATTCACCTGCCCATCGTGCCGGATGGTCGTCAAGCGCGCGTCATTGGGGGATCAATCCAGCGTCAATAGGTGGCCTGAGATCAGGTGCGACGCACTTTCCGAAGTGCGTCGCACCTAAATCACTATGCAGTTGTGGTTTCGCGGGGACTAAAGGATGAAAGAATTCAACGCTACACTAATAGCGTCGCCAGCAACACCGCCACCAACCCACCCCCCAACGACGAGATCAAATTCACCAGATCGTTATTCATCCACGACCAGCCGCGCAACGGCCGCGTTGTCGTGCCGCAACGGTGGCGTTGGCGCTCGGTCTCCTTGCGGCAGGTATCGCAGTAGTAGATCTGCTGCACGGTCGCGCCCAACAGGCTATCGAGCAGCGAACCGGCCGCGCCACCCAGCGCGCCGATGAGCGCCGTGGGCGGCATGGCCTGCCAGGCGATCAGCCCGGCCGCGGCCCCCAGAAACCCCGCCGTCAGGCCGATGAGCAGCCCGCCGACGAACGACACGGCCGTGCCCAATAAGGACACCCCGCCCGACGTGCCGACCTCGACCACCCGGCCGTTGGTGATGAGGCGCGGCGCGGTCTTGCTGAGCGTGCCCAGTTCCGTGGCCCAGGTGTCGGCCGTCACCGTCGCCATGACGCCGATGAACAGATAGAACCACAACATATTGGGCACGACCCGGCCGGGCACGACGGCGCTGAGCACGGCCACCAGCGCCCCCAGCCCGCCGTTCGCCAGCACCTGGCCCATGTCGCGCCGGTGGCCCTTCTCGAACTTCTCGGCCGTGGCCGCCTTCTCGCGCTCCTTATAATGGGACAGGGCGCTGGAACTGACGAAAAAGACGGCCAGGACCACGCCCCACACCCAGCCGCCAAAGCCGAAGATGAGCGTGCCCACGAGCAGCGCCCCGGCCGCCCCCGACGGCGACAACGACCCGCGCCGATAGGCCAGAAAAGCGATGACGGCGCTAAGCGCCAGACCGAGCAGGAGAGAGGATAGCAATTGTTGGCTCATAGGCGGCCTAGTTTATCCGCTAATTTCTGACCCGGCAGGCCATTGGACAAGGCCATAATTTCGGCCACAATTAAAGGCGACTGGTCACACCGGCCATCTCAGGGAACAACGATGAACCCAATCCGCAGCCTGTTGAGAATTTCCATCCAGTTCGTGATTAACTGGATCGTCAGCGCCGCGTCGCTGGTCATCACGGCCTGGATTTCGCCCGGCATCAATCTCTCGGCCGTCGGCGACTATCCCGAATGGGCCATTGCCGCCGCCGTGGCTTTCCTGCTGGGGCTGGTCAATCTGCTGATCCGGCCGATTATCCTGTTGCTGGCCCTGCCGCTGGGCTTCATCGTCCTGTTCGTGGCCGGCTTCTTCGTCAACGCGGTCATGTTGCGCATCACCGACAATCTGACCGGCCCCGGGTTCGTCGTCACCGGCTGGCTGCCGGCCTTCTTCGGCGGCATCGTGCTGGCCCTGGTCAGCATGTTGATCAACGCCCTGATCGGGATCGAGGATACCAACAGCTTCTACGAGGGGGTCATCGAAAAGCGCCTGGCCCGCCAGCGCCCCGTCGGGGCCACGAGCGAGACGACGGCGCTGGTCATGCTGGAAATCGATGGCCTGAGCTACCACCACATCCGGAAAGCCATCGCCGACGGCTACATGCCCCACGTGCAGGCGATGATCGAACAGGACGGCTACGTCCTGTCGCGCACCGACTGCGGCCTGCCCTCGCAGACATCGGCCTGCCAGACCGGCATCCTCTTCGGCGACAACTACGACATCCCCGCCTTTCGCTGGTACGACAAGGCCCGCGGCCGGCTGTTCGTCTCCGGCAATGACGCGGCCGAGATCAACGCCCGCTATGCCAACGGCCAGGGACTTTTGCGCGACGGGGCCAGCGTCAATAACATGATGAATGGCGACGCCATGCTGTCGCTGCTGACGGCTTCCGACCTGCGCGGCGGCACGAGCGATCAGAACCGCGCCCGTGCCCACGATGTTTACCTGTTGCTGCTGAATCCCAACTTTCTGATGCGCGTGTTGGGTAAATTTCTGGGCGAAAGCCTGATTGAGGTGTGGCAATATGGCCGCGACGTTATCGGCGGCGTCCAGCCACGGCTGAACCGCCTGGCCCATTTTTACCCGTTCATCCGCGCCGCCACCACGGTCTTCATGCGCGAGGTGTCGGGTTCGCTGACGATCATGCAGATCATCCGCGGCGAGCCGGCCATCTATACCACCTGGCCGGGTTACGACGAGGTGGCCCACCATTCCGGGCCGTGGTCGAGCCACGCCTTCGGCACCCTGCGCGGCTTCGACCGCACCATCGGCGCGGTGCGCGAGGCCATGGCGACCAAAGCGCCGCGCCCCTATGAGTTGCTGCTGCTGTCCGACCACGGCCAATCGTTCGGCCCGACGTTCAAGATGCGCTACGGCTACACGCTCAAGGAGTTCATCGAGAACCACATGCCCGCCGGCACAATCATCACCCAGACGGCCGGCGGCGACGACGGCTCGCTGTCGGTGGCCTCGGCGGCGGCCGAATTGGGCAACATCAATGCCCAGGGTATGGGCGGGCGTGTCGGCCAGGCCGCCACCCGGCGCCTGCAAAAAGCGGCCGAGCGCACCTTGCAGGAGGCCGAGCGCGATCAGGCGACCATTGCCGCCGATGTGGCCGCCGTTGCTGCGGCCGACGTGACGTTCTGCGGCAGCGGCAATCTGGCCCAGGTCTATTTCCATGCTTTCGCCCACCGGGCCACGCGGGCCGAACTCGACGCCGCCTTCCCCGGCATGGTGGCCGCCGTCGTGGGACATGAGGGCGTGGGCTTCGTCGTCGTCCGCGACGGCGAGACACCGGTCGTCCTCGGCAAGCGCGGCGTGCGCAATTTGCACAGCGACGTCGTGGAGGGCGAGGACCCGTTGCTACCCTACGGCGACGTGACCTTGCGCGCCTGGCAGGTGCGGCGCGTGGCCGATTTTCCCAGTGCCGGCGACCTGATCATCATCAGTACCCTCTACCCCGACGGCACGGTCGCCGCGCTGGAGGAACTCATCGGCAACCACGGCGGGCTGGGCGGCGAGCAGACGGATTCGTTTCTGCTGCATCCGGCCGACATGGAAGTGCCGCCGACGCGCAACGCCATCGAATTGTTCGCCCTGCTGAACGCCCGGCGCGACCGGCCCGCGCCCCCGGTCGAACCCGCGCCCCCACCGCGCGACGACTGGAAGTTGGGCAACCTGCTGGCCGGGCTGAAGCTGGTCAACATGTGGCCGGAGCTGGCGCTGCGGGCGCTCGTCCTCGATCGCGCCGCCTACCGCGTCATCGCCCTGCTGGGGACGATGACCGGCCCGGCCCTGCTGCTCAGCCTGACCGGCGTCGCGGCGACTTCGATTGTGGACGCCACCACCTCTGATTTCGCCCTGCCTCTGGTTTTCGGGGGTCGATACGCGCTGTGGTTGCTGAGCGTGGCTCTTCTGCACAGCACGGCCCGTGTCCTGCGCGGCAAGGGCACTTACACCGAGACGTTTCGCGTGTTGGGCTTCGTCCAGGTGATCCATCTGTTTGAGTTTTTGCGACTGATCACGCCGGTGGCCGAGATAGTCCAGGTTGGGATGACTCTGTTCTCGTTCGTTGCCGTCTGGCTAGGCGTGAACCAGGCCCACCGGCTGCGCGGCTGGCGCACGCTGCTGCTGCCTATCCTGAACCTGTTGATTTTCCTGGTGGGTGTGTTTGCTCTGCTGACCCTGGTGAATGGCTTTGGCTATGCCTTGCAGACGCTCGGCCAGCGGCTGGGGATTTTGCCATAGGTCACTTTGAACCAAGGTTGCACAATCCCCGCGCCTGGGTCAGAATTGGGCTAATACTTGAGGAGTGTCCAATATGTCGCCACCCGGTCCAAAGAAACGCGCGAAATCGCCGCCGGCAGGCTTGGCCTTGCCGCCGCGCCCGGCGATCTATGAGATCAACACCCGCCTCTGGCTGCGCGAATTGAGCCGCCGCTTTGGCGAGTCGATCACGCTCGGCAACGTGCCCGCCGCGGCCTGGGACGAAATCGCCGCCTTCCGCTTCGACGCCGTGTGGTTGATGGGCGTCTGGCAGCGTAGCCCGGCCGGGCTGGAGTTGGCCCTGGCCAACGAGGCGCTACGCCGGACATTGGCCGCCGCGCTGCCCGACGTGCAGACGGCCGACATCGCCGCCTCGCCCTTTTGCGTGCGCGATTACGCTGTCGATGGCGATCTCGGCGGCTCCCCGGGTTTGGCCGCCGCGCGGGCGGCGCTGGCCGAACGCGGCATGGGGCTGATCCTCGATTTTGTGCCCAACCACGTGGCCCCCGACCACCCGTGGCTGGCCGACCACCCGGACTACTTCATCGCCGGCACGGCTGAAGATTTGGCCGCCAAACCCGACCAATACTTCGAGGTCAACGGCCGGGTCATCGCCCACGGCCGCGACCCCAACTTCCCGCCCTGGCCCGACGTGGCCCAGCTCAACGCCTTCAGCCCCGCCCTGCGCCGGGCGATGATCGCCACCTTGCTCGACGTGGCCGCCCAGTGCGACGGCTTGCGCTGCGACATGGCCGCCCTGATGACGACCGACGCCTTCCTGCATACCTGGGGCGAGCGGGCCGGCGACCAGCCCGAGGTAGAGTATTGGCGCGAGATACTGCCCGCCGTCCGCGCCCAATTCCCCCACCTGCGGCTCATCGCCGAGGCGCATGGCGATATGGAATGGGAGTTGATGCAGCAGGGCTTCGATTTCTGCTATGACAAACGGCTTTACGCGCGCCTGGTCTACTCCAACCCCGTGGCGCTGCGCGACCATCTGACGGCCGACCCGGCCTATCAGGAACAACTGGTGCGCTACGTCGAGAACCACTACGAGGCGCGGGCCGCGGCCACCTTCGGCGGCGGCCGGGCGCTGACCAACGCCGTGGCCGCCTACACGCTGCCCGGGGCCAAGCTGTTTCATCAGGGGCAATTCGAGGGTCTGGTCACCCGCCTGCCGGTGTTCCTGACCCGCCGGCCCGAGGAACCGATCGACCGCGCGTTGGCCGCCTTCTATCGCCGCCTGGTCAACGCCATCCAGCACCCGGCCCTACGCGATGGGCAATGGCGACTTTGCGCATTGAACGGATGGCCGGATAATACGAGCTATAATAACCTGGCCGCCTGGTGCTGGGAGGCGGGCGACGAGCGGCGTGTGATCGTCGTCAACCTGTCGCCCCACACCTCGCAGGCGCGGGTGCAGTTGCCCTGGCCCGATCTGGCCGGGCAGAACTGGGTGTTCATCGACGTGATGGACGATACGACGTATGAATGGGGCGGCGACGAGATGCTGAATATGGGCCTCTTCGTCGAACTGGCCCCCTGGGGACGGCACTTTTTCGCCGTCCGCTGAGTGGGCGCGGGCCGTCCGCTCGCACATTTCGAATAGAACATGAGATCGCCAGGGCCGTTCGGTGTCTGGCGATTTTAGTTAGCCGCCGGCGGGGGCCGGCAGCCGGTTAGTTGAATCCCACAATTCTCACAGGAGCTTTGAACCGAGCCATGACCGAAAATTTGAATCCGTTTGCCATTGCCCAGGCCCAGCTAGACAAGGCCGCCGCCTTTCTGGAACTTGATCCGGATATGCACGCCTTCTTGCGCGAGCCGCTGCGCGAATTCCATTTCAGCATTCCGGTGCGGATGGATGACGGCCACACGCAGACCTTCAAGGCGTTTCGCGTGCAATATAACGACGCCCGCGGCCCGGCCAAGGGCGGCATTCGCTTCCACCCCGACGAGACCATCGACACCGTGCGCGCCCTGTCGGCGTGGATGACGTGGAAGACGGCCGTGGCCGATGTGCCGCTGGGCGGCGGCAAGGGCGGCGTCATCTGCAACCCGCGGGCCATGTCGGCCGGCGAGTTGGAGCGCCTCAGCCGCGGCTACATGCGCGCCGTGTCCCGCTTCATCGGCCTCAAGCAGGACGTGCCCGCCCCCGACGTCAACACCAACCCGCAGATCATGTCCTGGATGCTGGACGAATACGAAGTCCTCACCGGCCAACACGAGCCGGGCGTCATCACCGGCAAGCCCATGATCCTGGGCGGGTCGGCCGGGCGCGGCCCGGCCACGGCCATGGGCGGCATGGTGACCATCCGCGAGGCGGCCAAGCTGCTCGACCTGCCGCTGAAGGGGGCCACTTGCGCCATCCAGGGCTACGGCAATGTCGGCAGCTTTGCCCACCGGCTGGCCCATGATCTGCTCGGTCTGAAGGTCGTGGCCGTCAGCGACGAGTTCGGCGCGATCTATAGCGAGCAGGGCCTGGACCCGACCGTGGTCAGCGCCCATCTGCGCCGCGCCGGCAAGGTTGGCGGCGTGGAGGGCAGCGAGACGATCACCAATTCCCAACTACTGGAGTTGCCGGTCGATATCCTCATCCCCGCGGCCATCGAGAACCAGTTGACCAGCGCCAACGCCGACCGCATCCAGGCCCGCATCGTGGCCGAGCTGGCCAACGGCCCGACGACGCCCGATGCCGACCAGATTCTGACCCAGAAGGGCATCTACATCATCCCTGACTTCCTGTGCAACGCCGGCGGCGTCACCGTGTCCTACTTTGAGATGGTGCAGAACACCTATGGCTTCTACTGGAGCGAAGAGTTGGTGCAGGAGCGGCTCGACCAGAAGATGACCACCGCCTTCCACGCCGTGCATCAGATGGCCGTGGAGCGGGGCGTGGAGACGCGCGTCGCCGCCTATCTGGTGGCCGTCACCCGCGTGGCCGAGGCCGTCCGCGCCCGCGGCTGGGTATAAGTTGTAGGGCGGGATGACGGGATGCCATCCCGCCCTACAAGCCTACGCCTGCCCTACGCCACCGTAAGACCCGGAACCACGGGCGCGTCCACAACGTTATAACGGTAGCAATCTAACACGTTAGGACGTTGGCCCATGCCCGCGAAAGAGAATCGACACACCCAGTTTTATCCCGCGCCCGGCGCGCGAAACGCGCCGCCCCCGCCCCCATCGCCCCGCCGCGGCCGTTGGCTGTTGTGGCTGCTGCTGCCGGTGTTATTCCTGGCCGCCGTCGTTGTCGGCATATTAGCCGGCGGCCTGTCGTTCGTCTATGCCCGCGAGCGCGTGCTGCCCGGCGTCTCGGCGCTGGGCGTGCCGCTGGGCGGCCGGACGACGGCCGAAGCCGCCGCCGCGCTCCAGAGCCAATGGGATACCCAGACGATCAGCCTGCGAAACGGCGAAGTGGTCTGGCCGGTGGGGCCGGCGGCGCTGGGCCTGACGCTCGATGCCCCGGCCACGGCCGCCGCCGCCGCCCAAATAGGACGCTCGCTCGGCAGCCTACGGGCCATCGCCGCCGAAGGCGCGGCCTGGTTCGACACGCCGCCGGTGTGGCGCTTCGACCCCGTCGCGGCACGGCAGACGCTGGCCGAACTGGCCCCGCAACTGGCCGTGGCCCCGGTCGATGCCGGGGTGCGCGTCAGCGGCGGGCGGGCCGAGGCCATCCCCGCCGTCGAGGGGCGCGAGTTGGACATGGAGGCGACATTGGCCGCGCTATCCGTCGACCCGGCCGGGGTGCTGGCCGCCCGGCATCTGCCGCTGGTGACGCGCCCTGTGCTCGCCGCCGTCAATGACGTATCGGCCGCCGTGGATGAAGCCAACCGCATGTTGGCGACCACGGTCACGCTGGAGGCTTACGATCCCGTGCGCGATGAGCGCTTCACCTGGCCGGTCGCGTCCACCGTCTGGGGCGACTGGTTGCGGCTGGCGGTCGATCCGGCGGCGGCCGACCCGTTTAGCTGGTCGCTCGACCGGCAAATCGGCGTGGCCTTCCTCGATACGCTGGAGGCGGAGATGGGCGACGGCCGCTATCTGGACGAGGACGCCACGTTGGCCGCCCTCAGCGAGGCCATCCAGGCCCAGCGCGCCACGGCCGCGGCGCGCGTCCGCCACCCGGAGCGCCGCCACACCGTGCAATCGGGCGAGACGCTATCGAGCATCGGCTACGACTACGGCATCCCGTACCCGTGGCTCCAGCAGCTTAATCCCGGCGTGGACGGGCTGACGGTCGGACAGGAGATCGCCATCCCCGCCGCCGACGCGCTGCTGCCGCTGCCGCCCGTACCCGGCAAGCGCATCGTCGTCAGTCTGAGCGAGCAGCGCACGCGGGTCTATGAGAACGGGCAACTGAAGTGGGATTGGCCGTCGAGCACGGGCATCGCCGGCAGCCCCACCGCGCCGGGTATCTTCCAGGTGCAATCCCACGAGCCGAACGCCTACGCCGGCAATTGGGATCTGTGGATGCCGTCGTTCATGGGTATCTATCGCCCCGTGCCGACCTCCGACTTCATGAACGGCTTCCACGGCTTCCCCACGCGTGGGAACTCGCAACTGCTATGGACGGGCGACCTGGGCCATCCGGTAACCTATGGCTGCATCCTGCTCAGTTCGGACAACGCGGCGCTGCTGTATGAGTGGGCGGAGGAAGGGGTGGTGGTTGAGGTGCAGGCTTAGTGAAGAATCAATTCCATTGCAATAACTGACGCAATAGTGTAAGTTATTGCAATGGAATTCGCGAAGTTGCTGGAACTTGTCGGGCGTGAACCGGTATTCGAGACGGGCTTTCTGCTGGCCGGCAACCGTAACCCCGACACCATCCACCGCCGCCTGACGGACTGGGTTAGAACGGGTAAGGTGGTGCAATTGCGGCGCGGCCTCTACACGCTCGCGCCGCCCTATCGCCGGACCAAGCCCCACCCTTTTCTGGTGGCGAATCAAATGGTTCCCGGTTCCTACGTCAGTTTGCAGGCGGCCCTGGCCTATTACGATCTCATCCCTGAACACACGCCGGCCGTCACCAGTGTCACCACGCGGCGACCGGGCAACTGGCTAACCCCGTTCGGCGAGATGATCTACCGGGCGATCCGCCGTGAATTGCTGTTCGGCTATGAGCGCCTTTCCCTCGCGCCGGAGCAAGTCGCCTACGTCGCCACGCCGGAGAAGGCGCTGCTCGATCTGGTCTACCTGACTCCCGGTGGGGACAGGCGCGCCTTTCTGGAATCGTTGCGGCTGCAAAATCTGGAGCGAATCGATTCCCGGCGATTGGTTGAATTGGCCGAGCGAATGGGCAAGCCCAAACTCGGTCGGGCCACCGCCATTATTCTCGAAATGATTGTCCAGGAAGCATCATCCTTTATCGCCTTATGAAAGAGTATTTACGGCAGCTAATTGAGGCAACGTCCGACCCGATGAGTGCCCGGCACGTGGCGCGCGAATACCTTCAGGCGCGCATTTTGGGCAGTATGCAACATACTGGGGCGATGATCCCGCTGGCCTTCCACGGCGGCACGGCCTTGCGCTTTCTCTATCAAATCCCGCGCTATTCGGAAGACCTCGATTTTGCGCTGGAACAGTCGGCCGCTGCCTATGACTTTAACGGCATGATGCAAGCCATTCAAAGTGACTTGCGGGCCGAGAATTATCCGGTCGATGTCCGCGCCGACACCGCGCGAACGGTGCATAGTGGTCTCATTCGCTTTCGCGGCTTGCTGCGCGAGCTTGGCCTGCCCGCCCAGGCGGATGAAGTGCTGTTGATCAAGGTCGAAGTAGATACTAATCCGCCGCTGGGAGCGGGGCTGGCGGTGACGGTTGTGCGCCGCCACGTCCTGCTGCGCTTGCAGCATCACGACCGGGCCTCGTTATTGAGCGGCAAACTACACGCGATCCTACAGAGGCCGTATGCCAAAGGGCGTGATCTCTACGATTTGCTCTGGTATCTGTCGGCCCCCGATTGGCCGCCGCCTAACCTGGTGATGCTCAATGCGGCCCTGGCCCAGTCCGGCTGGGACAGAGAGCGCATCACCCCCGACAATTGGCGGCATATCGTCTATCGCCGTCTGGCAGAGTTGGATTGGCCGGCGGCCGTCAATGACGTGCGACCTTTCCTGATGGATACCCGATCAATCGATCTGCTGACCCTCGATACTTTCGGCTTGCTGCTTCGCTAACAACGGACATGCCCTGATCCCGGCGTTGGGATGTGCTATGATCCCCACGCTACTCGATCTCAATATCTTCGATAGTTGGAGAAAAGATGAGTAACCGCCAACAACTCGAACAGGCCATCGCCATCCAACAGAGCCTGCGCGGGACAATCGACGACGCCATCCTTGACGCCACCATCAACGCCCTGCGCGCCCAATTGGCCGCGCCGGAGCCGGCTGTCGAGTCGCGCCGCGCCCAGGCGACGATCCTCTTCCTCGATCTGGCCGGCCACACCGACCTCATCCAGGGGCGCGACCCGGAAGAGATCATGGAGATCATCGACCGGGCATTGCTGCGGCTGGCCGAGCCGGTGATGCGCCACGGCGGCCGTATCGTGCGCTATCAGGGCGACGGTTACAAGGCGGTCTTCGGCCTGCCCGTGGCCCAGGAGCACGACCCCGACAACGCCATCCTGGCCGGCATCGACGCCCTGGCCGAGGCGGAGGCCATCGCCGTCGAACTGAGCGAGACACGCGGCCTGCCGGGCTTCGCCGTGCGGGTCGGCATCGATACCGGCACAGTGCTTTTGGGCGGCGGCACGGAGGGGGAGGACGCCGTGACGGGTCTGCCGGTCAATCTGGCCGCCCGGCTGGAGCAGGCCGCCGCGCCGGGCACGATCCTCATCTCCCACCACACCTATCAGCACGTGCGCGGCGTGTTCGATTTCCAACCGCTTGACCCCATCGCGGCCAAGGGTTTCCCGGAGCCGGTACCGGTCTATCGCGTGTTGCGCCGCAAGCCGCGCAGCTTCCGCACCCGGCGGCGCGGCGTCGAGGGGGTCGAGACGCGCATGATCGGCCGCGATGCCGAGTTGGCCGTACTCAAGGAGTTATTCCAGCGGGTGGTCGAACGGCATGAGCGCCTGTCGGCTGTCATCGTTGGCGAGGCTGGTCTAGGCAAATCGCGCCTGCTCTACGAGTTTGAGAACTGGGGCGATTTACAGCCGGCCAACATCCAGCTTTACCGTGGGCGCGCCCGGCTGGAAACGCAACACTTGCCCTTTGGGGTGCTGCGCGATGTGTTTGTATTTCGTTGCGGCATCTATGACGACGACGAGCAACCCACCGTGCGCGAGAAACTCGTGGCCGGCTTTCGCGGCTTGCTGGGCGATGAAACGGCCGAGATGGCCGCGCACCGCGTCGGCCATCTGTTAGGCTACGACTTCACCGCCAGCCCCCACGTCCAGCCGCTGTCCGGCGACGCCCGCCAACTGCGCGCCATGGCCCTGCAGCACGTGGTAGCCTACTTTCGCGCCGCCACCGATCGCGCCCCGATGGTGCTCCTGCTCGAGGATCTGCACTGGGCCGACGATAGCTCCCTCGATGCCATCGAATTACTGCTGACCGCGCTGCGCGACCGGCCGGTGCTGATGTTGGGCGCGGCGCGGCCGTCGCTTTACGAACGCCACCCCGACTGGATGGCCGGACGACCGTACCACCATCGCCTCAACCTGTCCCTCCTGGCCGACGAAGCCAGCGATCAACTGGTGGCCGAAATCCTGCAGAAAGCCGGTTATGTTCCCGACCGCCTGCGCGATCTGATCGTCGCCCGCGCCGAGGGCAATCCGTTCTACGTCGAGGAACTGATTAAGATGCTGATTGAGCAGGGGGTGATCGAGAGGAGCATCGAGTGGGGGGATGGCGAGCAGTGGCGCGTGCGCCTGGAACGACTGGATGCCATCGACGTGCCGGCGACGCTGACCGGCGTATTGCAGGCCCGGCTCGACAGTCTGCCCGCCGCGGAGCGCGAAACGCTGCAACGGGCGTCGGTTGTCGGACGCCTGTTCTGGGATACAGCCGTGGCCTATGTCGGCCAGGTGGAACCGGCCGCCGTTGAAACCATTTGGCCGACGCTGGGCGACCGTGAGTTGGTCTTCCCGCGCGAGGAGACAGCCTTCGAAGGCGCGCGCGAATATCTCTTCAAGCACGCTCTGCTGCGCGACGTAACCTATGAGAGCGTGTTGCGGCGACGGCGGCGCGAATATCACCGCCGCGCCGCCGCGTGGCTAATCAACGCCGGGGGCGACCGCGTCGATGAATACGCCGATCTCATCGCCGGTCACTACGCCGCCGCCGGTGATGGTCCGACCGAAGGCCACTGGCAGGCGCGGGCAGGCCGGCACGCCGCCGCCCGCTTCGCTCTGCCCGAAGCCGAGCGAGCAGTCAGCCGGGCACTGGCGCTGTTGCCGGTGGCCGAAGGAGTGACCCGCTATGACCTTTTGCTGGAGCGTGAAGCGCTCTATCACCTCCAGGGCCGGCGCGAGCCTCAGGCAGCCGATCTGGCGGAGCTGGAAGCCTTAGCCGAGCAATTGGGCGACCCCGACCGGTCGGCCGAAGTGGCGCTGCGCTTGGCCGCCTTCTACAATATCACTGGTGATTACTCGGCCGCCATCGCCGCCGCCGCGACGGCCGAGCGCCAGGCGGTGGCCGCCGGCGATGTGATGCGACAGGCCAAGGCGCGTTTGCAGGCCGGAAATACCCACCGCGGCCGCAGTGAATACGATGCCGCCCGCGACGAGTTTCAGGCCGCGCTCGATCTGGCCCACCGCGCCGGCGCGCGCGACGTGGCGGCCGAGGCGTTGCGCGCTTTGGGCGTGACGGCCCAGGAACAAGGCGACCCCACCGCCCAACGCACATCGTTCGAGCAGGCGCTGGCCCTGGCCCGCGAGGTGGGCGACCGGCGAGGCGAACGCCGGACGCTCAATAGTCTGGGCGTCATGGAGGAGAACGAGGGCAACTATGAAGCGGCGTGGGCCTACTTTCAGGAATCGCTGGCCCTCGGCCGGGCCATCGGCGACCGCACCGGCGTCGGCACTGTCCTGGGCAATCTCGGCGTGACGGCCATGGACACCGGTGACATCGCCGCCGCCCGCGCCAACTTCGAGGAAGCCCTGAGTATTGCCCGCGAGACCGGCGACACGATTGGCGTACACGTCTGGCTATTGAACCTGGCCTTCGTTGTAGCGACCGAGGGTGACACAGCGACCGCCCTGGCCCACTACGACGAGGCGCAGCGGGGCTTCGAGGAGACCGGTGACCGCTCCTCGTTGGGCTACGTCTTGAATGGCATTGGGCGCGTCCTGGTGGAAGCCGGATGCGCCGCCGAGGCCATCGCGCCGCTGCGGGCGGCGCTCGCCTTGCGGCAGGAGTTGACCCAGCTTCATCTGGCGGCCGAGAGCCGGCTGTTGCTGGCTGAGGCATTGGCCGACACCGGCGAACTGCCAGCGGCTCGGGAGCAACTGGAGCTTGCCCTACCCACGCTGGAGGCCGGTGGGCTGGAGACAAACGAGGACGTCCAGCGTGGCCTGTGGGCGGCCTATCGCGTGATGGCCGCCGGCGGAGACCCCCGCGCCGCGTCCATCCTCAACCGAGCTCACGACGAGATCGAGGCCACCGCCGCCCGCCTGCCCACCGCCGCCCAACAACGCTACCGGGAGATGCTGGCCTGGAAGCGGGAGATCGCGCGGTTGTGGGCTTTGTCGGTCGCTCCCGGAGCGACACCTTATTAGCTGCCAGCAGGATCATGTGTCGAAAAGAGTGAAATTGTAGATATGTCCACCCTCACCATCGCTCCCTATGGTTCCTGGAAATCGCCCATCACTGCCGATCTGTTGCTGGGCGGCACTGTCGGCCTCGCTGAGCCTCTCATCGATGGCGACGCCATCTACTGGGTCGAGGCGCGGCCCAGCGAGGCCGGCCGCAACGTCATCGTCCGCTGGGCGGCGGGCGAGATGGCCGACGTTACCCCGCCCGGCTACAACGCCCGCACCCGCGTCCACGAGTACGGCGGCGGCGATTTCACCGTCCACGAAGGTATCGTTTACTTCGCCAACGACGCCGACCAGCGCGTCTACCGCCAGCGGCCGGGCGCGGCCCCGGAAGCGCTCACGCCCGAGGCGGCGTTGCGCTACGCCGATTTCATCCTCGACCCGGCCCACGACCGCCTGATCTGCGTCCGCGAAGACCACCGGCCGGCCGACCGCGAGGCCATCAACACGCTGGTGGCCGTGCCCCTCGGCGGCGGCGAGCAGACCGTGCTGGCCGAGGGCTATGATTTCTACGCCGCGCCGCGCCTCAGCCCCGACGGCCGTCGCCTGGCCTGGCTGGCCTGGCGCCATCCCAACATGCCCTGGGACGGCACCGAACTGTGGCTGGCCGGCGTGGCCGAGGATGGCACGCTAAGCGAACAGACGCTGGTGGCCGGCGGCCCGGATGAGTCCATCTTCCAGCCGGAATGGTCGCCCGATGGGACGTTGCACTTCATCTCCGACCGCAGCGGGTGGTGGAATCTATATCGTTTGGCTGGTGGGCAAGAAGGAGACGTTCCAGCGGAACGTCTCTACGCGCTGGACGTTGATTTCGGCATGCCGCAGTGGATATTCGGTCTGGCGACCTATGCCTTCGAGTCGCCGACGAGCTTGATCTGCGCCTACACCCAGAACGGCCGCAGCCACCTGGCCCGGCTGGACACGGCGACGGGCGAACTGGCGGAAATCGATTTGCCCTACACGCTGAAATTCCCGTCGTTCGGGCGCATGGTGGCCGGCGACGGCTTCTTTGTCTACGTCGGCGGATCGCCCGTCTTGCCCTCGGCCATGATTCGCGTCCGGGATGGCGTCCTGGAAGTCCTGCACCGTTCCACCGATCTCCAGATTAAGGACGCCTACACCTCCATCGCCCGGCCGGTTGAATTTCCGACCGAACGCGGCCTGACCGCCCACGGCTACTTCTATCCACCGCGCAATCGGGATTACGCCGCGCCGGCCGGTGAATTGCCGCCGCTGATCGTCACCAGCCACGGCGGGCCGACCTCAGCCACGACCGGCGACCTGAGTCTCGACCGGCAATACTGGACCAGCCGGGGCTTCGCCATCCTCGATGTGAACTACGGCGGCAGCACCGGCTACGGCCGCGCCTACCGCCAACGGCTCAACGGCCAATGGGGCATCGTGGACGTGGAAGATTGCGTCAACGGCGCGCGGTATCTGGTGGAGCGGGGGCTGGTCGATGGCGAGCGGCTCATCATCCGTGGCGGCAGCGCCGGGGGCTACACCACCCTGTGCGCCATCACCGGCGGCGACACCTTCCGCGCCGCGGCCAGTTACTTCGGCGTCAGCGATGCCGAGGCGCTGGCCCGCGACACGCACAAATTCGAGTCACGCTACACCGACAACCTGATCGCCCCCTACCCGGCGGGAATCGACATCTATCGGGCGCGCTCGCCGCTGCACGTGGCCCATAACTGCTCGGCGGCGCTCATCCTCTTCCAGGGGCTGGAAGATAAGGTCGTGCCGCCCGACCAGTCGGAAGCGATGTTCACCGCCGCCCGCAACCGGGAACTGCCGGTGGCCTACATCGCCTTTCCCGGCGAGGGCCACGGCTTTCGTCAGGCGGCCACGCTCAAGCGGGCGATGGAAGCGGAACTGTACTTCTACGGCCGCGTCCTGGGCTTCGAGCCGGCCGATACCATCGAGCCGGTCACCATTGAGAATCTGTAGCGAAGAAATAAACACGGATAGGTCACGGATTATACGGATCGAACGGATTGAATCTACTCTCAATCCGTTCGATCCGTTTAATCCGTGTCGATCCGTGGTTAAATTATTTTTCTTCAGCGGGTTATGAGGCCGATTCGCCGCGCGGCTCGGCTGGTTGTGGCGCGCGCGGCCGGGCCACCAGCGACTTGCGCCGCTTCGTTTGCATCCCTTCGGCCAGGTAGTAGCTGCCGATGACGAACGTCGCCGCGCCCACCTGGGCGATAATGCCCTGCCAGGTGGCATAGAGGCCGAACCACAGCCCGGCCCAATAGGGCAAGACGAGGCCCTGAATCGGGGTGATGCCCAGCCAGCCCACGGCCTGCATGACGTGGACGGTCTTGCCGACCATCGTCACCAGCACCACGCCGATGAGCACGCCCGTCCAGACCAGCATCTTCTTGTAGGGCAGGCGGGCCTGCACCTTGAAGGTGATAATGCCGACGATGACCACGGCTATCGCGCCGAGGGCCACGCCCTGGAGCACGACGGCCGGCCCGGCGTCCAGCGCCAGCGCTTGGAGGAACAGCACCGTCTCGAACCCCTCGCGGTACATGCTGGTGAAGCCCAGCATCACCAGCCCCACGAATTGCCCCGTCTCGGCCGACAGCAGTTGCCGCTTCTGGGCGTGGAAGCCGGCCATCCAATCCTTCCAGTACGTCTTGTGGAAAAACCAGTTGGTGATGAGCAGCAAAATACCGATGGCGATGAGCGACACGACCGCCTCCAGTCGCTCGCCGAAGCGCGTCAGTTGCGACAGGATTTGTTGGGCGATCCACCACGTGGCCGCCGTCGCCAGCAGGGCCAGGATGACGCCCAGCACCATCGGCCGGCGCAGGCGGGCATAGACGCCGACCATGCTGGCCATGAGTGCCGCCAGAATAACGACTGACTCCAGCCCCTCGCGGAAGACGATGATGGCCGCGTTGGTGATGATGGCCCCCGGCGCGCTGCTCAGATCGCCCAGCGTCACCTGGGCCTGCTGCAGCGCCACGTCCAGTTCGGCGCGGATGGCGGCCACCTCGGCCGGCGTCGCGTTGAGAGCGATGGCGTGGGCCAATCCCGGCCGGCCGTCGTAGCCCTGCCAGAACAGCCCGTCGATCTCGGCCACCAACGGCGGCGCGTAGGCCAACAGCCGCGGCTCCGGCCCGAAGTCGAAGATGGCGTAGGCTTCCAGCCGGGCCGATTCGGCCAGCGCGAAATCGCCGGCGCGCACGGCGGCCTCCACCTGATCGAGCACCGAGGCCAGCACGTCGAAATCGGCGTCGGCGTTCAGTTCCAGCCATTCGGCCGGGGCCAGACTCTCCAGCCCGGCGGTGATGGCCTCCACCTCGGCCGTCAAAGCTTCCGGCGTCATCACCGATTCCTTGCGGTTGGCGGCATCCAGCGCGGCGGCCACCTGGGCGATGCGCTCATCGAGGGCCGCCGTCTGGGCCGGGTCGATCTCGCTCAGCGACAGGCGCAGGTCGGCGAAGGCCGCCGCCGCGCCGCCCATGAAGGTGACCGCTTCCTGCACTTCCAGATCGATCAGCACCGTATTGTCTTCCACGCCGCGGCCGTATTCGACCGGCACCAGGGCCAGGAAGCGCATCAGTTGGCCGGCGCGGCGGGCCTGCTCGGCCGGGGCCAGCGGCGCGGCGCGGAAACCTTCCAGCACCGTCTGCAAGTGGGCGGCGTTCTCGGCCACGGCGGCCGAGTCACCGGCCAGCAGCGCCGGCAGCAGTCCATCGGCGGCGGCCGAAAGGTCGGCCGCGCCCGCCTCGCCCTTCTGCTCGGTGTAGGCCGAGAGCAGGACGCGCCAGTAGGCGGCGGCCAGCCCGGCCGATTCGGCGCGGCGGTGGGGCAGTTCGGTCTCGGCCGCGGCCACGGCCAGATGCTCGGCCAGCCGGGCCTGATAGGTGTCGAGCAGGTCGGCGTCCAGCCGGGCCAGCGTCTCGGCGACGGTGGCCGGGGTGGTCTGGCGCACGGCCAGGGTGGCGTCGGCGCTGGGGCGCGAGAAGCGCGTGCCCGGCCGGTAGTCGCGCGCCAGCAGCCATTGCTGGGCGGTGGCCGTGTCGCCGCCGATGACCGCGCCGCGCACGATCTCATAGCTGCCCCAATTGATCGCCCCCAGGGCCAGACCGCGCGCTCCGGCCAGGGCCGCGCCGTCGCCCGCCTGTGCCGCGGCCGAAGCCGCGGCCAGCGCTTCGCTCAGCAGCGCGGCGCTAGCGGCCGGCAGCGCGTCCAGTTCGGCGGCGACGGCCATCGCCTCGCTGACGGCGGCCGTGGCCGCGGCGGTATCCCCGCCGAGCGTGGCCGTCTGGGCGGCGAAGAGGGCGGCCCGCAGCTTGTCGGCCATGGCCCACGGTTCGGAATCGGCCGCCCGCGCCGGGGCGACCGCCGCGGCCAACACCAGGATTAGGCCGCCCAGGAGCACTCTGAAGTGGTTCGTGCGCATGATGGACATATTACTTCTCGCGCATCCGCTCGGGGTTGCACAGGTTCTTCTTCTTGTTGGCGACCCGGCCGCAACTGGTGCAGACGAAGCGCGGCTGGTTGACCAGCAGGATGTAGGACGGCAATTCGCCTTTCAGCGATTTTTTCAGCTTGCACAGTTCGGTTGACATGGGGCGAAACCTTCCAGGCTATGCAGCCGGCGCAAGTCGTTACTCAGCGATTTCGATGTTCAGCAGGGCCGCCGCCTGGCTCACCTGGCCCGCCAGCGCCGTGGCCTTGGCCTGGGCTTCGGTACCGAAGAGGTCGGCCTGCTCGGCGGTGAAGCGCCTGCCGGTCTGCTCCTGCTCGTACAGGTCGCCGACGTAGCCGCGCAGGTCGGCGAAACCGGCATCGATCTGGTCGTGGAGCGCCGGGTCGGCCGTGCGCACGCGGGTGGCCAGACTATCGTAGGTAAAATCCAGCCCGTTGAGGATGCCGTTGATGTCGAACAGGCGGCTGGTGCCGATGAAGGCCGCTTCCTGGCTGCTTTCGCCGGCCACGAACGACGACAATTTCCACTGCTCGAAATATTCGTTCATAGTGGGGATCATCACCGACAGGGCGGTGAAGGCGTCGCTGAGCGTCGGCTGCCAGCTCTGGACGGCGGCGATCATCTCGCTGGTGGCCCGGTCCAGACCCTGGGCGGCGGCCAGCAACAGGTTGGCGTCGGGCAGCGCCTCGCCCAGTTGCGTCGCGCCGTCACCATTCAGGTCAACGGCCAGCCCACCGAAATCGCCGTGCGTGCCCCAGATGGCCGGCTCCAGCAGACTATGGAAGAAATTGCCGGGGCTTTGCAGTTCGCGGCCGTCGGGCAAGGTCAGCGTCCACTCCAGGGCTTCTTCGGGGGCTTCCTCGGCGCTGGGGCCGGCATCGATCCACACGTCGTAGTAGGCCAGCGACGGGACGCCGGCGATGATGCCCTCGTCCAGTTCGTAATGGGTGCTGGCGGTCAGCCAGTGGGCCTTAATGTCGGTCACCAGTTGGGTTAGTGTGGTCGCGTCGGAGGCCCAGGCGGCGGCGTAGTCGAAGTTGTGGGAGGCCAGCAGATCGTAGTAGGTCTGGGCCACGGCGGCCAGGGCGGCCGAGCCGGTCTTCATCTGTTGGGCGTGTTCCAGGGTGTAACTCTTCACGGCGGCCAGGTCGGCATCGCCGGCGGCCGGGGCGGCGGCCTCGAGCGTGTTGACGGGCGTTTGCGCCGTCTGGCCGCCGCAGGCCGCCAGGGCCAGCAGCGCGGTCAATAGCGCAATCAAGATAAATCTGGGCATTTACTTCTTCTTCTCCGATGATTTGAGGGTGCACGGCCTCCCGTGGCCGCGCCCAAAAGAAGCGGCGATGAGGCCGCTTCCGGCATATTATCGGGCGGAGAGGGAAGGGCCACAAGACCCGCGCGTTAACTATGGATTGCAGCGCGGTTAAGGGCAGTTATGCAGATGGGGAGATTAAAGTGAACAATGGTTAAATTTGTGGCTTGACACCTTATTTTCATCATGTATCATAATGTGTATGACCATGACCATGACTACAGTCACAATATCGAAGGGTAAGCTTAAGGCGCGCATGTTAGAGGTCTTTCGCGAAGTAGAGGAGAGTGGCCAGGAGTTGATCGTGACCGACAACGGTAAGCCGGTCTTAAAGATCGTGCCGATCAAAAACAAGGGGACGGTTGAGGAAATATTTGGCAAATACTTCGGTCAAGTGATTTACCATGAAGACATCAACACCCCTACCATTGACGAATGGGAAGACGCTTAAATGGTCGTCCTTGATACTTCCGCTTTATTCTTCCTGACCATCGATCCGGCTAAACTGACGCCAACGGCCCGAGAAGTTATCAATACTGCGGATCGTCTGATCATTAGTTCAATCTCTATTTGGGAAATCGCCCAGAAGGTCAAACGATCAAGACTAGATATTGGCCCTACGATTGACGAATATGTCGATGGCCTTTTTCAGCTTGATGCCCTCGAGATAATACCAGTCGATGTGGAGACATGGCTGCTGGCAGTCAACCTGGATTGGAAGCACCGCGATCCGGCCGACCGAGTAATCGTCGCTACGGCTACGCTCCTCAAATGTCCTCTTGTTACTTCTGACCGCGTTATAGCGGATTTCTACACGTCCACGATCTGGTAAACCGGCCGGCTTGAGGCTGGCAGCGGTCACCGATGAGATTCCGGCAAGCTGACAAATAAGAAAAACGAAAAACGCCAGGGCGCAAGGAAAATAGCTCTTCCATTGCCCCCTGGCGCTTTTACGATTTACGTTTAGGCGTTGGTTAGTTGACGCTATACGTCTCGACCACGCTGTTGGTGGTGCCGTGCTCGTTGACGACGTAGCGGTCGGCGGCGTCGTCGTTGACCCACTCGTTGTTGTTGACCAGGTAGCGGTACTGGTAGCTGCCGTTGGCCGGCAGACGCAGCTTGGCCGCAAACGTGCCCTTGCTCTTCTTCATCGCTACCGGCTCCCAGCCGTTGGCTTCGCAGATCAGGGCCACATCCGTGGCCTCGGCCGGCAGTTCGAAGGTGACTTCATATTCGTCCTTCGACTTCACGTATTTCTTCTTCAACATGGCAATATCTCCTTAAGATAAGGTTGGTGTCTTTTCCTAAATTTTGAAAAGTCGTTTGGAATGGCCGGACGCATCCGGCCGGTTTGAAACCTCTAGCATTATTGAGGAAGGGGCGGGCCATGTCAAGACGGCCGCGACCAAACCTTAAACGTTTCCCGTTCTTTCTAAGCTAATTATCAGATTGGGGCCACTATTACCCCCGATCGAGGGTGCGCAGGCTGAAACGAAGGGCGCGCCCGGCGGCTCGCTGCATCACTCCGGCTTGTAGTTGGCTGGCGATTGCCGGCCGGGCTTGTGTCCGTTCTCGCGCCCTTCGGGGACGCAACGCACGCCCTTGACGTTCACCAATGCCTCGATCTGGTGCAGGATGCGCACCATATGGCGCGGGCTGAGCAACTCCAGTTCCATCTCGATCACCAGTTCGCCGTCCCGCTTGCGTTCGATGGTGCAGATGTGGCGGATGTTGACGTCCTTCTCGCGCATCAAGCGGGTCATCTCGTTCAGCAAGCCGGGGCGGTCATAGACGTCAACGTAGAGGGGGATGATGCGCGCCTGCTGTGGCTCGGTTTCGCCCCAGCCCAGCTTGAGCAGGCGATGGGAGACCTCCGGCCGGCCGCGACCGGCATTGAGCGTGCGACACGTGTCGCGATGGACGGTGAGGATGTTGTCCAGGCGCAGATAGCCGACGATGCTGTCGCGCGGGCGTGGGTCGCAGGTGGCGCAGATGTGCAGCCGGTGGCTGCCGGCATTGGTGATGATGTAACGCGTACCGTCGGCGGCGGCCACCACGCTGCCCACCGGCAGGCTGTCCCCCTCCGTCCAATGGCCGGAGAGAATGCGCGTCGAGAGCACCGTCGGTAGCAATTCGGCGCGGCCGAGGTTGTAGTACAGTTCCTCGGCATCCTCATAGCCAAACAGGTCGGCGATGGCCTCATGTGACTGGTCCGGTAAGCCCAACATCGTCAACTCGTGGAGCAGGATGTCGCGCCCCTGACGGATCGCTTCGTCTTCCGGCAGGCGGCGGAACCAGCGCCGGGCGCGCATCCGGGCGTAGGTGGTGGTGATGTAGCCCAGGTCTTCGTCGAGCCAGGCGCGCATGGGCTGGGCGCGAGCGTTCTTGCAGATACGCACCTGATCGCCGTTGCGCAATGGCCGGTTGAGTGGGAAGGGCAGGTCATTCACCTGAGCTTCCAGGCATTGGTTGCCCAGTTCGGAATGGATGCGGTAGGCGAAATCGATGGGCGTGCCCCCCTGGGCCAGATCGACGGCGTCGCCATCCTTGGAATAGACACGAATTTGCTCGCCCAGCACGTCCTCCATGGCGNNGCGCTCGGCCAGACCGGCCGACCATAGCGGCGTCTTGGCGTACTTCCAGCGGGCCAGCACGCCGATCTGGGCGATGAGGTCCATATCCACCGTGCGCAGGCGCACCTTGAGATGTTGGCCGTCGGCCTGGACGGTGGTGTGGAGCGATTGGTACAGGTTCTCGCGGCGCACGGAGATATAGTCGTCGAAATGATTGGGCACGGCCGGCCACAGATGGTGGATGTGGCCCAGCGCGGTGTAGCACTGGATGGGATCATCCAGCAGCACGGTGATGCGCAACATGCGGTCGACGTCGCGATAGCCAGCGTCCTGCTTTTCCAGGTCGCGGAAAACGGTGTAGATGCTCTCCGGAGCCATCTTGACGTCCCGCACCGGCAGACCGTTGGCCCCGAGATAGTCGATGATGCGCGCACGGACGTCATCGAACAGCGGCTCATGGACGCGGAAGAGGCGCTCCAGTTCGGCCTGAATGGTCTCGAAGGCGTGGGGCTGGAGCACTTCCAGCGAGCGGCCTTCCAGTTCGCCCTTCACTTGCCACATGCCCAGCCGGTAG
>CXWJ01003521.1_pt1 | contig 26714 bp, 20 predicted proteins | sample 590841 | NCBI WGS metagenome assembly CXWJ01 (sample SAMEA3498367, study PRJEB10139) | wastewater metagenome | biome: wastewater treatment plant; material: activated sludge | place: Austria | collected 2015-01-21 | reverse complement strand
AGCAATTGAATAATGTCTGTGCGGTCAACAAAGTTGCGTTGCTCTTCGTCTTCAATATTTACGCGAAAGCCTTTGCAGGTGATATTGCTTTTATCCTTGCTTACAAAACCAACAAGCACCATAAACGAAACAGCAAGTAAGCTATACATACTCACCCGCAATACTTTTTTCCAGTTTATGTTTTTTAGTTTCATTTTATTTAACCTCTACACAAGAGAACGGCTTATGGCAGTGCTGATTCTTACTCTCAACAAATCTCTTACTTGTTCATTCCGTATATACACCATATTCAATAACTTATTCCGTAGCAATTGTTAATTTCTGCTCGTATATTTTTGCTGTAAAATTTTTCTGATTGGTTCTACTAAAGTGTCAATATCACCGGCACCAAGCGTGAGCAAAACCTCAGCATTTGATTCCTTAATGTATGCTAATGTTTGTTCTTTACTTAATACCTTTTTATTACTGTGTTTTATTTTGTCAAGCAGCATAGAAGAGTTAACACCTTCAATTGGCATCTCGCGCGCAGGATAAATTTCAAGAAGAATTACTTCATCTAATAATGAAAGGCTATCGGCAAAGCCATCGGCAAAATCGCGGGTACGCGTAAAAAGATGTGGCTGAAAAATGCCTGTCAATTTTTTATCTGCATACATTTCCTTTACAGATAATATACATGCTTTTAATTCTTCGGGGTGGTGTGCATAGTCATCAATATAAACGCAATGATTGTTTGTAAACTGCAAATCAAATCTGCGTTTTACTCCTGTGTATGTTTTTAATCCGGTTTTTATTTCTTCAATGCTCAATCCTAAGTTGAGTGCAATGGCGCATGCGGCTACAGCATTTTCGGCATTATGCCTTCCGGGCAAACCAAGAGTTAAGTTGGTATATGCGTCATTTGGTGTTTTAAGATTGAAAACATATTGGTGATTCTCCACTCGTAAATCAATGCCTGCATATTGGCTGCTTGCATTCAGCGAATAAGAATATTTGTTGGGGTGATTTGTTTGTAGCGGTATTCCTTCTTTATATATAAGTACGCCATCATGTTTTATCTGATTGGCAAAAAGGTTGTACGATTCTTCCAGATGTTTTTTATCGTGATAGATATCCAGATGGTCGGCATCCATGCTGGTAATAATTGCATACGAAGGATGCAACGTAAGAAACGAACGGTCAAACTCATCGGCTTCAACAACGGCAATTTCGTTTTCAAAATTTGTTGGCATTAAAAAATTGCTTTGATAGTTTTTGGTAATGCCTCCAAGAAATGCAGTTACATTTTTATTTGCATTCTTAAGCAAATGCGCAATAATGGATGAGGTGGTGGTTTTACCATGTGTGCCTGCAACGCCAACTGTTTTTAATCCGGCAGTAATCAATCCAAGCACCTGCGAGCGTTTCATTACAGTGTAACCGTTTTGCAAAAAATAATTTAGCTCAGTGTGGTGTTTGGGGATGGCGGGAGTGTAAACAACAAGTAGTTCGGAGTTCGGAGTTCGGGGTTCGGAGTGTGCAGTTGGGAGTTTGGAGTTTTGTGAATTGTCAGCCTGACTACCGTCAGGCAAGTTTGTGAATTGTGAAATAAAATCTTTTGGAATGAGGTTGATGCTGTCTTCAAAGTGAATGTTCATTCCTTCGGCAATGAGTTCATCGGTTAGTGGCGTTGGTGTTTTGTCGTAACCAGCTACAATTTTTCCTGCTTTCAGAAAATATCGCGCTATTGCACTCATGCCTATGCCGCCTAAGCCAATAAAGTAAACGTGTGTAATGTTTTTAATGTTCATGACCTTTCCCCCTAACCCCCTCTCCTCCGGGAGAGGGGGAATACGGTGTGCTAATTCTTTACTATTTTTTTCAATGTCTTTAAAACCCTGCAAGTGCTATTACTTCCTTTGCAATTACATCGGCTGAGTTGGGTAATGCTAATTTTGAAATATTATTTTTTAGTGTGTTTAATTCGTTTTCGTTTTTAATAAGTGAAAGTGCTGTATCAACCAATTTTTTTCGAGTGTCGGTATCTTTAATCATTACGGCAGCATTTTTATTTACCAATGCCTGTATGTTTTTTGTTTGATGGTCTTCGGCCGCAGTAGGTAACGGCACCATAATGGCTGGCTTGCCAACTATGCACAACTCACTAACAGTACTTGCGCCTGCTCTTGAAATAACAACATCAGCAATGGCATAAGCCAAATCCATTTTAGAAATAAATTCAAATGCCCTTAATGATGTTGACGTAACTTTTTCTAATCCTTGTGCGGCTATGGGAGAAAAACTTTTTCCGGTTTGCCATACTAACTGCACACCGGCATCTGCTATTTTTTGTAAATCATTTACGATAGCCTGATTGATGGAGCGCGCACCCTGACTTCCGCCTACCACCAATATTGTTTTCTTATTTTCATCCAATCCAAAAAATTGCAGCGCCTCTTTTTTCTTACTACTAATGTCAAGAATATTTTCGCGAACAGGATTGCCCGTCATTACAATTTTATCAGCCGGAAAAAAATTTTCCATGCCTTCATAAGCCACACAAATTAGTTTAGCTTTTTTTGCCAACATTTTATTAGTAATACCCGGATAAGAATTTTGTTCCTGTATTAATGTTGGAATTCCCTTTGCATTGGCAACGTATAATAATGGGCCACTTGCGTAACCACCCACACCAACTGCAACGTGTGGCTTAAATTTGCTTATAATTTTATGCGCGTTATACAAACTTGAAACAACCTTTAGCGGGAAAGAAAGATTGTCAACAGAAAGTTCGCGCTTTAATCCGCTAATCCAAAGTCCTTCAATTTTATACCCGGAAGCCGGAACTTTTTCCATTTCAATTCTGTCTTTGGCTCCAACAAATAATATTTCCGCTTGCGGATCTATTTTTTTTATGGCAATTGCAATTGCAATGGCCGGGAAAATATGCCCGCCTGTGCCGCCACCACTTATTATTACACGTAAATTATTTTTATGTTGCTCATACNNTTATGTTGCTCATACTGCTGCAAGTTGCATACCTCCTTCCTCCTGCGTTTCGCCTTCCACATCGCGGCTCACACTTAATATAATGCCCAATGCAATGCTTGTAAACCAAATAGAAGTACCGCCCATACTCAACATGGGTAGTGGCTGACCTGTAACCGGAAATAAGTTTACGGCAACAGCCATGTTTATCATGGCCTGAAAAACCAAACTGAATGCACATCCAATGGCAAGCATGGTGGCAAATGCCTTGGGGCTTCGCCTCACAATTAAAACTGCCCTGTATAACAGCAAGAGATAAAGCAATAAAACCATCACCCCTCCTGCTAATCCGTATTCTTCTAAAATAATAGCGTAAATAAAATCGGAATAAGGATGAGGTAAAAAATTTCGTTGTGTGCTGTTGCCCGGACCTTGTCCTAACAATCCGCCTTTGGCTATTGCTATTTTTGCCTGTTGCGTTTGGTAATTGGCTTCACTCTCCGGATTACTGAAATTTTCAATTCGCTTTTGCCATGTTTTTATACGTCCTTCGTAACCTACCATTAACGCTATTCCAATAAATAATCCCAAGCCAACCACACCAATTCCCATTAACGATAAAATATATTTTGCACTAACTCGGCCAATAAACATAAGCACTAAGCACGTTGAAAACAAAACAGCGGCAGTAGAAAAATTGGCAGGAAGAATTAATCCGCATATTAGTGCAACCGGAATAATAATTGGAAGAAAGCCTGTTTTAAAATCCTTAATCTTATCCTGATTTTTTGCCAACATGCGCGCAACAAAAATGATGAGCGCCACTTTTGCCAAGTCGGAAGTTTGAAATGATAAGCCAATTACGGGAAGTCTTAACCAACGTGATGCATCGTTCAAATTTGCACCCATTAAAAGAGTGAGCAATAGCAAAGGCACAACTAATATGACAGCAATTTTACTGATTCGCGCATAAAATGTGTATTTGACTTTATGAGCCAGGTACATTATCACAAACCCAAATAAAATAATGGAACCATGCTTAAACAAATAATATTCTGTGTTTCCGCTTTGGTATTTATAAGCGAGCGTACCGGTAGAGCTATATACTGCCAGTATTGAAATAATAGACAACAGCATAACCACTAACCATATTATGCGGTCGCCTTTAAAGTAGGTATCTATCATGAGGATGAGATTGGGGATTGGGGTAATTGGGGGATTAAGGTAATTGAGGGATTATGGGATTTGATAATTGGGGAACTACTGGAATTGAAACCTAATTGGTCTTATAACTAAATTACCTCAATCACTTAATTACCTAATTACCTTAATCCCTAAATTACCTAACAACTACAACGCTCTTACAGCAGCTTTAAACTGCTGTCCGCGTTCTTCGTAGTTTTTAAATAAATCAAAGCTTGCGCAGGCTGGTGATAATAAAACCGCATCGCCTTTTTTTCCAAGCTTGTAGGCTGCCATAACGGCTTCGGTAGCCGATTTGGTTTCAATAATATCGGGGACAATTCCTGCAAATGCTTTTTTAATTTTTTTGTTATCGGTGCCAAGGCAAACAATAGCTTTTACTTTTTGCTTAACCATGTCGGCAATCATAGAGTAATCGTTGCCTTTATCAACACCACCTGCAATCCATATCACAGGTTTTTGCATGCTCTCTAAAGCATACCATGCACTGTTAATGTTAGTGGCTTTTGAGTCGTTGATAAAATCAATGCCGTGTACGGTGTTCACAAACTCCAAACGATGTTCGGCATTGCGGAAATCAGCCAGTCCTTCGCGGATGGTTTCTTTCCTGATGTCAAGAATGCGGGCGGCAATTCCTGAAGCCATTGAATTGTAGAGATTGTGTTTGCCCTGTAGAGCGAGTTCAAATATGGACATAGAAAATTGATTATTGGGGTTAGTGTTTATGTGAATTTCGTTGTTGTGTAAGTAGCCGTTCATTCCATTTTCTCTTTCAATAGAAAAGGAATACCAGCGTGCTGCGGGATTCTTTTTTAAAGCCTCAGTGGTTACCGTTGCATCATCGGCACAATAAATAAATGCATCGGCAGAAGTTTGATTTTGTGTGATGCGGAATTTTGCATCAGCATATTTTTGCAATGAATAATCGTAGCGGTCTAAATGGTCGGGCGTAATGTTTAGCAGTATGGCAATGTCAGCTTTAAAGCTGAACATATCATCTAACTGAAAACTGCTGAGCTCCAAAACATAGTGATCAAATTTTTCGGTAGCCACCTGCATGGCAAAACTTTTTCCAACGTTACCCGCAAGCCCAACGTTCAGTCCGGCTTTTTTTAAGATGTGGTATGTAAGAAGCGTAGTTGTTGTTTTTCCGTTTGTGCCCGTTATGCCAATCATTTTTGCAGTGGTATAGCGGCATGCAAATTCAATTTCGGAAACAACAGGAATATTTTTTTCTTTAATAGATTTGATGATGGGAGCACTATCAGGAATGCCCGGACTTTTTACAACCTGCTTTGCAGTCAGAATTTTTTCAGCAGTGTGTTTACCTTCCTCAAAAGAAATATTGTACTCAGTTAAAGTTGATTTGTAAGAATCTTTGATAGCACCTAAATCAGAAACAAAAACATCAAAGCCCTGCTTTTGTGCAAGCACAGCAGCGCCCACACCACTTTCAGCAGCGCCAAGAACAACTATAAGTTGCCCCTCGCCAACGCCTATGGCGGCCGCACTTCCCGATGGGGAAGTGTGTTGTGAAGAATGTGGTTGTGTGCTGTTCATTTTTTTCACCTCTCCCCGGCCCTCTCCACAGGAGAGGGAGTGACGGGGTGCGTTATCTTAATTTTTTTGTCTTTGTACTTTATTCTTAATACCTGACTGCCGTCAGGCAGGCTTGGTACTATTTTGCTTCTTTTGAATTTTAACTTTTTTCTCTTGACTCTTATTTTACACACCCCTTACCCCCTCTCGCTTTCGCACATTCATTCGCACAGAGGGGAAATGGTGCGTGTCTTGATACTTTATACCTGGTACTATTTTTCTTCTTTTGAATTTTAACTTTTTTCTTTTTTGAGTTACCCTTACCTTAGTTTCAATGTAATTACCGTAAGAACTGCCAGTGCAATTCCTATGATAAAAAACCGCATTACTATTTTTGATTCGTGGTAACCTGTTTTTTGAAAGTGATGATGCAGTGGTGCCATTTTAAATAATCGATGTTCACGTGCATATTCTATTCCATGTTTGCGTTTCTGGTATTTGAAATAATACACTTGCATAATCACTGATAAATTTTCAATAAGAAAAATGCCGCACAACACCGGTATTAAAAGTTCTTTGCGGATGGAAATAGCAAACACTGCAATTATCCCACCCAATGCGAGGCTTCCGGTATCACCCATAAAAACCTGAGCGGGATATGCATTAAACCACAAAAAGCCTACACATGCACCAATAAATGCAGCAGCATAAACCATGAGTTCGCCCGTGTTGGGCAAATACATGATGTTTAGATAATCGGCAAAAACAGTGTTGCCTGATACGTAAGCAAACACAGCAAGCACCGTTCCTATTATAGCTGATGTTCCGGCAGCAAGCCCATCAATGCCATCAGTAATATTTGCACCGTTGCTTACTGCGGTTATAATAAACGTTACTATTAAAATGTACAGCAGCCACGTATATTTTTTTCCTTCATCTCCCAGCCAAGAGGTGAGTAAAAAGGAATACTCAAATTCGTTGTTCTTAAAAAATGGTATGGTGGTGGTGGTTGACTTAATATTTTCTTTACTGAAAAGCTGTGCGCTTTCGTTGTTGGTTAAATCATCAATGAGTGTTTTGTCCTTTTCCCAAACAACTGTTTGTTTTTCGGCACGTTCGCGCACTACAACGTGCTCATTAAAATAAAGTACAGAGCCTACTATAACACCGAGACCTACTTGTCCTATCACTTTAAACTTTCCAGCTAATCCCTTTTTATCTTTCTTAAAAACTTTAATGTAATCATCTAAAAAACCAATAGTGCCCAACCATACCGTAGAAATAATCATAAGCACTATATACACGTTGCTGAGTTTGGTAAGCAGCAAAACAGGAATGAGTATGGCAGATAGAATAATCAAGCCGCCCATAGTTGGTGTACCTTGTTTTTTCTTTTCACCTTCCAACCCTAAATCGCGAATGGTTTCGCCAACCTGCTTTTTCAGGAGCAGTGCAATTATTTTTTTTCCGAGAACCAATGAAAAGAAGAGAGAAAAAATAATTGCAAGAGATGCGCGAAAAGAAATGTATTTGAATACACCTGCACCGGGCACATCAAAATTTTTATCTAAGTATTCAAATAAATAATACAGCATTACACGCCTAAGAGTTTAAATGATTCTTCTAAAACCTGTTTATCGTCAAAAGGATGTTTAACTCCTTTTATTTCCTGGTATTTTTCATGCCCTTTGCCGGCAACCAAAATGATGTCGCCTTCTTTTGCAAGTGTGCAAGCTACTTTCACTGCTTCTTTTCTATCAGCAATTGAAAGCACTTTATTAGAAAGATGAACAGGAACACCCGTTTGCATCTGCTTTAATATGTCATCGGGGTTCTCGCTGCGTGGATTATCGCTTGTGAGAATAATTTTATCGCTTAACTCACTTGCAATTTTTGCCATAACAGGTCGTTTGGCAGCATCTCTGTCACCACCACAGCCAACCACAGTAATTACTTTTTCGTTACCGCTACGTATGTCGTTAATAGTATTGAGTACATTTTTTAATGCATCAGGCGTATGAGCATAATCAACAATACCTGTAATGTTGTTGGAAGAGGTGATGTATTCAAACCTTCCGTCAACAGCATGTAAGGTACTTATGGAAGTAAGCGAAAGCAGTTTATCAACTCCCATTAAAATGGCTGCTGCATAAATTCCTGTTACGTTATAAGCATTAAAACTTCCAATAAGTGATGTTGCAATTTCGCTACCATCAATATTTAAAAGCAATCCGCTAAAACTGTTTTCAATAATCTTGCATTTAAAATCACTCATGCTGTGCAACGAAAAGGTTTTTTTACGGGCCTTTGTATTTTGCAACATGATGCTAGCATTTTTATCATCGGAATTTACCAATGCAAATGCAGATTGCGGCAGCATATCAAAAAATCCTTTCTTGGCTTTAATGTAAGCATCAAATGTTTTGTGATAATCTAAATGATCGTGAGTGATGTTGGTGAAAATGCCTCCTTCGTAAACCAAACCGGTTATGCGGTTTTGCACAACGGCATGTGAACTCACTTCCATAAAGCAATATTCACACTCTTCAAAAACCATTTCGCTCAACAGTTTATTGAGTTGAATAGGATCAGGTGTAGTATGTGTTGCTTCAACTATTCTGTCGTTAATTTTATTTTGAACAGTAGAAAGCAACCCGCAGCGGTATCCTAATTTCCGAAACAAATTATATAAAAGCGTAACGGTGGTGGTTTTTCCGTTGGTACCGGTTACGCCAATTAATTTTAATTTAGAAGAAGGATTATCAAAATAATTAATGCTGATGTAAGAAAGTGCAACAGCAGCATCTTTTACCTTTATGTAATTTACATTTTCATTTAACTCATCAGGAAACTGCTCGCATACTATAGCAACAGCGCCATTGGTGATAGCGCTGCTGATGAATTGATGCCCGTCTGTTTTAGTGCCACGCACAGCAACAAACAAATCTCCGGACTTTACAGCAGCTGAGTTAAAGCACACGTTAGCGATGTTAATATTGGTGTTGCCCTTCAACTCCTCAATACCTGCTTTATATAATAAGTCTTTTAGCTGCTTCACTAACTTAACTCAATGGTTATTAATTGTCCTTTATTAATTTTTGTTCCTGCCGCAACAGATTGTTTGCATACCGAGCCTCTGCCAATCACTTTTACCTGCATGCCCCTAGTCTCCAATAAATAAATAGCATCACGCAAGCCCATGCCGGTTACGTTGGGTACAGTATATTCAGAGTGTGATATGGCTTTTATTTTTTCGCCTTTTAAATCGCGCGAGGTACTTGCCCATGTTCCATTGGTTTCTGATGACTGATACGGAACATTTAATTTTTCGCATGAGGTTTTTGCATCTTTATAAAAGCCGGGTTTAATAACCGGATGTTGTGCAAGTATTGCAGAATCTGACTGCAACTCTTTGTGCATATCCAAATTGGTAGAGAAAACTTTATCTGCTATATCTTTGAAAACCGGCAATGCAGTTTCAGCGCCATAATAACCCCCTGCCGAAGGATTATACACAACAACGATGCAACTGTATTTAGGATTTTCGGCAGGGAAGTAACCACAAAAAGAAGCCTGGTAATTTATTTTTCCGCCTGCACGATAGCCGCCCGCGCCAGCCATTTGTGCGGTACCTGTTTTTCCTGCAATGGTGTAGTTAGGAAGTTTTAAATTTTTTCCTGTTCCGTTTTGCACTACAGCGCGCAACAACTCCTGAGCAATTTTTATTGTGCGCTGCGAGCAAATAGAATCGGCAATAACTACCGGTTTAAAATTGTCAGTTATATGTCCTCGATAATTTATTTCTTTTACAAAAAGCGGTTTAACCATTTTGCCATTGTTGGCAACAGCGTTATAAAATGCAAGCGTTTGCAATGGCGTAAGTCGTGTTTCGTAACCAATACTCATGTATGGAAGCGTAACACGGCTCCAGTCCTCGTCCTTTGTATTTTTTATTCTTGATGGGCGCTCGCCTTTCATTTGCAGTTCAAGCCCTGCGCCTACGTGCATCTTCTTTAACCGGTCTACAAATTTTTGTTCGTTCTTTTGGTAGTACTGTTTTATAACTTTTGAAATGCCTACGTTAGATGATACTTCAAATGAATGGCGGATAGTCATGGTTTTATAACCTTCGTGCGCATCACGCATTATCATTCCGGGAGCATAACTTATTCTGCCACCATTGCAATCAACTGTTTCATCAATATCAATGTAACCATCTTCAATACCTGCCATTAGTGATGCTAGTTTGAAAGTAGAGCCTGGCTCAGTGCCGTAACCTACAGCGTAGTTAAAATCTTCGCGATACAAATCATCAGATACGCGCTTGAGGTTTGCAATAGCCTTTACTTCGCCAGTTGCCACTTCCATAAGCACTGCACAACCAGCTTCGGCTCCGCTTTTTTGCAATTGGTTGAGCAAGGATTGCGATGCCACATCCTGAATGTTTAATTCTATGGTTGTTGTTACATCACTGCCATCACGCGCTTCTACTTCGTCCTCATCATTAACAGGTTTCCAAACTCCGCCCGACAATTTTTGCATGAGGCGCTTACCACTTACTCCGGCAAGGTATTTATCAAAGTACCCTTCTAAACCAACCGGTGTGTTAGTTCCAATTTTATAACCAACAGTACGTGATGCCAATTCTTTAAACGGCTTCTGACGAATGTTGCGCTGCTCAACAATCAATCCGCCTTTGTAACGCCCTTTGTTAAAGATTGGAAACGTGCGCACCGTTTTTAAATCTTTATAAGACACACCGCGCTTTAATAAATAATATCGGTCGCCCTCTCTGCGTGCATTGCGTAACTCGCGCTTGTAAGCATCTTTGCTTTTATCACTAAAAAGTTTAGAAAGGCAAAGCGCAAGTGAATCAATTTTCTCATCAAAAACTTTTGATGAAAGAACACCGGATTTGAAATCCATTCTTAAGTCATACACAGGAACCGATGTTGCAAGCAAACTTCCATCAGCAGTGTAAATATTTCCGCGTACAGGGTCTACTTTTATATAATCAAGTGTGAGGCTATCGGCTTTGCTACGCCAATAATCGCCTTGCACAAACTGCAATTGAAAAACACGATAAGTAATTGCAACACCAAACAGGCACATGCATGCATATAAAATATATACGCGTGTTACGATGGTTTTTTTTGTGTCTGCCATTGCGCTGGTTGTTAAACCTTCAGGGTTCTTAAAACCTTGAAGGTTTGTGCTTGTGGTTTTTCTGTTTTACCTTTCTGTAGTTTGTTGCGATTTCAAAACAATTTTCTTTGGTGGTGTTGTTAAATGTCTGATGCCATAAGGCTCTACCGATTTTGCAACCTGGCTTTGTCGACACACAAACATTAAATCCGATTTTACTGAAATATATTCTGATCTCAACTCTTTAATTTCCTTCGCTGTTTTGTCAATGTTTCTTATTGTTCTTTCGCTGGTGTAACTGTTGGCTATGTAAAACAAACCGAGTACGGTAAGAAAAAATATAAATGGCATTATCTTCAACAACATGCCTTTATCTACTAATCCAAAAACATTAACCACTTTTAGCCATCTGCGCGCAGCCTTAAATCTGCTGCCTGCCGCTACCTGCTTCTGCTGTTTCGACTTTTCGCGTGGTGGTGTTTTAAAACTGTTTTCCATTATTTATATGATTGGCGAATTGTGAATGGGATGTGACCGCCTATTGTCTTTGTACTTTTTCTTTCCTATTAGCCCCACCCTAACCCTCCCCTAAGGGGAGGGAATGGCAGTGTTCGTTATCTCAATTCTTTGTCTTCGTACTTGCTACTTAATTCTTGATACCTTTTTCTTTCCTTATGAATTTTGACTTTATTCTCTTTAATCTTTCTTTCCAGCTCTCATCCTTGCGCTTCGTGCCCGTGGATTATTTTCTATTTCTGTTGCTGAGGGTTCAATTGGTTTTTTTGTGATTGCTGTAAAATGCTTGGTGGTGATGTTTCCGTATATATCTTTTTCAGGCTCGTTGCTGAATGTTCCGTAACTGATAAAGTTCTTTACTATTTTGTCTTCAAGTGAGTGATAAGAAATTACAACCAATCTTCCTTCGCTATTCATTAATTGATTGCACTGCACTAACAATTCTTTTAGCTGCTGCAACTCCTCATTCACTTCAATTCTTAATGCCTGAAACACTTTTGCATAATATCCCTTCTCATCTTTTTTATCGGCATAGCGGCTAAGCAGTTTTAAAAATTGCTGAATGGTTTCAACTTTTCCCCTCTGCCTCTCCTCCACAATTGCGTTGGCAAGTGTTCGTGCATTATGCACTTCGCCATATTGCGAGAACATTTCCTGCAATTGTTTTGACTGATAGTGATTGATGATATGCTTTGCATTTTTTTCCTCTCTGTCATCCATCCGCATATCCAATCGTGCATCAAACCTGAATGAGAATCCGCGCTCTGCTTCGTCAAACTGATGCGATGAAACACCCAAATCGGCAAGTAATCCATCAACTTTTTCTACGCCAATTAGTTGTAGCTCTTTGCCAATGTTTTTAAAACTGCTGTGAATAAGCATGAATCTTTCATCATCAATTTTATTTTTTTGTGCATCGGCATCTCTGTCAAAGGCTATTAATTTTCCTTTTGAAGAAAGACTTTTCAAAATTTCTTTTGAGTGCCCTCCTCCGCCAAATGTTACATCAACATAAATTCCGTTTTCTCTTATTTCAAGTAATTGTATTGCTTCGTTAAGCAATACGGGTATGTGATAAGGAATATTTTTTTTCTCCTCCTGCTCCAATCAATTCAGGTTTGGGTCAAGCGGATTAAAATTTCCCATCACCTCTTCTGCCAGTGATTCGTAGCTGCCCGCCTTTTCCTTTATAAACTTCTCGTATGTTTTTTTATCCCACACCTGAATACAGTCAACCGCTGCTGCCATTACAATATCCTTTTTGATTGAGACAGATGCTGATAGTTCTTTCATAATTAACATGCGTCCGTTAGCATCTAACTCTACAGGTTGCGCACCATTGTTGAAGAGCGTAATAAATTCAACATTCTTTTTTACAAACTTGTTTAGCTTGTTTACACGTGCCGATGTTTCCCTCCATGTAGCCATTGGATATAACTCCAGCGATTTAGTAAAGATGCTGCGCTTGATTACAAAACCATCTTTGATTACGGCAGTCAGTTGCTTCTTTAAAGCACCCGGCAGCATTACACGTCCGGTAGAATCGGCTGTGCATTCGTAAACACCAAAGAGATTTAACATGTAATTATTAGTGTATTCAGTTTAATGATGTGGCGAATATAAAACCAATTTTCCCAAACTTTCCCAAATTTTCCCTTTTTTGTTGAAAACTTTCCTAAAACGCAAAAACTGTGGCAGATATTTTATAGAAGTAAATTTTATTGATGTCGCTATGGCAATGATTAAACAGATGGTTTTTCAGACACATATACCTATCGGCAGACAGGGATTAACAGATAACTCCTCTTAAAATTATTTTCTTAAGGTGATACCTTTAAGTTTGTTAAAGGTTTACCTGAAAATTAGATTCCTCACTGCGTTCGGAATGACAGTGATAACGTTAATACGTTAGTAGATCGTGAGTGGGTGCGGCTTTGCTGCACCCACTCACGATCTACTAACCTTAGAACTGAATTGTCATTCCGAACGCATTGAGGAATCTCATACTAATTGAATTCATGTCTCTGTATAGAACTCCTTTAATCTATGAATCTGTGGCGAAAATCTTATTGTCTTTATTAGCAACTTTAGTTTTATCATTTTAAATGTTTGCTTTGCAGCTTGTAAAAAATGGAAAGCACTTCAAAAAAATTTATTGATGTAGAAGAGGTCATCAGGAGCAAGAATCCTGCTTTGGCAAAATATTTACCCGGATTTTTATTGCGCTATCTTAAACGAATTGTGCATGAGGAGGAGGTAAACGATTTTATTAGAAGGCACGGGCATAGAACCTCTTTTGATTTTGTAGATGCCATAGTTGAAGAGTACAAGATTAATGTGGCAGTTAAAGGCACAGAAAATATAATAAAAACAGGCGGCTGCATTTTTGCAAGCAACCATCCACTAGGCGGACTAGATGCAATGGCTTTGATACAGGAAATTGGAAAGCATCGCAGGGATTTAAAATTTATAGTAAACGATATTTTATTGCAATTGAAAAACCTGCAGGAAATATTTATTGGTGTAAACAAACATGGAAAAAATTCGGCCGAAGCATTAGAAGCCATTGACAACTTATATAAAAGCGAAATGGCTACCATGATTTTTCCTGCTGGTTTGGTTTCAAGAAAAATTGATGGAGAAATAAAAGACCTGATGTGGCGAAAGAGTTTTATAAGCAAAGCCAAAAAGTTTAATCGCACAATAGTGCCTGTGCATATTGCCGGAGCAAACTCAAATTTCTTTTACAACCTTGCCAACTTCAGAAAAAACATTGGCATAAAAGCAAACATTGAAATGCTGTACCTGATGGATGAAATGTATCATCAGGCTGGCAAAACAATTACACTTACTTTTGGTAAAGCCATACCACCTTCAACTTTTACTGATGAACTAAATGATGGTGAGTGGGCTGATAAAATGCGTGTTTATATTTATGAGCTGGCATATGATCCTAACAGTGTGTTCGGTTAAACCAAAATAAAAAAGCCACCGGGAAATTCTCCGGCAGCTTCGTTTTCACAAGACAAAGTCCTTTAAAGTCTTGTTACAAGACTACCGTAATTCTTTTTGTAATGATTCCCTGATTTGTTTTAATCTTTAACAGATAAACCCCTTTTGGTAATTGCATTGTGCTTACTCGAAAACTGTAGTCGCTTAATTTTGTTACCAGTGCTTTACCTTCAGGTTTTGTACAACTTAATTTTCTTCCTTCCACATCAGTTAACTCAATAGCAGTAATTGGAACTACCAAAGATTTTACACTCACGTTTTCTTTGGCCGGATTAGGGAAAACAAAAATGTTCTTCTCTAATTGCGACAATTCATTAAGTGCGGTAAGGTCCTCAATAATTAAAGAATCACCGGTAACAAATGCATTTCGTTCTATCTCATCTACATTAATAATGGTTAAATCACTTATACTAAAATGAAGTGTGTCGTAAACAGGTTGAGACAATCTTCCCGACACATTATCTGTAGTTACAACGGTAACTCGTGCAATTTCTCCAAAACCAGAAGTGTCATTTTGATTGATGCGTGTAACACCAACATACAGCTTTCCGTTTTGTGTGTCGTTTTTAGAAATATAAATTAAATCGCTGCCGGTAGTGCCAAGCCACGATGGTGAAAAACCAATTTGCACTGAATCGGTTTTAACCAAACTTGTATCGTAGTTAACTGTAAAAGCCATACCATAAATACTGTCTGCAGGAATTGCAGATGTACCAAAGTAAAGCGGAACATCTAAATGTTGACCGGTTCCAACCGTATCAACAATAATATCAAAATACAAAGGCGGATCGGTAATGTGTTGTAAACGTTGAGAAACACGAAGCGGATGTGTTAAACCAAAGTTTTGTAAAATGGCTATGGTATCATCATCGGCAATAATTCCATCGCCATTACAGTCAATATGTTTATAGTTGGTTCCACCGGCAAGTGTATCAATCCAGTTTAAATTATTTTCTGCCTGCCAGTTGATGGTTGCATTGGGGCGCGTAACTCCTGCGGTGCCGTATCCAACTCCTATTGGCAAAATGTCAACGTTGTTTGCAACGCCATCGTTATTGGCATCGCCAGCCCATACACTGCGGCAATCCAAATTATAAAATGCTGTGTCAACACAATTATTAGTATCGGTTACAATTACATATCCATTTTGATTATCGCAAACTCCGTTGTTGAATTGCGTTGTAAATCCGTTTGACCATAGATAAGTAACCGGTCCTCCTGCTCCACCAAATAAGTTTGCTGCTAATCCACCATCGCATTGCCCGCATGTTGGTAAACTATCAATAGTAAAATCTATGCCTTGCCAGCCGGGAGAATAACTAACTGTAGTGCTGCTGCTAACAGAACATCCGTTAATGTCAACTACAGTATAACTATAAACTCCTGCGATAGGTGAATTAATACAAGGCGTAAGATCGCCAGTCCCCCACAAGTAATTATAAGGTGGATTGCCACCGGTTACCTGTGGTATGCAAATTTGAACAGGAAAATTGCACGCAATTACATTTGTTTGAATACCCAGTACAAGAGGTGGAAAAACAGTTACATTAAAAATATCTGATGCTGTGCAGCCGTTGGCATCGGTAACAGTTATTGAAAATGTGCTGTTTGATGTAACAACAAAAGAATCACAGGGCATAAATCCCGGAATTGGATTACCATTAATTTCTAGTTGGTAGTTATAAGGAAGTGTTCCTCCAAATGCAGAAATGCATACGATGAAAGATGTACCATAACAAACTGCCTGATCAGGTAATGGTGCAAGAATTAATGCAGCAGGTTGTGTTAGCGAAACAATAATATTTGTTGCACAACCATTGGCATCAAGCACGCTAGCGACATAGTTACCGGCTGCCAGGTTTGAGAAAAATCCACTTGGCTGATACGTGCCTCCTATTGAAAACAAATATGGAGGCGTTCCGCCTGACCCAGATAAGGAAATTGAACCATCATTGGCTCCTCCGCAACTAATATTAGTTGTGTTAGCTGAAAGATTTAGTTGAGTTGGATTAAATAATGTTCTTTCAATTAATGCAACGCAACCCCCACCTGTCGGGGTTGCAGTAATGGTATAGGTGCCTGCACATAATGAACCTTGCAAAGAAGCCGTAACATTATTTTCTACATATCCATTACTCCATACCCAATCAAAATTTCCTGCAACTGATGTGGCTACAGATAAGGCACCATCACAAGCGTTGTTACAGGAAATTAAAATATCGCTAACTCCTGGAACTAAACCATAGCAGAGTGTTGTACCAATATCGGAGAAAAAGCCGCCAGAAGATGTGGGCATGTTTGGGATGCATGTTAAACTGTTGCCTAAGGCATATAAATTCTGTAAATTGTTGGGTAGGGCAGGTAGGCAGCTAATTGAATTATTGCTGCAAGCCAGCACTCTTAAACTTAGCGGAAGTTTAGGTAATGTTGAGAGATTATTATTTGAACAATTAAGACTATCAAGGCTGTCAAAAAATTCAATCCCTGTAATGTCTGAAATTCCCAGTCCCTGACTGTTAACTACCAATGCGTTGGTAATTGCAATGTTAGTTGTATCCATTTGATTTCCGCTCATAGCAGAAGGGAAATTTGTTTGCAGATATGCAACAAATGCAGGGTCGGGAATGGTAACAAATTTAGCATTAAGGCTGGTAGCCGATAATGCAAACGCAGCAGCGATGAAAGTCCTTTTAATTAGTGTATTAATGTTTTTCATAACGATATAAATTTAGTTGTTTACTAAGAGTTGCGTTTTTAGACTTTTATTGATGGTACAATAGTATAATGAGTAAGTGCCGGAAACAAAAACATTTTTTGGCGTTTATCGGATTGGTTTTTGTTTATTGTTTATGGTTCATTGTTCATACCCAGTGGTTTGTTCGGCACCTGTTTGGTTCGTCTCACCAATGCTTTAAATGGGGTGGGTATATCAACGATAAACTATAAACCATAAACTATAAACCTATCATTCATCGGATAGGTTTATTTTTATGCCTTGTAAAAAATTTACATCTTTAGGGCGTTTATGCAGCATACCAAACTGATAGTTTTACTAAAAAGCCTTAGCACATGGGAGCTAAAGGCTTTTGAAAAATTGGTGCGCTCGCCTTTTTATAATGTAAACGAAAATGTAGATGAGTTGTACTTTATCATCAAAAAATTTGCTCCTGATTATAATAGTGAGGAATTAAACCTGGAACATATCAGCAAATTACTTTTCAAATCCAAGAAAGCTCAGTTAGCAAAACTGCGATATGTAATGACTGATTTAACCCGGCTTCTTGAAAAATTTTTGGTAATGCTTTCTCTTGAAAAAAGTAATGCTGCTGAGAAAAAACTACTGCTTAATATGCTGCATGAACGCAATGCCGATAAATTTTTTCAAATACACTTAACAGAAAGTACTGTTCAGCAAAAAAATAAACCGCTTGACATGCAGTTTTATGAAACCAATTTTCAATTGGAAGAAATGCAGTATGAGTTTGACTCATCGCGCAAAAACAGAAAGTCGGATGATTCGTTGCAAAATTTATCCGACAATCTTGATTTATTTTACCTCACACGCAAACTCAAATACTCTTGTGAAATTGTAAACCGCCAAAACATTTTAAATGTTCAGTACCACAATCCAATAATTAAAAATGTGCTTTCGTTTTTAAATGATGGCAATTACAAAGAGGTACCATTAGTGGCAATTTATCATACCACTCTATTAACTTTAACCGAACAAGACAATGAAAAGCATTTTACCAACCTGAAACAATTGTTACAAAAGCACACCCATCATATCACGCAAAAAGAAAACCGCGATATATATGCCTTTGCACAAAACTATTGCATAAGAAAAGTAAATACGGGCAAGACAAATTTTTTGCGTGAATTGTTTGAGTTATACAAAACAGTGCTTGCCGAAAAAATAATTTTTGACAACACACAAATCAGTCATGCTGATTTTAAGAATATTTGCGCCATTGCCATAAGAGTAAATGAACTAAAATGGACAGAAAATTTTATTGCAGAATATCAGTTTAAATTACCGAAAGATTTAAGAAACAACTCTGTTAACTACAACACTGCTCGCTTACATTTTGCAAAAAAAGAACACAGGCAGGCAATTAGATTGCTCACACAAATTGAATTTACGGATGTGTATTATCATCTCGATTCAAAATCATTGCTACTGAAGGTGTATTACGAAACCGAAAATTTTGAGCCACTTTACTCTTTAATAGAAGCATTTAAAATTTATTTAAAACGCAGTAAGCTCATTTCAGATTACCAAAGATTAATTTATAAAAACTTAGTTACTTACACCCGAAAATTTGCTTCTTATAAAGAAGGAAAAAAACTTGATTTGAAACTTGTTGCCAAAGAAATTGAAACAGAAAAAAACATTGCCGATATTGGTTGGCTTAAAGAAAAACTGAACGAATTACAATGACTTCAGACATTTTAAATAAAGCCCGTAAATACTGCACCTACCAGGAGCGCAGCCAGCAGGAGTTGCGCGATAAGTTGTATGAGCTTGGTTTGTTCAGAAAAGATGTGGAGCAGGTTATTGCAGCAATGATTGAAGAAGGTTATTTAAACGAAGAACGCTTCGCCATTGCTTATGCAGGAGGAAAATTCAGAGTAAAACAATGGGGGAAAATAAAAATAAAACTGGCGCTGAAACAAAAGCGCGTTTCCGATTACTGCATAAAAAAAGCCCTGGCACAAATCCCTGACAAGGATTATGAAAGCACTTTACAAAAAGTAATTACTGTTCAATCAAGAAAGATTTCAGAAAAAAATGTTCTTAAAAAAAATTACAAGCTGGCACAGTATGCCATTGGCAGAGGGTTTGAAGCGGAAATGGTGTGGGATTTATTATCAGGAAAATAACCACTGGTTTTTTAGACACAGATTTACAGATTAATAAAAAAATATAAAAATGATTTTCACTAAAGCTGCCAAAGGCAGCAAATCCAATAAGTTTTAATTGTTTAATTTTTTCTTGGTAATGAATAACCCCGCAGCAAGCTGCGAGGTATCCAAAAATAAAAATAGGAATCCACAGATTCACGGATTTAATGCAATCGCAAAAAATCTGTGAATCTGTATTTAAACCTTGCGTCATCAGATTTGTGAAAATCAATTTACATATCTTCGCCCGCATGACACAAGAACAATTAAGAGACATTAGAGAGCGCATTGACGCACTGAGGAGGCATCTTTGACGTGGATGTTAAACTTTTAAAAATACAGGAAGAAGAGCAACTTACCCACGCTCCCGATTTTTGGAATGACCCTAAACGTGCGGAGCAGATTTTAAAATCCATTAAGCAAAAAAAGAACTGGACAGATGCTTACAAACAGGTAAACACATCTGTTGATGACCTTGCAGTGTTGTTTGATTTTGCAAAAGAAGGCGCAGCAACCGAGCAGGAAGTTGATGCTGCCTACTCTCACTCACAACAACTTTTAGAAGACCTTGAGTTTAAAAATATGTTGAGTGGTGAAGAAGACGCTATGAGCGCTATGCTGACTATTAATGCAGGTGCAGGCGGTACAGAAAGCTGCGACTGGGCAAGCATGCTCATGCGTATGTACATTCGCTGGGCAGAGCGCATGGGCTATAAGATTAATGAAGTTGACAGAGCCGATGGTGATGTAGCCGGAATAAAATCCGTAACACTTGAAATAGAAGGAGATTTTGCTTACGGATATCTAAAAGCGGAAAACGGAGTGCATCGCCTCGTGCGCATTTCTCCTTTTGATGCCAATGCAAAACGGCACACTTCTTTTGCATCTGTATTTGCTTATCCAGTAATTGATGATACCATTGAAATAGAAATTAAAGATGCCGACATTGAAATGCAAACATCGCGCAGTGGTGGCGCAGGCGGACAAAATGTAAATAAGGTTGAAACAAAAGTTCAACTTAAACATATTCCAACCGGCATTGTAGTGGTGTGCCAGGTAGAGCGTTCGCAATTTGGGAATCGCGACAGGGCTATGAAAATGCTCAAATCCCAGTTGTACGAACTGGAATTACGCAAACGCAACGAAGCCAAAGCAGCAACCGAAGCCGGTAAGAAAAAAATCGAATGGGGCTCACAAATCCGCAGCTATGTTTTTCATCCTTACAAAATGGTAAAAGATTTAAGAACAGATTACGAAACATCAAACGTGCAATTAGTAATGGATGGCGATTTAAATGAGTTTATGAAAGCTTATTTGATGGAGTTTGGAGAGAAGGTGTGAGTTTTTCCAGTAGAATATTTTAATAAAAAGTTCTCTTCATTGGTTAAAGCAGATACATTTGCTTATTCAATGGTATGAAGAAATTTTACCTCTCCCTCATTTTTATTTTTCTTTTAACATTGCCGTTTTCAAAAGCAAATGCGCAGTGGGTTACTATACCTGATGCAAACTTTGCTGCTTATTTACAGCTAAATTTTCCAAGCTGCATGAATGGCAATTTGATGGATACTACATGCAGTGGAGTAGTGAATGCAATCATAGTTGGCTGTAACGGTATGTCTATTCAAGACATAGACGGTATTCAATATTTTGACAATCTTGTTGAGTTGCAATGTGGAAATAATCAACTAACCGCATTACCTGATTTGCCCGCTTCTTTATATGTGTTACGATGTCAAAGTAATCAGTTACCTGCGTTACCTGTTCTCCCTTCCGGTTTAGGTTCACTATATTGCCATACTAATCTTATTTCAAACCTTCCGGCAATACCTGCTTCATTAATACGCTTATACTGTGGCAGTAATCAAATTACCAGCCTGCCTGTTCTCCCTGCAACATTGCAGGATTTAGAATGTTCTCTTAATCAAATTACTTTTTTAGACCCACTGCCAACTTCTTTAGTTTTCCTAAACTGCGCATACAATCAACTAACCAGCATTCCTGCATTGCCTCCAAACCTCCAGGGCTTTGGATGCCAATATAATTTNNGTTGTATCTGCAATAACAATCAGCTTACCTGTATTCCTCCATTACCAAATACAATCGGTTCAAATTATTTTTCTATAAGCAACAATCCATTTACATGTTTGCCAAATTACATTGCAGCAATGGATTCAACATTGCTTGCAATACCACTTTGTGTGGATAACGATTTAATTAATAACCCAAACCTTTGCACAGGATTTAAAGGGGTTTATGGATACACTTACCGCGATGCTAGCAGTGATTGCTCATTTGACTGGGCAGATGATTTTTTAGAGAACATTCCAGTCAAGTTATTTGATTCAACAGGATTATTAATCAATACTTTTTATAGTTTAAGTAATGGACTTTACAGTTATATTCAAGATACAGGAACTTATACAATAGTGGTTGACACCTTGAACAAACCTTATGAAACAACCTGTATTTATCCGGGAGCAGACAGTACTTTTAATTTAACCACTGCATCTCCATTAGCAAAAATAGATTTTGAAATTGCCTGCAAACCGAGTTTTGATGTGGGAGTTAAAAGTATAAACACAACAGGGCTAATATTTCCGGGACAGCATCACCAATTGGGNNTTGCATGTGGCTGCCGGAGATTTAAACAAATGGTACAACCTTAATTGCACCGGTGGCTTAAGTGGAATTGTAGAAATAACAGTAAGCGGACCGGTAACTTTCTCCTCTATTCCTTTCAATGCATTAACACCAAATACCATTTCAAACAATATCTTTACTTATAACATAACAGATTTTGGTACACTAAACTTAAATTCATTTGCTATTGAATTTATTACCAATACAACAGCACAAGCCGATGACACAATTTGTGTAACAGTAAATATAACCCCCACAGTTGGCGATAATGATACTACCAACAATATTTATACTTACTGTTACTCTGTACGCAACTCTTACGACCCTAATGAAAAAGAAGTATATCCTGCAAATGTTCCTGCGCTTTATAATGATTGGTTTACATATACAATCCATTTTCAAAACACGGGCAATGCTCCCGCACAGAACATACGCATTACAGATACGTTAGACAGCCTTTTGGATTTAAGCACTTTTGAAATTATAAATTACAGTCATTCAAATACAAGCACGCTTACAAATAACATTGCTACATTCAGGTTTCCTGCAATTCAATTACCCGACAGCACTACAGATGCAGAGGGCAGCAAAGGATTTATTCAATACAGAATTAAACCACATGCAAATTTGCCTTTGGGCACACAAATAAATAACACCGCTCATATTTATTTTGATTACAACGCTCCTATTGCCACCAACAATGCGCAATGTAATTTTGTATCTCCTGTTGGCATATCAAACACCAAATCACAAACCCCAAACATCAAACTCTTCCCCAACCCCATTACCAATAATATTTTGAAAATAAATTTTCAATCGTCATTAAATTCTCCATTGCTTCTTGTGATGTATGATATAACCGGAAGAAAAGTTTTTTCTGAAAAAATAAATTCTGCTGCTGCAACACAAACTATTGTTCTGCCAAAACTTGCAAACGGAGTTTATACTTGCGAGTTTATTTCAAAAGATTTTAAAGAAAGCAAAAAGCTGGTGGTGATGAGTAAATAATTATTTTTCAACTTTCCAATTACCCAATAACTTAATCATCCAATAACTTTTACAATTGCTCAAAGTATATTTTAAAGCCAACTGCGCTACGTGCCAAACGGCACTAAAACTTATCAGACATACAACCAAAGAAAGGTTTGAGAAAACAGAATATTTGGTAGATGTGCCATCGGAACAAGAAATTAAAAGCATATTAAAAATGCTTGGCATAAGTGCAGAGCAATTGGTAAGAAAAAAAGAACCGGTTTACAAAGAAAATTTTCAAGGCAAAGCTTTTACGGAAGACGAGTGGGTAAAAATCCTGCACCAAAATCCTATTTTGATTGAACGCCCTATTTTAGTTTTAAATGATAAAGCAATTATTGGACGACCAATGGAAACGATTGTGGAGTTTGTGAAGCCTAGGAAAAAAAGATTTCAAAAAAATCTTAAACTCGTTTTACCATTTCATTTCCGGAATATTTTTCCCATTCTGAAAATTTGGGTGGTGGTAAATTCTTGAAATCAACTTCGCATAAATTTTACTTTTCTATTTTTTCAACAACCTGTTTTTAGCAATGAAGAATTTGGACTTGCTAACAGTGTTTGTTAATTCTAATTTCTGACTTTAAAAAACACTGGCACGGTAGTTAATGCGTTTATCTTGTCCATTTGCTGATATAATTCTTGTAATGTTTTGTACAAGAAAATCTAATTTTTAGTCGTCAATCTTTTTAATTTAACACAAACCACTTAGCCATGCGTAAATTTCAATCAACACAAGCTGCTGAATCAGCATTGCTTCATCCTTTAAATGTTTTAATTGCTATTTCTGTTTTGTTATCAGTTTTAGTTTTTCAGCTTTTTCAAACCTCCAATCCTGAATTTATTTTAAATAAAAAAAATGGTGCACCGCTGCCGGCTAATATTCAAACTACAAGCGGAGTGCCTTATCCGTTTGTGTTTGTATCGCGCAAGCCGCGTACTATGGGCAGCGTGTATTGGAATGTTCCGCTTGATATGCCTGGTGTAGGCTCGCATAGCCGTACACGCACCAGCGCTCCGGGTAAATTACAAGTGTGCGATACTTCAGGTGTTATCACTACATTAATTGATGGAAGCAATCCTACATCAAATATTTTTAATTTGATAGATGTTAATGCACCCAACGTAAGTTACGATGGAACTAAAGTTATTTTTTCTGGATTGCCACAGGCACCCACTGGACAGCCTTACGATACAATACCCAATGCGGATTTAGGAGCTTGGCGCATTTATACTATAAACATTAACGGAACCGGATTAACACAACTTACGTTTACCGATTTAACTTTAAACTATGCACAGCTAAATCCAATGGTAGCGTGGAATAAGTATGATGACATTGACCCATGTTTTTTACCGGATGGAAGAATAGTGTTTTCATCAACACGTTTCCCAACCATAGCGCATTACAGTGGTGTGCGCACTACTAATTTGTATGTAATGGACGCAAACGGGAACAACATGCACCGAATTACTTCTGAGCGCAACGGTGCCGACCGACCTATGGTTGACCCAATGACAGGCAAAATTGTTTTTGCACGCTGGTGGCGCAATTATCGTTTTGCAAAAGATGATACTACAACCATTACAGGAACTCTACCTGGTGGATATTTGCAAAAGGGTGGATTGACAATGGACAGGTCAAACACGGTTGGCCCTGTTGGAGATTATTTGTTTAGGAATGCATGGCATGCTGCATCTATTAACCCTGATGGCACAGACTTAAAAATGTTTACCGGCACCTATCGTACCGATCCTGTTAACCACATGTATGGTGGAGCATTTACTCCACAAGGTGATTTAATCACTAATTATTTTCCGATGTACAACATGACGGAAGCGGCCGGCTTTGGCGGATTGAGAAGATATAAACGTGGTGCATCATCCTATATATCGCTTATTGGGATTACAGATACCTATAATAATAATTTTGTTAGCCCAGTAAATCCTACATCTTATGGAATACACAATGGAAATTATGCTGGCGAGCCTGAAGTTTTGCCGGACGGAAGAATTTTGTTTTCGTGGTGCAATGATGTAATGCAGGATTATGGAATTTATTTAATGAATGCTGATGGAACAGGAAAAACTTTAATTCATGATGTTACCGGAAAATCGGAATTGCGCGCAAAGCTTATTATGCAGCGAACAATACCACCCACTATTTCCGATGCAGTTCCACCAACTGCTATGCAATTGCCGCCATTAGCAAACGGACCATACAATACTGACGGCACATTTATTTTTAATGCGCTTAATGTTTATTTCAATGCACCTGTTGACACCGAAATTATTTCAGCGCCACCGGTTGGAAGTGCGGGCACCATAAAATTCTTTACAGATTTTCAGCGTACATCTTCGGGCTCGTATGAAGAATTGGATTGGCCTATTTTACTTTCCGAAAAAAATGTAAATGCCGATGGCTCTGTTATTGATTCGGCTTCTCCTGCAAATATTCCATTGTTTGAACAAATACGCTCGCCACAATCTCAAGGATATATTGTTCCACTTACCGGTGGTGCACATAATAATGGCGCTGCTATGGTTGAAGGATTAAATTTTGGAAAACCAAATGCTGTTGCCACCTGTGTTGGCTGTCATGCAGGGCATACTATGATTGATATTCCTGTTTTGGTTGATGACATCAAATACAGTAATGTGGCGCCAGGTGCAACCATTACCGCATCATCTTATAATAACATTGCGTTTAATAAATATGTTGTGGACAGAAAAGTTTTAAAATCGGAATATTGGCAGGTATGGACAAGTGCATTTGGGCAAACAACAAACCAATGGGTTAAATTAGATTTTTTAGTTCCTATAAAAATAAGAAGGGTAAAGTTATACAACCCAATTAATGCAGGTGCACCAACTAATTATCAAATTACATCCATTAAAACAGTATTGTATGCCGATGCCGCTGCAACCTTGCCCGTTGACAGTGTTACATACAGTCAAAATTTATCAGAATCTGGAACCAATATTTTCTTTAACGATATGATTGCGAAAACAGTTAAGGTTTTTGTACTCAACCAAACCGGAATGTTTGATGGGGCCAATGTTTCTGCACTAAGTGAAATAGAAATTTATGCAACGGCTGATGTTGGAAACGTAACTACCGTTAATGACATGGTAACTGCAAATTGGAAAGCAATAGTGTTTCCAAATCCTGCAAACAATTATTTTGATTTGAGTTTCACGTTTCCTGAAAAATCTGAAATGGAAATATTAATTCTTGATTTGGATGGAAGAAAAATGCTTTCAGAAAAAATTCCGTATCAAAACACTAAAAAGTATAACAAGCGCATTGATTCATCAAAGTATAAAGCAGGAATTTATTTTGTACACTTAAAAGCAAAATCATTTAATAAAACCATGAGTGTGATTAAGGTATAAAAAAAGATTAAAAAACCTTAATCCAATTATTTTTATGCGCAAGTGAAATTACCTGCGCTTTAGAGTTTACATGAAGCTTGGTATAAATATTTGCAATATGTTTTCTTACGGTAAGTGTACTGATGTTTATAATTTCTGCAATACGTTTGGCATCATAACCGTTAACCATGTGTGTAAGCACTTCACGTTCGCGCTCACTCAGTAAAGTATCTAAAACAGATTCGTTGCTTTTAGTTTTTTCTTTTTGCTCCGAAGAATTTTTTTGCCCAAGTAGCTTTAGCGTTTTACGTGCAATGGCTGGGCTCATAGGTGCGCCACCATACTCTAATATTTCATCAATGGCTTCGCGTATAGTA
>CXWJ01005219.1_pt1 | contig 26810 bp, 20 predicted proteins | sample 590841 | NCBI WGS metagenome assembly CXWJ01 (sample SAMEA3498367, study PRJEB10139) | wastewater metagenome | biome: wastewater treatment plant; material: activated sludge | place: Austria | collected 2015-01-21 | reverse complement strand
GGGGTGAACGGGGCGATTGGGCGTGAAGAGGCGGGGGGCGGGGGTGTCGACACGGTGGCGTTGCAGCGGCGGCTGGTAAGGCATTTTAGCCTGGGGGAGCTAGAGGAGTTGGCGTTGGGGTTGAGGTTGGAGGGGGAGGAGATTTGGAGCGACGCAGCGACGCGGCAGGCCCGGGCGCGGGAGTTGGTGAAGTTCATGGAACGGCGCGGGCGGCTGGAGGAGCTGGTGGCGTTGTGTCGAGAGTTGAGGAAGTCGGTTAGGTGGTGAAGAAATCACAAATAAGGAGTTTTAGAGATGACTAAGGCAACGGAGACGAGTGAGTTTTGGATTACGGCGTTCGTGAACATCGTGGCGGCCATCGTGGCGATCCTGGCGGCGCGGGGGCTGGTGTCGAACGAGGAGGGGGAGTTGTGGGTGCAGCTGGCGCTGGCGGTGGCGACGGCGGTTGCGCCGCTGGTGATGGCCATCGTGAGCAAGGCCTACATCGAGGGGCGGACGCAGTTGCGGGTGGCGGCGCTGCGGTAGCGCTGCCCCTGCCCTACTTGGGGACGGCGGCCGGCGGCATGGTTGAGCGATGATGTCCTCCTAGTCGCAGCATGGGTGCAGACGCCGGCCGGGGTTTCGGGACGGCCGACCCGCAGGAGTAGCGCGGGTCGGCCGTTTTCCAACTAACCAACCCTCTTCAATTCCAGAACAAACCTGTCACCAAGGAAGAAGATGTCGTCGGGCCCATCCCCGTATCGGACTCCGGCCCTGCCATCAGCTGTGCCGACTAACTGGCCGGATATGTCAATATCGCCGCTTACATCAAAGTCCTCAGCGTCGTCGCTCGCCATGATCATGAGCGTTGCCGTTGCTGCGCTTCCTACCTTCTGCTCAAATTCGATCACTTCCGCGCTTATTTTGGACATTCTTTTCACTCTCCTATGACTTACTGATTTGGACGTCCGGCTGGATTCTTCTCAGTCGGGCGTTCTGGCTTTAAGGGGGGTCTATTCAAGGCTCGACGCCCAGTCGGTGAGGAAGGTCATGGCCTCGTCGAAGCGGTGGGCGGGGAGGAGCTTGTAGCTCGTGATGCCGAAGCGGCGGTAGAGTTCGCCGTAGACGGCGGCGAATTCGTTGCGGCCGGATTGTTTGCCCAGGGCGAGGGCGATGATTTTGACGGCCTGGCTGAGTTGGCTGGCCTGGTCGTCGGTGACGGCGCGGGCGGACAGGAGTCCGCTCTCGGGCAGGCGCTGTTCGACGGCGGTGAGGCGGCGGCGGATGTCGGCGACGACGATGGCGGCTTGGTCGAGGCGGCCTTCGGTGGCGACGAGGCGGTGGTCGAACTCGATCTGTTCTTCGGCCATGCGGGCGATGGCGAGGCCCATCTCGCGTACCTGGAGCAAGGTGGATGAGGCGTCGGGGCGCGCGGCCGGGGACTGGAAGGCCTGGGCGAGGGCGTCGTAGCATTCGCGCTGGTAGCGGATGAGGCGCTCGCGGAGGTCGCCCTTGACGCGGTTGGCGTTGACGCCGAAGAGCCAGCCGTTGAGGAACCGAAGCGGGAGGCAGATCATGGCGCTGGCGCGGGGCCGGTTGCTGGAGGGGTCGAACTCCGTTGTCGTAATGACAACGGAGTTGGTGACTTCGGATAGGACGGGGTCGCGGCGGACTCGTTTGTACTGGCTAGGCCAGTCGAGGCCGAGGTAGTCGCAGATGGGGCGGAGGGGGACGTAGACTTGTTGGCGGCCGGCCTCGTCGACGACGACGGCGACGATCTCGTCTTCGTAGAAGAGGACGGTTTTTTGTTCGATGGGTTGTAGGGCTTGGTCGGTCATGGGTTCCTCCTGGGTTAGCGGGATTGTGCCTCTACTGGATGAACGGGTCAACGGCCGTTGGAGGGAGGCGCGTTGATGTGGACTTCGGCGGCGTTCCAGAGGCCGTTGGGAGGGAGGCGCTGGAAGTCGCTTATGGTAGTGAGGGGTTGATCTTGGGTGGCGTGGAGCAGCTCGCGGCGGATGATGTCCAGTTCGCGGTCACTGGGGGTGGAGTTGAAGCGGGCGGCGACGATGCGACGCCGGTTGCCATCCTCGGGTGGGTAGGCGATCAGGATGAGGCCGCCCCGCAGCGTGAGCTTGGTGCGGCAATCTACGCGCAGGGCGTCGGCGAGGATTTGTTGTAGGGTGGCCATTACATCCTCTCGCCGTCGTCGTTGGGGTGGTCGGGGGTTATGCGCTGTAGCTCGAGCAGGAGCCAGACGGCGGAGAGGACGGTGGCGATGATGGCCAAGGCCAGGAGGAGGCCGGAGCGGGTGTAGAGATAGCCGGCCCAAGTGGAGAGGATGATGGTGGCTTGGCGAATAGCGGTGGATAGGTTGAAGTGCTTCATGGGTTCTCCTTGTTTGGCCCGGCCGGGCGAGGAGTGCCCGGCCGGGCTAGGTTGTTACGCCTCTAATCTGCCGTAACGCGGAGGCGTTCGCGGTAGGCGGCCTGGCGGCAGGCGGCGGAGCAGTATCTCCGTTGGCGCAGGCGGCCGGGGTAAATGGTGCGGCTGCAATGGGCGCACGGGATGGTCGGCGGGCCGGAGTCCGCGGGTTGATCCATGTCGATTATCCGTGCGCCCCGGAGCCGTTTGGGCCGGTGCCGTTGGGGTTGGGCAGCGGGAGGGTGCCGGTGTTGTCAACGGGAATGTTGAGGATGTGATCCGGGGGAGGCACGGTGTCCGGCCCGGACGGCACGTTGGCGGCACTTGTGCCGACCTCAACCACCTCGCCGGGGATGACGACCGGCTCGCGGCCGTGGCCGAGGCTGCGGTTGGCGCTGCGGCGGACGTCGGCCTCGATGAAGTCCCAGGTCTGGGCGGTCAGTTCGCGGGTGAGGTCGGCGGCGAGGGTGTCGGTTTGGCTGAGGAGTCCGGTCTGGGCTTTCGACCAGACGATGCCAGCGACGGTGCGCTTGATGACCTCGGTCATGATGTTGTGGCTGAGGATGGAGTGGAACATGGCCGCGGCGAGGTTGAGGGCGACGGCGATGACGATGACTCGGGCGACGGTATTGGTTCCGAGGGCCTGGGTGTTGATGGCGCTGAGTTCGAGGGCGCTGGCCAGGAGCACCAGGAGGAGGCTGACGATGAACATGCCAAGGGAGATGGCGATCTGGGCGATGGTGGGTTCGATGTCGCTGCGGAACATGTTCCACCAGTAGAGGAGGGCACCCTCGAAGAGGACGACGCCGATGAGGCTCCACACGGGGTCGTTGCTCAGGCCGTAGAGCAGGTGCCAGGTGTTGAGGCCGGTGAAGATCAACAGGAAGAGCTTGAACGCGAGGCCCATGATGGGGAGCATTCCGTGCTGGGTAATTGCCTTGAACATTTTGTCTCCTAACTGATTGCTATCTCGTTAGGGCGGCCTTACAATGTGTGTGGCCGCCCTAACTGTGACTGGTGTCGGGCGCTGTTGAGCCGGTTGCATACCTCCTATGCGGCCGGCTCTTTTGTTGCCGCAAGGGGGGGAGGGGGGGCTAGCCAGGGGAGCCGGCACCTCCAGGGGAATAGTCGGCCGCGGCGTCGGCGATGAGCTGGTCGACCGGCTCGTTGAGCGGGTTGGTGGCGAGGACGAGGGGCAGGTCGGCGGGGACGTTGAGGATGCCGGGGCGGGCCAGATTCATGAGTCCATGGCGGGCGAGTTGGTCGAGCAGGTGGTCGATGATGTCGGCGTGTTCGTCGCGGGCGTGATGCCAGCGGGCGGGTTCGTTGGCTTCGTCGTCCGGGTGGAACGGTTTGCCGTAGTGGTGTTCGACGGCGCGGCCGTGGGGGATGGTGAGGGTGGCGGCGTGGACGATGCGGCCGTTGGCGACGATGGCGCGGATGACGGTGACGAGGAGCCAGGTGCTGAGGCCAAGCTTGGGGATGGCAGAGATGCGCTGCTCGTGGAGGTCGTGGTAGATGGCGGCGACGTCGCCGGCGGCGAGGTCGGTGATGAATTCATCTAGGTTGGTGAATTGGACGACGTGGGTCATGGTAGGTATCTCCTTTCAGATGTGGGCAGGGTGGGGGCCCGGGTTGGGGAATGCGCCGTTCTGCGGGAACGGGTCCTGGGCGTGTAGCCCTTTCTGGATGAGCCATTGGTTGGCGCGGGCGTAGTCGCCGCGGAAGTGCTTTTGCACCATGGCGTGGTAGCCGCGGCGGGCGATGTCGGCGCGGCGATGGGCGGGTAGGGCGCGGGCGCGGGCGTGGCCGCCGGCGACGGCGTGGGTGTTGCCGGCGAGGAAGCGGCCCTTCTCATCTCGGTCGTGGTGTGTTAGACTGTCCATAGCATGTAAACCGTTCTGTCTGAGACGGCCGTCGGGTGTGGCGCATCCGACGGCTGTCGTGTTTCTGTTACTCCTCTTCGTCGTCCTCGCCATGCCATTGACAGGTGAACCGTGAACACCAGCCATAGTCGTTGAGGTGGCTATAGCAGCGCGGACATCGGGGGGCGGGGGGCGGGTCGCCTTCAAGGAGACGCTTGATGAACAGGCCGACCCATATGCGGTCGGGGTCGGCGAGGCGCTCCAGGGCGTGGGCGCGGACGGTATGCCAGTCGAGGTCGGCAGCGAGTAGCTCTCGCCATTTTTGTGATTTCTCGCCGACGCCGGCGCGGCGTAGCCACTCAGCGACGCGGGGGTCGCCGGCCGGTGAAATGGGGGGATTGTAGTCGTTGCCGGTGCTGTGGATAAATAGATCGGAAATTCTCCGATCTATTTGGCTGCTCTTACTACTACTACTACTTCCAGACTCGAGAGCAAGAGGATCTATAGTAGTAGTAGTAGTAAGAGCGGAGATCGGAAATTCTCCGATCATCGGAGAATTTCCGATCTCTTTATCCACAGGCTGTGGATAACTGAGGTGCATGAAGGGCAGGAGGAGTTGGGAGCCGGCGCGGAGCGACCAGCCGTGGAGACGGCCGTTGTACTGAAGGAGGCCGAGGGCCTCCAGACAGTTTTTGGCCTTGGTAATGGTGTTGTTGTCGAAGCTGGTGTAGAGAGCTATCTCGCGGCCGGTCATTGATGTACCTCGAACCATGAGCAGAAGTAGGATCGTGGCCGGCGCTCCGCGGATGGCGCGGAAGAGCCGGAGGGTTTCGGTGTCGGTATTCAGTTCAGGCATTTGACCTCCTCAGTGACCTGTACTATGTTGGGAATGGGGCCGGCGCGTGGGTCAGACGCGCCGGCCGGCAACGGTCGCGGCGAACATGGCAACCGGAATGCCTCATCAACACACTAGGAGGTTGTCATGTCCATTTCACTCGAAGAGGCTGTGGGGCGGTATGTGGCTGACCTGGAGGGTCGGCAGTGTTCGGCGGCACACACAAGGACGGTTCGGCACCGACTGGGCAGGTTCCTGCGCGGCCGGGAGGGTATGCAGCTGCGCGATTCGGCCGCGGGGCTGGATAGCTACTTCCGGGAGTTGAGGGAGACGGGATTGGCCAGCGGTACTCTGGCCGGCCACAAGGGGACGCACCTGGCGTTCTGGCGGTGGTGCGCCGGTCGCCGGTGGTGCTCGGCTAAGGCGGCGGACGTGCTGCGCTCGCGGTCGAATCGGTACTCGTTCAGGCCGGTGCGGAGCCGGGCGGCGAATGCGGCCGACTTTGCGGCGGTGGTGGCCTGCCTGCCGTCCTTCGCGGCGCATCGGGGTTGGAAGCCCCGCGATGTTCGGGATGCGGCGCTGGTGAGCCTGGTGGCGGATTCGTCACGGCGACGCGGGGAGGTGTGGAACTTGCGCCGGGCGGCGATTGTGGAGGCGCTGAAGCGGCCGGAGGTTACGGCCGGTGGGCGTCTGGTCTATCACGCCGAGTCGGAGGGGAAGACCGGGGCAGTATCGGTGCGATTCTATGAAGAGTCGGCCGAACTGCTGCGTCGGTGGTTGGAGTTCGTGCCACCGTCGGCGGGGTTCGTGTTTCTGAGTCTGCGAACGGGCAGGCGGCTGGAGCCGGACGTGATGCGTCTCGGCTTGTTGCGTATCTGCGAGTTCGCGGGGGTGAAGCCGTTCGGGTTCCATGCGATTCGGAAGCGCGTAGTCACCGAGGTCATCTCCGCCACGGGTGATGCGAAGATCGGCCAGTTGCTGGCGGGTCACACAGATGAGCGGACGACTCAGATGTATTACAACGATGTGGATGAGTCGGTCGTCGACGCGGCCGCGGGCCAACTGGCGGAGCGGCTGAGGGGGAAGGGGGGTGGCTTGGTCGAGGCCTTTTTCCAGGGCCGATTTGGATCATAGGCTAGGTAGGCCGACGATCTAAAGGGGGTCGGCCTGTCAAGCCGAAGATCGCGGGTTCGATCCCCGTCGCTCCCGTCCAGCCTGTAGTCTTTCACGACAAGGCAGCAAGCCCTCGATGAACTCGAGGGCTTTTCGTTTTCGATTTCCATCGTGGGGAATGATATGCAACTTCTGCATCTTCATTGGCTGACGCCGGTTCATCAGGAACAACACGGCCGTTTATTTGTTTGGGCGGAATCGGCCACGCTCCGCCAGCCTGAAAGTCAGGGTCGTAAAAAACAAGCACAACCCCACCCCCGTGTTACCGACACTCCCCAATTGCGCCGGCTGATCCCCGCCGTGATGTTGCCTGACAAGTTGCCGGCCGTGCCTCTGGCTTTCTGGCTGCCGGCGAATCGCTCCGGCCCTGTGCCGCCGCCTGACCTGGGGTACAACTGGGAAGCGGCTGACGATCCGCCAACACTACGCCGGTGGACGATAACAGGGGTCGTACTGGATCCAGCCCAGGCGTTGTCGTTGTTCATCTATCTCCACCAACACGATTTACCGCCGGGCCTGCGCTTAGGTTCTGACGCCCGTTACTGGCAGACCGCCTTTACCTTCGTTCTGGAACTCCTGGCCCGGCAGTTGCTGCGTCCCGTGCTGATTCAGGTGAATGAGAAGAAGGGGTTGCGGTTCGAATCGCGCTGGCAGCCGTTGCTGGATGGGGAAGATGAAGCGCGTCGGGCGGCCCAGTTGGCGGCCGGGATGCCCCCCATCTGCCGCGCCGACGCCGTCGATCCGGCGGATACAATCCCCTCGCACGCGATTCTGGACAGCTTCCTCAATCACCTGAGCGACAGCGCCGTTCGCCACTGGGCGGCTGGACAAGTACTCAACTGGCCCAGCGATAACGAGCCTGCCTCGGCCTGGCTGCGGGCATTGATCGCCCCTGACGCCACGATCCAGGCCGGCCCCGGACAGATTCAGCACCTCGCCGGCGGCTTCCGTGCCTGGGAACGGACGCTCACGGTCGCCGGCGACAAGCATTACCGCGTCGCCATGCGACTGGAAGCGCCGGCCCAGCAATCACTCGAACCGATGAATCAGAGTGGCGCTACCTGGCAGTTGCATTACCTACTGCAAGCACGGGGGGATACCGGCCTGTTGGTCCCCGCCGCTGAGGTGTGGGATGCCAAAGGGGGTGTATTACAATCGCTGGGACACCATTTTGATCGGCCGCAGGAACGGCTTCTCACCGGCCTGGGCTATGCCGCGCGCTTCTTCCCACCCATCCAGCGCAGTCTACAGCAGCGCGCCCCCACCCACACCGACCTGACGTCGGATGAGGCTTACACCTTTTTGCGGCAATGGGCGCCACACTTACAGCGCGCCGGCTTCGGCCTGCTGGTTCCGCCGTGGTGGAACAAGCCGGGGACGCGCCTGGGTGTCCGTCTGAATTTGAGCAGCACGCCCCGGTTGACGGATCAGTCGCGGGTTTCCACAGGCCATATGAATCTGGAGAATCTGGTCAAATATCGCTGGCAGCTTTCCCTGGGCGAAACCGAATTGACCCGCGAGGAGTTTGATGCGCTGGTTGCCCTCAAGTCGCCATTGGTGCAGATTCGCGGCCAGTGGGTCCAACTTGACCCGGAGCAGATCGAAACCGCCATTCAATTCTGGCAAAAGCGGGATGACGAGGGGCTGCTGTCCTTGCCGGAAGCGATGCATTTGGGGTTGGCCGGCCAACCTCAACATGAGGGCCTGGCGGTCGATGGCGTGGAGTTTGATGGCTGGCTGCAAAGCTGGCTGAACCGTCTGCAAGGGGAGGAGAAGCTGGCGTTGTTGCCCAAGCCGGCGGGAGTGCGGGCGGAGCTTCGACCGTACCAACAGTATGGCTACTCCTGGCTCCACTTCGCCGGCAACTATGGCCTGGGCGTGATCCTGGCTGATGACATGGGCTTAGGCAAGACCGTCCAGGCTTTGACAATGATCCAGCGCCTTAAGGAAGAAATGGGGCGGCTACCCGCACCTGTTTTGCTCATCTGCCCGACATCCGTGGTGACCAACTGGGAGATGGAAAAGAATAAGTTCACCCCTGGCCTGCGGACATGGGTGCATCAGGGCGCGGATAGGCTGCGAGACGACGCCCTCGTTGAGGCGGCGCAAGCCAGCGACATGCTGCTGACCAGTTATGCCCTGCTGCGGCGCGACAGCGCGACGCTCATGCAGATTAATTGGTTTGGCGTAATCCTGGATGAGGCCCAGAACATCAAGAATGCCGGGACAAAACAGGCGCAGATGATTCGCAAACTGAAGGCCGATTTCCGGCTGGCGCTGACCGGCACGCCGGTGGAGAATCGCCTGTCAGAATTGTGGTCGATTATGCACTTCTTGAACCCGGGTTTTCTGGGCGGGCAAAAGCAGTTCCAGCAGGAGTTTGTCCTGCCCATCGAGAAGTACGGGGATGAGGCTGCCGCGCAGAAGCTCAGAAAAATGATACGGCCGCTTGTGTTGCGGCGCGTGAAAACCGACTCATCCGTGATACAGGACTTGCCGGACAAGCAGGAAGTGAAAGTGTACTGTCATCTCAGTGAAGAGCAGGCGACGTTGTATGAGGCCGTCGTCCGCGACGCGCTGGCCGCCATCGAAGAGCAGGAGGAGGGCGGTATTGCCCGCAAGGGGTTGGTGCTGAGTATGCTCATGCAGCTGAAGCAGGTATGCAACCACCCGGCGCAGTACCTGCATGAAACGAAAGCGTATCGCCCTGGCGAGGATCACCATCGCTCCGGTAAATTGCAGCGCTTCGATGCCCTGTTGGATGAGATTCTGGCCGAAGGCGATCGGCTGTTGATCTTTAGCCAATTCACGGAAATGGCGGAGTTGCTGCAAAGCCATATTCAGGAGCGCTTCGGCGCGCCTACCCTGTATTTGCATGGCGGTGTCCCGGCCAGGAAGCGGGCCGCGCTGGTGGCCCAGTTCCAACAGCCGGGCGGGCCACCCATCTTCCTGCTCTCGCTCAAGGCGGGTGGCACCGGATTGAACCTGACCCACGCCAACCACGTCTTTCACTTCGACCGCTGGTGGAATCCGGCGGTGGAAGACCAGGCCACGGATCGCGCTTTCCGCATCGGCCAGACCAAGAACGTGCTGGTACACAAATTCGTCTGTCTGGGCACGCTGGAAGAACGCATCGACGCGATGATTGAGGAAAAGAAAGCCCTGGCCGACAATATTATTGGCCGCGGAGAAAATTGGCTGACCGATGTCAGTACAGCAACGCTGCGAGAGATGGTTAGCCTGCGGCGCGTTTGATTACTGGATACACCACCTTTTTTTCAGGAGGCTGCCATGAGCTGGTACTACAATTCTAAACCGACCCGGCCGATAGCGACCGATGAGGGTATCAAGGCCAGGAGCAAGCATGGCGAGTTTGTGAAGAACTGGTGGGCCACCCGCTGGATTGAGGCCATGGAGCGCGTGCTGGATCGCGGCCGTCTACAGCGCGGGCGCAGCTATGCGCGCCAGGGGCAGGTACTCACGCTCGAAGAGGGTAAGGGTGGGATTAAGGCCCAGGTCCAGGGTTCGCGACGCACACCCTATAAAGTGACCATCAGTATCTCGCCGCTGTCTGAGAAGGAATGGCAGGAGGTGCTGGCGGCGTTAGCCGACCGGCCCTACTTCGTCGCCCAGTTGCTCGCCGGACAAATGCCGCTGGAAATAGAAGAAGCATTCCGCTCGGTGGAATTGGATCTGTTTCCGGGTCTGGGCGAGCTAAAACAGGAATGTAGCTGCCCCGATTGGGCCGGCGTGTGCAAGCATCTGGCGGCGGTTCATTACATTTTGGCGCAACGGTTTGACGAAGACCCATTTTTACTATTCCGGCTGCGGGGTAAAACACAAGAGGAGATCGTGGCGGCATTGGGCGCGGCCGAGAATCGGGAAGGTTTAGATAATGGTTCCCAGTATACGCCCGCGCCCGCGCTCGCGGCATCACTGACTGATTATTGGCAATCAGGCCCCGAACTGGAGGGCTTCGCGGTGCATATTGCCGCGCCGGAAGAGCCATATCCCTTGTTGCAACGACTGGGCGATCCGGACTTTATGCCGGAAGCGCGCCGTTGGTTGGCCCAGGCGTATGACGTGGTCTCGGCCACGGCTATACAAATCGCCTACCCTGTGGAGAGCGCGGAGGCTGAAGCGGAATGATGACGATGGCGCAAGGGATGGAACAATGGAACGGCGAATTGATCGGGCATTACTTCAATCTGCTCGGCGGCAAGAAGCTGACCCGCAAAGCGGAGCGCATTGAGTATATATGCCGGCAGATGCTGAACGAAGACACCTTGCTGGCTATCTGGCAGCGGCTTGATCCGCTGGCCCGGCGGGCCGTGTCCAATGCGTACCACAACGAAGGGCTTTTTGACGCGCAGGCGTTCATTGCCCAGTATGGCGAGTTGCCGCCCCGTCCTAAAAACGATAGCTACTACTCGGTTTATTATCGGAAACCCGTGCTGTTCGATCTGTTCCTGGTCGACGGGGAGATTCCGGCCGATTTGATGCCGCTGTTGGCGAATCTGGCGCTGCCGGTCGAGCGGTTCCAACTGGAAGGCATCGCGACGCCGCCGGCGATGATCACCCGCATGAAAATGGAGTGCCGGATTCATCAGGCCGAAACCGAGATGGTGGGCCGGACCGATTTGTTAACCTATCTACAACTCGTGGAGCAGGGGGCCTTATCCTGGAGCAACACGAACCGGGAATTAACGGCCGTCAGCATACGCAAACTATACAACAGCCTCATCGCCGGTGATTTTCATTCGGAGCCGGAGAAGATGACCGGGCGCTACGTGGTTCGTCCGTTTGGCCTGGACTTATTCGCCCAAGGCGCGGGATTGGTTACCAATACCGGCCGGTTGAGCGCCGCCGGACGCGAATATCTGCAATCGCAATCCCCGACGCTGTTCCTGGGAGCGTTCGAACGGTGGGTGGAAAAAGGCAAATTCGACGAGCTGACGCGCATCACCCAGCTGCGGGGGCTGAATGCGCGGGGCACACGCCTGACGCCGCCCGCTTCCCGCCGCGAGAAGGTCATCGAGGCGCTCTCCTGGTGCCCGATTCACACGTGGCTATCCATCCACGATTTCTACCGGGCGGTCAAAATATGGCAGTTTGATTTCGAGGTGGAATTAACCAACTGGACGCAACTTTATGCCGGGCCGTACAAAGACTATGGGTTCATGGGCGAGGATTCGTATTGGTTCATTGTCCACGGCCTGTACATTAACGCGGTGATCATGGAGTATCTGGCGACCATTGGCGCGGTGGATGTTGCCTATGTGTCGGAAGAGATTAGCATGGTTGACAACGCTACTCACTATATCGATTCCGAGCTTAGTCTGCACGATGGGCTACTCTATTTCCGCATTAACAACTGGGGCGCGTTCTTGTTGGGGCAGGCGGACGAGTATGTTCCGGCCCTGCCACCCCAGCGGGCGTTGTTTGCCATTGATGCCACGTTACAGTTGCGGGTGCTGGCCGATCTGCTGCCCAATGAGCAGTTGCAACTGGATGTTGTGGCCGAGCGAGTAGAAGACGGGTTGTACCGGCTGAGCACGGAGAAGCTGCTGACGGCCGTGGAGTCCGGCCAGCAATTGGACAACCTGACCGACTTCCTGATGAAGAATCACCACGGGACGCCGCCGCAGACGGTGATCGACTGGGTGGCGCAATTGAAGAGGAACGTAGGGGCCTTCATGGAGGGCGCGCCGGCGGTCACGATTCGGCTCAAGCAGCCGGGCCTGGCGGCGATGATTGAGCGTGATCCGGTCTTATCTAAATTGTGCCGGACGTTGGACGATACGACGGTGCTGCTGCTCTCTTCAAATCTCAAGAAATTCCGCAAGCGGCTCAAGGAGTTGGGCTATTTGCTTGGCTGACAATTTATCTCGTGGAACTTTTCGGGCCTCGCCGGCGTTATAGGAAAGTGCGCCCCGGCCAGGCCGCGCGGCGCGAGGTCAAAATCACAGCGAAGGAGAAATAGCCATGTCAGTCAAGAAGCCATTGATGGCCCTGCTTGTTCTGTTGATTGGTCTGTTGGCCGCCTGCCAACCCGCGGGCGGCGAACCCGCCGCGGTCGAGCCGACGGTCGGCGTGACGCCCGAAGCGACCCCGGCCATCGATGATGGCGCGGCGATCATTGCCGCCGCCCGCGCCCACCTGGTCGGCGAGCTAGGCATCGATGATAGCGCCATCGCCGTCGTGTCGGCCGAGCCGGTCGAGTTCAGCGATTCCTGTCTGGGCCTGGGCGGCCCGGCCGAAAGCTGCCTACAAGCCATTACCCCCGGCTGGTTGGTGGTGCTCGAAGCGGACGGCCAAACGTATGAGCTACATACCGATGAGACCGGCGAGCAAGTGCGCCTGGCCTCCGCCATCAGCAGCATCCCCGTAGACCCCGAAGCGGCCACGGCCGCGGCCGTCGCTTATCTGGCCGGTCAACTGGGCGTGGCCGAGAGTGAAATCGAGGTCGTCGCGCTGGAGGCGGCCGAGTTCAGCGACTCCTGCCTGGGGCTGGGCGGCCCGGCCGAGAGCTGCTTGCAGGCGATAACGCCCGGCTGGTTGTTCACGCTGGGCGCGGCCGGCCGGGTGTACGAGGTGCGTAGCGACGGAACCGGTCAGGTCGTGCGGATGGCCGAAGCGGCCGAGTAATTCGCCCTAGCCGACCCTATTCACGTAGCCTAAACCAAAAGGCCGACTTCATTTGAAGTCGGCCTTTTTTGATTGGTGGGCCAGGAGCGCGCCTATACTTTATAGAGCGTGTCCAGATACCGTTTCAGCATATCGCCGACCACGCCGCGCAACGGCAGCGTGGCGGCCATACCATAGACCGGAGCCATGCCGCCCTCGGCCGCCGGCTGAGCGCGGACGTGGACCACGGCCGCGGTCAGATCGGCCAGGAACCGCTCGGCCACCCCCGGCTGGGTATGGCGCAGCGTGACGCACAGGTGGACGCAGGCCGGTTGGTGCAGCCCATTCAGGCTCCAGCCGCGATGGGTCATCTCGTCCAGCACACGGTAGATGTCTACCTCATCCGAGGCGAAGGCGTGGACGAACAGCGAGTGGCCGAGCAGGCGCAAGCCGGGAATGGCGGCGATGCCGGCGCGAATGCCGGCCGCTGTTTCTAATATACGCCGCGCGGCCTCGCGATACCCCTCGCGGCCCAGCGAGATCATGGCCGCCCAGCAGGCCGCGCTGAGCGCCCCCGGCCGGCTGCCGGCCAGCGTGGGCGAGAAGTACAGGCCGCCCGGCCAATCGGTGGCGGTGAAGTATTGGTAGCGCCGCAGCTCCGGCCCGCGATAGAGGATGACCGACGTACCCTTAGCCGCATAGCCGTACTTGTGGGTGTCGGCCGACAGCGAGGTGACGCCGGGCAGGCGGAAGTCGAACGGCGGCGCCGGGTAGCCCAACTCGGCCGCCCAGGGCAACAAAAACCCGCCCAGGCAGGCATCGGTGTGAAAGCCGACGCCGCGTTCCCCCGCCAGCTCGGACAGTTCGGCGATGGGGTCGATGACGCCATAGGGGAAGCAGGGGGCCGAGCCGACGAGGACGATGGTGTTGCGGTTGATGGCCGCCCGCGCCGCGGCCACGTCGGCCCGCCAGTCGCCATCGACCGGGATGCGCACCGGCCTGATGTTGAAGTATTGCGCCGCCTTGTCGAACGCGGCGTGGGCAGTGACGGGCACGATCATCTCCGGTTGGGTGATGCCCCGCTCGGCGCGCGCCCGGTCGCGGTAGGTCTTCATCGCCAGCAGGATGCTCTCCGTGCCGCCACTGGAAACGACGCCACAGATGGCATCGGAGGTCTGTTCCGCGCCGAGCATGGCGGCGGTCATGGCGACGATCTCGGCCTCATACTTGGCGATGCTGGGCCAGACGTCGGCGTGCAGCGGGTTGGTCTGCGAGGTGAGGGCGTAGACCTGGTTCAGGAAGTCGACGTGGGCGTCGTCGCCATGATAGACAGCCCCGGAGACGAAGCCGTCGCGCCAGCGGGCCTGCTCCCGGTCGCGCAGTTCGCTCATTTCATGCAGGATGGCCGCCCGCTCCAGTCCGGCCTGCGGCAGGCGGGCGTGGCTAACGGTGTCGCCCCGGTATGGTTTCAGCGACGCTTCCAGATCGACCATCAGGCCGTCGTACTGGGCCTCGATGCGGCGGTTGACGGCTGGAATGGCGCGCACGCCCTTCTCGACCGTGGGCGACAGGCGTCGGGTGAGATGATTGAGAGTTGACTTGAGAGACATGATTCAGGCTCGATTTAACCGGGCGTAGAGGCCACGGTTTTGCTTGTATAGCGCCCGGTACACGGCGAACAGTTCATCGTACAGGGCGCGGTTGGCCGGGTTGGGCGCGTAGGTGGCGGCAATGGGCACGGCGTGGTCGATGTCGGCCAGGGTGGTGTGGCCGGTGGCTACGGCGGCCAGCAAGGCCACGCCGCGCACGTTGGTCTGCACCGGGTCGCGCACCTGCCGGATGGTGCGATCCAGCACGTCGGCGTGAATCTGGCACCATACGTTGGAGTTGGCCCCGCCGCCGACCATGCGGATGTTGTCCAGCCGCCGGCCGGCGAACTTCTCCAGGTAATAGTGCAGCCAGCGCGTGTTAAAGGCCACGCCCTCGAAGACGGCCCGGATCAGATGCGCCCGCGTAGCCCGCAACGAGAGATTGTGGAAGCCACCGCGTACCAGCGGGTCATCGACCGGGGTGCGCTCGCCGTGCAGCCAGGGAGTGAAGATGACTTTCTCGCTGCCGGGCGGCGTGCCGGCCACCATCCGGTCGAAGATGGGGTAGACATTGGGCGCGCGCGTTTCCCGCGCCAGCGCGTCAGCGACGTAGAGGATGTTGTCGCGCAGATAGGCCAAACAGGCCCCGGCCGTCTCCTGCTCGGCGGCGATGAAGTAGCGGCCGGGGATGGCCGAGGGCAGCGAGGCCATGTTGTGGAACAGGTCGGTTTTCTTAAAGGGCACGTGGCAGGTGAGCCAGGACGAGGTGCCGATGTAGAGATGCGGCTCATAGTCGGCCACCGCGCCGGAGCCGACGGCCGCCGAGTGCATGTCGGGCGTGCCCAGGATGACCGGGATGCCCGGCGGCAGGCCAAGATCACGCGCCGCGTCGGATTGCAGCGGGCCGAGAATATCCACTGCGCGGTGTAACGCCGGTAGTTTGTCCTTGTCGATGGTGGAAAAGCGAATCAGTTCATCGTTGTAATGGATGTTGTCGATGGCGCGGTTGTCGGTCAGCCAGTGGAGGGTGATCGATTCATGCGACGCGGCGAACCGGCCGGTCAGGCGCAGATTGAGATAATCCTTAGGCTCCAGAAATTTATACGTCTGGCGATAAACCTCCGGCCGTTCGTGCTTGATGAACAGGATGTGGGCGATGGGATCCTTGCCGGAGTGGACGGGGATGCCGCCGGTGAGGCGTAGCCAGGTGACCAGCCGCCGCAGGCCGTAGCCCTGAACCTTGGGGAAGCCGCCGGTGATCCGCCCAACGTGGGCCGCGCCGCGAGCGTCCATCCAGATGATGGCGTTCATCAGATGGCGGCCGTCGCGGTCGACGGCGACCGTGCCCGACCATTGGCTGGTGCAGCCGATGGCGACAATGCGGCCCGGCGCGTCCGGGTAATCGGCCAGCAGCGCCGCCGCGGCCGCCCGGATGGCCGCCCACCAGTCGTCGGGGTCTTGCTCCGCGCCGCCGCCGGGCAGAATGGTCAGTTGCGTGGCCTCGACCCGGCAGTCGAGCACTTCGCCGCGTGTGCTAACCAGGGCGACTTTGGGGCCGGATGTGCCCAGGTCGATTGCCAGAATGAGATCGTCCATGCTGCCTCCTCCACGTTAGCCAATGGTAACGCATCTCTGACCGATCCTACAATAAGCTTGGTTCGTGCCTCATTTCACAATCTTGACATTGACCCCAAAGAGATCAATACTGTTTTGGGCTTCCGATAGAGTTGCCCTACAGGCTATAACCCGTCTTCCTCGCTGGTTACTTGATTTCGTCGTTGCACAGCTTACTGCTATCGAAAATCTGATCATTCACTAACCGAAAATCACCCTATAACTAACCCGCGTTCTAGCGCGCGACGGGTGGGCCGATTATCTGGCCCAACCCGCTGCCTTTGTCGGGAGGTTTCTATGGCTATCCAGTTCGATGTTGTTCGCCCGGATGATCTGTTGAACCTGCGCCTGCGCGGCGTGAATTTGCGGCTGAACGCGGCTGACCCCCAGGCTCCGTTTCTGGAGGTCGAGGAACCGCAGCGGCCGGCCTATCTCATCGTCACCTTCCCGCCGCAGACCATCGCCGAGCGGGCCTATTTCGAAGCGCCCATCGTCGTCATCAACCAGGACCCGACCGGCGGCGTGCCGGCCGATACCGACACCAACCCGCCCAATAACCAGCCGCCGGTGAATAGCCCGCCGCTCGACGCGCCGGGCTATGCCGACAGCGCCCGGCCGGTCGTCGCCATGCTCGGCCGCCCCAGCCGCCTGGTGTTCAAGGTGCCGCCCGGCCACACCATTCCGTTCACCACCGAGGGCGTGCTCGACTGGTCGGCGCTGGAATTGAGCGTCAGCCCCATCGCCGCCATCGGCCGCGAGCCGACCAGCGAGGAGATCGCCGCCGCGCCGGGCATCCAGTCGCCACAGGCGACGGAGACGGCGCTGGAAATGCCCTACCGGCTGATCATCTCGCCCACGGCCGAGGTGGCCTGGAATCACCGCCCGGCGGCCTTCACCCACCACGGCCGGACGGAGATGTGGCACACGCGGATGCAGTTGCGCGCCGTGGATGAGAATGGCGAGCCGGTTATTGAGGAACTGACGCGGGTCAACACGGCCCCCATGCGCGCCATCTGGTCGCCCGACTACAATACCAGCCGCGGCCTGGACACCACCGCCCAAGACCCCGAATTGCAGCGCACGGCGATGGCCCCCAACGACCGCCACCAGATCGTCATCCTCACCTCGGCCTTCCACGGCTTTCTGGTCAAGAAAAAGATCAGCTTCCCGCTGATCCAGATGGTGGGGTTCAACGCCATTGGCCCGGCGGCCGGCAACGCCGCCGAATTCGCCAAACTTCCATCGGCGTACCTGCCAATAGGCAGCTATGAGATTACCGTGCCTTACGTGCCGGAGCCGATTGAGGCCCGGCAGGTCGTGCTGTCGCCGCTGGGCGGCTGGCTGAAGTCGCGCGGCCATTGGGACCCGCCCTTCGTCGCCCCGCCGCCCGACCTGCCCTCGCCCGACGATATTTTCGACGACATCTTCGACAACATCGGCGACATCGTCGTGCCCGGCCTGCCACGGCCGCCGCGCCCCCGCGCGCGTATCGCTAATCCGGTGGAGCGCATCGGCTTCCATGACCTCATCCTGCCCGACTTTATGATCAAGCAGGGTTCCGGCCAACTGGACCTGTCGGAGTGGGTCCACATCGCCACCCAGGGGCGCGACCATTACGTGCGTATCGTCTACGAGGGGGAGTTGTGGCCCTACCGCCACCGGGCGGCGTTGGTGAAGATCACCGAACGCAAATTCAAGGAGGTCGGCGGCATCGTCGGCGCCTACATGATCCAGCGCATGTTCATCGTCGTGCGCGAGCCGGAGAAGCGTTACAACGACCGCCGCCTGCCCTATCGCCGGGTGCGCCTGACGACCCTGGTCACGCCCGACATCGCCGAGCCGGAGATCAAGCCCGGCACGGCGCGCTCCTTCTGGGTCGAGGTGATGACCGGGACGGGCGAGGTCTACTTCCCGTTCCACGGCATCGCCGAAGACCACAACGGCCAGGAGTCGGACTTCGCCATCCCCATGATGTTCGTCTCCATCTCCGACCTGCCGGACAACGCGGCCACGGTCGCCAAGTTCTACAACGCCAAGGACATGATCGTCGAGCGGCAGGCCAACGTCCCCGGCCAGAAGATCACCTTCGCGCCCAAGAACAAAAACGGCGACACGACCAACGACAACACCGAACTGGTCACCGAGACGATCAACTTCGTCGTCGATCCGGTGGAGATCGCGCCGCGAATGCTCATGGCCGCGGTCAAGATTCCCCAGGTCAAGGAACTCCTCGGCACGGATCAGCCCACGACCATCCGCTACTCGCCCGATTATCTGGCCAACGACTTCGACGGGGCCAACGGCGTCTTTGCCGAGATCGCCAAACTGGATAACGGGACGTACAACGACGAAAATCCGTTTGCCGGCATTCTGGCCGACACGCTGGGGGCGACGTTCAACTCCAAGCAGGCCGGCGGCATCGCCACGCCCAACATGTCCATCTCGACGTTGACGCGCGAGCTGGGGCCGGTGGCGGGCAAGGCGGCCGATGCCCTGATCGACTCCTTCAAGCCGAGCGATTTCTTCGGCGACGGGCTGTCTTTCCTGTTCGGCACGTTCGATCTGGCTAAGCTCATCCCCACCGGGCCGCTGGGTCAGAACGCGCCGCAGATGAAGATCACCACCGTCGACATCCCCGGCGGCAAGGAGATCACCGCCTGCCTCAACTGGAACCCGCCGCTCACCGATGTCGATCTGGTCATCGCCGAGTTCAAGAAGGATTATAAGCAGGCGTCGCTGTTCGAGATCGTCGGCTGCATCGTGAAAGAGCTAAAGCTCGACGGCAGCCTGCTCAGCGAGCCGACGTTCGACATGACCGGCAAACTGACCAATTTCCAGGTCATCATCCTGGAATCGGTGACGGTCAACTTCCTCGAATTCGGCTTCGAGAGCCACAGCGGCGAGAAGATGGACGTTACGGTGAAGCTCGACCCGGATAAGCCGCTGGCCTTCGGCGGCGACCTGGAGTTTGTCGAGGAGTTGCGCAACGCCATCCCGCCCGACCTCTTCGGCGACGGGCCGTTTCTCGACATCAGCCCCACGGGCATCACCGCCGGCTTTTCCTTTGCCCTGCCGCCCGTGGCCGTGGGCGTGTTCGCGCTGAAGGATGTCAGCCTGGGCGCGGCCATGACCCTGCCCTTCACCGACGGCAAGCCGGTATTCGACTTCAACGTCTCCACGCGCGAGAAGCCGTTTCTGTTGTCGGTCAGCATCTTCGGCGGCGGCGGCTTCTTCCGCTTGCAGATCGACACGGCCGGCTTCAAGATGATCGAGGCGGCCTTCGAGTTCGGCATCACCTGCGCCCTCGATCTGGGCGTCGCCAGCGGCGAAGTCCACGTCATGGCCGGCATCTACTTCTCTCTCCAGCGCAAGGATCCCGGCACCGACCTGACGGCCATCCTCTCTGGCTACCTGCGCATGGGCGGCTCGCTGGAAGTGCTGGGCATCATCAAGGTCTCGGTCGAGTTCAATCTGAGCTTCACCTACGACAGCGGCACGGACAAGGCCTACGGCCGGGCGACATTGACCGTCGAAGTCGAAGTACTGTGCTTCAGCGCCTCGGTCGAATTGACCGTCGAGCGCGCCTTCGGCGGCGAGAGCGGTGACCCGAAATTCGGCGAGATGTACGACACGGCCGACAAATGGAGCCGCTACGCGCTGGCCTTCGCTTAGGTGTGATCAGGTGCAACGCACTCCGGTGCGATGCACTTTCTGAAGTGCGTCGCACCTGATCCCACCCGGTATTAGGAGTAACCCCTATGAGTCCGCAACAAACAGTCCTATTCACCATCATCCCGCGCGGCATCACCACCGAGGTCGGCCCGTCGCCGGTGTCGGTCATCGTCTCGCCGCGCCTGATCGGCGACAAACGGCTGGGTTCCTTTCCCGATTGGGTCACCTGGACAAATATGCTGCGGGAGCGCGGCCTGACACTGACCATCCGTTGCGGGGCGGAAACCACGCGCGTCGCCATCGACCGGGAAATCTTGCAGCCCAAGCTATGGCAGCAGCTTTTCAACGAGGACACCTTTGTCCGCCCGTTTGCGTACCCCGACTACGCCGAGCGCGGGATGCTGACCTATTCGGTGCGCGAGACGCTGAGCGCCCTCAAAATGGTCTATCAGGAGGCGGCCGTCGAATTGGCCCTGCCCAGCGATGGCGGCCAGGGGCACGAGGGGTACGGCGGCAATCGCAACAAGCTGGCCGGGATGCTCGAAGGGCTGGACGTGCATTGGGACGGGCGGAAGGCGTCTCGCTGGCGGGCGGCCCTGCGCGACGGCAACAAGAAGCAGACCAGCCGCGTGCGCCGGTCGGCCAATCGGGTGTTGGATAGCGAAGGGCTGATCATCACCCAACGCACCCCCGACACCCCGTCGGCGTTGCAGAGCACCGCCCTGCCGTTCGCCGTGTTCCACCACATGCCCACGCCCGGCCGCAAGGACAACCCGGTGACTATCGACACGGCCGAGGTCATCGACTTCCACCGGGCGCTGACGTCGTTGAACAGCTACCCGGCGCTGCTGCGCGCCCTGGGGCTGGTCTTCGATCTGGATATGCCGGCCGAATTCGTGGCCGCCACCGCGCCCGCCAAGTTCGGCACACTGGCGGTGGTCGATACGTCCTGGGAGTGGCAGGTGGCGACGAAAACGCCCGCCCTGGAGACGGCCTACGTCAACCTGCCGCTGGGCAATAACCGCCTGTTCCTCACCGCGCCGCACGTATTGTGCCGCTCGTCCTTGCCGCCGGCGGATTGTGGGCCATCGCCGGCGACGTTGGCCGTGGGTCTGATCAACCTCGACCCGACCGCCTTCGGGCTGGCCCAGGTGGACGTGGACGGAGGGATGCACAAGACGATCATCGTCGCCGAGACGTTCCACAACCCCGACCCCAGTAGTAACACCGCGCCCAATCCCCAACCGCAGGCCGCGCCGCACCCCGAAGTCTACGACCGCGATGCCACGTTGCCCGCGCTGCGCTCCGGCGGCTTCTCGCTCTTCGCCGACGAGCGCGGCATGCAACTGATGAGCCACATGTCGCAGTCGCAGACGTTCAACGAGACCATCGAGAGCGGCGGGGCGCAGAAGCGGCCGTTCTTCGCCGAGGATTTGCTGCGCGGCTACCGGCTGGACGTGTGGGATTCCCACACCGCCGATTGGCATTCGCTGCACCGCCGCGTGGGGATCTACCAGATCGGCGAACTGACCTTTGAGCCGGGCGAGGAAGAGGGCTTCGTGCAGACGGCGGCCATGCAGCCCGCCCCCGGCGCGGCCGAAGGGGCGGACGGCACCGACCTCTACCTCCACGAGGCCATCGCCCGCTGGGCCGGCTGGAGCCTCAGTGTGCCAATGCCCGGCAAGCACCTGAGCCGCCACGGCGACCCGGATATGGCCGTGCAGCCCGAGGGGGATACGTCCGACGACTATCTGGAGAATCAGCCCGACACGCCGTTCAAGATGACGGTCGCCTACGACATCGCGCCGGGGTCGCTGCCGCGGCTGGCTTTCGGCCGGCGCTACCGGCTGCGCGCCCGCGCCGTCGATCTGGCCGGCAACAGCCTGCTCCATAACGCCCCGCTGGCCGCGGCCCTGTCGCTGGTGATGGGCCTGCCGCGCAACCCCAACGGCCAGCCCTACCTGCGCTACGAGCCGGTGGACGCGCCAATGGTTGTCATCCGCGATCCGCTGGCCGTCACCGGCAACGGCTCGACCGTCGACCGGCTGGTGATTCGCACGTTCAACGACGGCATCGCGCAGGACGAGGCGGCGGCCGACCTGACGGCCAACGACCGCCACCTCTTGCCGCCGCGCACCAGCGTGGAGATAGCCGAGCGGCTGGGCATGTTCGATGACGTCGCCGGCAAAATCAAGGCCGACGCGGCGACCTACCAACTCATCGTCGACCGCGACGCCGGTGAACTGAACACGCAGACCATCGCCATCGCCGGGCAGGAACCGCGCGACTTCCCGGTGGAGCAGGCCGAAAGCATCGACGCGCTGGTCTATCTGCCTGACGTATTGGCCGAGGGCGCGGCGCTGCGCGGCCTGCCCGGCGCGCCCAATAGTACGCTGGCCCGCACCGGGCCGGGCGGTGGCGCGGCGGCCCCCATCGACTACGCGCCGCTGAACGACCCTAACCCGCGCCCTGGTTCGGCCACGCTCATCAGTTTCGATGGCGGCGGCGATTGGCAAAGCCGGGTCGGTCTGCGCCTGACGTTGGCCGAGCCGGCGGCCGGGCAGACCGATCTGCGGCCGCAATGGGATGCCGCCAACCGGGTGCTGACCGTCTATCTGCCCAAGGGGCGGACGGCCATCACGCCGCTGAGCAGCTACCTCAGCCCCCGCGGCCTCAAGCTGATGGGCCAATGGGAGTGGCTGCGGCAATACATCGAATTGGTTACCGTGTTCTTGCCGCAGCCGCAATATTTGCAGCCCGGCGCGGCCGTCGATAAGGTTAATCACGTCCTGCAACTGGCCGGGGAGGGCGGGCACTGGATGATTAACCCGCCGGCGCTGCTGACGCTGGTTCATGCCGTCCAGCAGCCGCTCGGTCGGCCGCGCTTCATGCCGCTCAACGTCGATCACGATGATAAGCTGGGCGACGCCGACCCACTCCACACTGCGCCGGTGCGCGACCGGCAAGACCCGGTGGAGCTGGCCCCCATCACCGCCTGGCGGCGGCTGGGCCGGACCGACGCCTACCTGATGGGCGCGCTGGCCGTGCATGGGGCGGGCAGTGGGCAGATCGATCTGCGCGCCGCCTGGTCGGAGCCGCTCGACGACCCCGCGCAACCGGCGTGGCAGATGGTCGACCGCGCCGCCCATGTCGAGACGATCCCCCTGCCCAATACAAACGAGGCTTATCTCTACGCGCCGGAAGTCGCTCAGCGCGCGGTCGGCTACTATGATCCCGAACACGACCAGATCGTCTTCGTGCGCCTGTGGGATCGCGGCGGGCCGCTCGATCAGGGCTACGGTAACTACTTTTCGCAGGCCGCCCCCCGCCACAACTTCAACGACACCAAGCGGCGCAAGGTGGCCTATACCGCCATCGCCTCTTCGCGCTACCGCGAGTATTTCCCAACCGACGCGCAGCAAGCCGAGGCCGGGTTGCCGCCGCTCGATTTCACCCGCCACAGCGAGCCGATCATGGTCGATGTGCCGGCCAGCCAGCGGCCGGTGGCCCCGTCGGTGGCCTACGTCCTGCCCACGTTCGGCTGGCAGCGGCAGACCGATACCAACATGAAGCGCAGCGTGCGTTTCGGCGGCGGCTTGCGCGTCTATCTGGAGCGGCCGTGGTTCTCGTCGGGCGAGGGGGAATTGCTGGGCGTGGCCCTATGGAGCGGCAGCAACGGCCCGCTCAACGAGGCCAACCGCGATAAATACAAGGCCTACTTCACCCAGTGGGGCATGGACCCGATCTGGAAGACGGCCGACCTGAGCTACGCGCCGGGCACGTATCATTTTCCCGACCGGGTGGCCGAGGATTTCAACGTCTCGCTGGAGGAGAGCGCGGCGCGGCTGGCCGGCGGCCAACCGGGCCGGGTCAATGTGGCCGGCTTCCCGGTGGAGTATGACCCCGAACGCCGCTTGTGGTTCGCCGATTTGAACATCGAGACCGGCGACACCTACATGCCCTTCGTGCGGCTGGCCCTGGCGCGCTATCAGCCGCACGCGCTGGTGGACGCGCAGATTTCGCGGGTGGTGCTGGCCGATTTCGCCCAACTGACGCCGGATCGCTCGGTGCTGATCACCGTTGATCCCGGCGCGCCGCGCCAATTGCGGGTGGTGGTGTCGGGCGTGGCCCCCATTGGGCCGCGGGCGGTGGTGAAGGCCGACCCGCCGCCGCCGCAGACCGCCGCCCGGCCGACGCAAATCCGCGTGCGCGCCCAGCGCCACGGCCCGACGGCCAGCGACCTTGATTGGGAGGACGTGGCCGACCAGCAGGCGGCCCTCGTCACGCCGCTGTTCGATGTCGTCCATCCCTCGAATCAGGACCTGGCAATGTGGGGTGGGCTGGTCACGTTTGGCCCGCAAGCCGGGCAGGGGCGCTACCGGCTGCTCATTGAGGAGCATGAGTACATCTCATCCGACTACACGCTGCCCGACGGCAATGCCGTGGCCCAGGCCGGGCGGCTCATCTTCGCCGAGACGGTGGAGGTGGATGAGGTGTTGTTGCCGCTCACGTAGAAGGCGGACGACGGACGACGGACGACAGACGACGGTACACCGACGGTCGGTGGTGCTCGGTCTGTCGTCTGTCGTCTGTCGTCTGTCGTCTGTGGTCTGTGGTCTGTGCTCGAGGTACTCCATGACTTTTCCATTCACTCAAGATAACAATACTTCCCGGCAGCGACTCGCCGATCTGGCACGCGGCCTGACGGACGAGCAATTGCGCCGGACGAACCCCGACGGCTGGACGGTGGCGGCGCTGCTGGCCCACATATCCTGCTGGGACCAGCGCCATCTCCACCTGTTACATCGCTGGCGGGCGGGCGGCGTTGATGAGTCGCCATTCGATTCGACGGCCGTCAATGCGTCGATGAAGCACCTGTGTCTGGCCGTCGAGCCGCGCGTGGCCGTGGAACTATGCCTGGACGCGGCCGAGGCCATCGACGCCGAACTGGAGACGATCACCCCCGAACTGATGGCCGCCATCGAAGCCTCGCCTAATTTTTTCCGCTTCAATCGCTCCTTGCACCGCCACCCGCATCTGGACGAGATCGAGCAACTGGTCGCCTACGCGCCGAAAGCAAAATGAAGTTAACACGGATTTACACGGATGCCACGGATTAAACGGATTGAATGGACGTTCAATCCGTTTTATCCGTTTGATCCGTGTCCCATCCGTGTTTAATTCTTTCCGTCTACTCCAGCAAATCAGTATGACCGCCTCGCGGCCCGGTTAGCCGGTTATGGCCGCTTGTGCTATGCTTGCGCCCATTCTCTGAGGTCTCGTAACGTCGATGCTTTATCCTCTGGGCTGGGCGCTGCTCGCTTTTTTATGTGGCTCATTGCCGTTCTCCGTTTGGCTGCCCCGACTGGCGGGCGGCCGGGACGCGCGGCAGTTCGGCGACGGCAACCCCGGCGCGACCAACGCGTTCCGGGCCGGTGGCGCGGGCGTGGGCCTGGCGGTATTGCTGCTCGACATCAGCAAGGCCGCCGCGCCGGTGGGGATGGCTTACATTCAATTCGGCTGGCGCGGCTGGCCGATGTTCCTCATCGCCACGGCTCCCGTGTTGGGCCACGCCTTCTCCCCCTTCCTGCGCTTTCGCGGCGGCAAGGCGTTGGCCCCGGCGTTCGGCGTGTGGATTGGCCTGACCCTGTGGCAGTTGTCGCTGCCGGCGCTGCTGCTGGTGCTGCTGTGGCGGGCGGCGCTCGACGTGGACGGCTGGGCGGTGCTGCTGGCCCTCGCGTCGCTGCTGGTCATCATCCTCGTCTGGCAGCCTGAGCCGCTGTTCCTGGCCGTGGTGGCCGGGCAGATGGTGATCATGGCCTACACCCATCGCGCCGGGTTGCGCCGGCGGCCACACTGGCGATTGGGGCGCGGCCGGCCGTCCGCCGGTTGAGCCGCCGCCCATGTTCCAACACTCCCTGATCTACGATCTCATCGCCTTTCAGGCCGTCCTGTGGCTGATCGCGCTGAGCAACACCTCGGTACTGCGCCGGGCCAGACGGCACGTCCCCCCGACCCACCTGCCGCGCATTTCGGTCCTCGTGCCCGCCCGCAACGAGGAAGCCAACATCGAGCGCTGCGTGGCGTCATTGCTGGCTCAGGATTACCCCGATTTCGAGGTGCTGGTGCTGGATGACGAATCGACCGACGGCACGGGCTGCATCCTGGCGAGACTGGCGGCGGCCGACCCCCGATTACGGGTGCTGGCCGGCCGGCCGCTGGAGCCGGGCTGGCTGGGCAAGAACTGGGCCTGCGCCCAACTGGCGGCCCAGGCCGGCGGCGAACTGTTCTACTTCACCGACGCCGACACCCACCACCAGCCACAGACGTTGCGCGCCTTCGCCACGGCGCTGGAGGGGGAGGGGGCCGACCTGCTGGGCGGTTTCCCGCGCCAGGAGGTGGAAACGCTGGGCGAGCAGTTCATCGTGCCCTTCTTCTCGTGGGTCGTCTACTGCTTCACGCCCTTGGCGCTGGGCTACCGGCTGCGATTCCCGGCGCTGTCCACGGCCGTGGGCCAGGCGCTGCTGTTTCGCCGCGCCGCCTATGAGGGCATCGGCGGCCATCGCGCCGTGCGCGCCGCCATCGTCGAAGACCTGGCCCTGGCGCGGCAGATCAAGGCCCACGGCTACAACTGGCGCATGATGCGCCTGACCGATCTGGTTTCCTGTCGCATGTATCGCACCGGCCGGGCGGCGGCGGCGGGGCTGTCCAGGAACCTGTTCGCCGCCTTCGATTTCCGGGTTGTGCCCTATGTATTCGCCTGGGCGTGGCTGTTGGTCATGTTCCTGGCCCCCTTCCTGGCCCTGGGCCGCCATTCGCTGGGCCAACCAATAGACGCGCCCGTGGCCGCCGTCCTCGTCTGTATCGGGCTGGCGTTGGGCTTGTGGTTGTTCGTCTATAGGCAACTGGGGCTGCCCCTGCGGCTGGCCCCGCTCTATCCGTTCACGATGCTGGTCATGGTAGGCGTCGCCTGGCGCTCGCTGTGGTTGGGGCTGCGGGGGCGGTTGGAGTGGAAGGGGCGGGGGATGGGGG
>CXWJ01016337.1_pt1 | contig 26831 bp, 25 predicted proteins | sample 590841 | NCBI WGS metagenome assembly CXWJ01 (sample SAMEA3498367, study PRJEB10139) | wastewater metagenome | biome: wastewater treatment plant; material: activated sludge | place: Austria | collected 2015-01-21 | reverse complement strand
CAGGAGACGAGCTGACGCAGGTCGGGGGCCAGCCGGGCGGTGCCCTCGAATGCCGGGTAGCACCGTTCGCGGCGGAGCCGTCGGTAGGTCGCGGCCCAGTCGCCCGCTCCGTCCACCGCCTCGACCAGCGCCTCGGCCTGCCGAGCGGCGGTGTCCATGCCGAGGCCCGCCCAGGGGTCCTGGCTGGTCGCCGCATCGCCGACCAGGGCCCACCCCTGCCCGGCTCCCTGCCGCCACACGGCCTCGGCCGGGAGGCCGGTGAAGACGCTGCCCACCCAGGTGGCGTGGTCCAGCCGTTCCGCGGTCGAGCGATGGGAGCGCAGCGCGCCCTCCAGGGCGACCTCCGGCCGCCCCCGAAGGTCCGCATGCTCGGCCAGACTGACACTGACGGCCAGGCAGGTGATCCCGTGGTCGCTCGGGAACGCGTAGGCGAACCGGTCGCCGTCGAGCAGGAACTCCGGCCCTACCGGGTCCTGGCTCGCCCACCCGGTCGCGTAGCGGTAGTACATCGCACGGGCCGGCGGGTGCCGCTCCTCGGCCGGCGCTGCCGCCAGCCGGGCCACCGCCGACCGACGCCCGTCCGCCCCCACGACCAGGCCCGCCAGGTGGGCATCACCGGTGGCGTCGAGGGCGCCGATCACCGCGTGGTCTGCGGTCACCAGGGCGACCACCCGCGCGTGGGTGCGGACGTCGACGCCGGCCAGCCGCGCGCGGCGGATCAGGATGTCGTCGAGCACGACCCGCCGCACCGACAGGCAGAAGCCGATCTCGCCCGGGTCCTGCGGCGGCCCCTCCGCCAGCGGCCCGCCGTCGACGGCGAAGTACTCACAACGCAGGCGCGGTGCCCCCGAGGCCAGCACCTCGTCGAGTGCCCCGACCTCGGCGAGGGAGCGCACCAGGCCGTCTCCCCGGAAGAAGTGCGTCGACAACGTGTCCGACGGGAAGTCGCCGGACTCGAGCAGGCGGACCCGCGCTCCGGCGGCGGCGAACCGCAGTGCGGTGAGGCTGCCGGCCACCCGACCGCCCACCACCACGACGTCGACCGGGCCGGTCATGGCGCAACGATAGACCTGACGGCGTACACTGTGCCGAGGTCCTTGCGACGACCGCCCGCCGGCGAGATGAAAGTGGTCTCCGGCCGCGGGTCGCGCACGAGGGCGTCGACGGGCCGCCCGACGTACGCCGTCGGACCGGCGAAGGCACGTCACCGCCGGCGTCGGGGACCGGGTCGACCACGTCGACCCGGCGTGTGGAGTCACCAAGGCCCCGCAGACAAGCGGGGTCGCACAGGAAGGGGCTGCTGGTTGGCAGCACGACAGACGCAGCGGTCCAGGGACCGCCGCGGTACGCAGCGTTCCCGTGCGCGGGGGCGCGACAACGACGGGATCATCCCGGTCCTGGCGATGACCGTCCGCGAGGTCGAGACCGCGGTCAAGAAGGGGCAGCTGACCTCGGGCATCACCGCCCGGTTCCAGGCGGTGGCCCTGCTCGCCCGGGCCGAGCGCGCCAAGGTGAAGACCGACCCGGACCTCACCGAAGCCCAGCGGGACGGCCAGCTCAAGCGGCTCGACGGCATCGCGACGATCCTGGCGCAGACGGCCGCCCACCAGCCCGCCCTGTTCGGGCTGCTGTCGGAGAACGCCGAGGTGAGTGAGGCGACCGTCCGCCTCCAGTCGGAGATGCAGCGCCAGGCCGGCTTCGAGCCGGAGCCGGAGCCCGAGCAGGCGGACCCCGACGAGATCGCGCGCCACGAGCGCCGGGTGATCCCGCAGTCGGTGATGGCCGCCCAGCTGGCCAACCCCTTCCTGGTGCCGGACTTCTCGCAGGCGGCGCCGCGGACCCAGGGGAAGCTGGTCGGCTGGGACCTCATCGGGCCCCTGCTCAACGCCTTCGAGCACCCGGTGCCCGGTGCACCGGCCTGCATGGAGCTGCCCGAGCCACGGCCGATGCTGCTGCCCCCGGGCGTCGACCTGATGGCCCACCAGGCGCGGTTGCTGGGCGCGGTGGCCGACGGCCACCGCACGTTCCTGCTCGCCGACGAACCCGGCCTCGGCAAGACCGCTCAGGCGCTGCTCGCCGCGCAGGCCGCCGAGGCCTACCCGCTGCTGTGCGTCGTGCCCAACGTCGTGAAGACCAACTGGGCCCGCGAGGTGAAGCTCTGGACGCCCCAGCGCTCGGTGACCGTCATTCATGGCGACGGTGCCAACGTGGACGGATTCGCCGACATCGTGGTGGTCAACTACGAGGTGCTCGACCGGCACGTCGACTGGATCGGCACCCACGGCTTCCGCGGCATGGTGGTCGACGAGGCCCACTACATCAAGAACAAGAAGTCCCAACGCTCCCAGCACGTCCTGGAGATCTCCGAGCGGATCCGACGTCGGATCGCGCGGCCGCTGCTGATGGCGCTGACCGGCACGCCGCTGATCAACGACATCGAGGACTTCCGCACCATCTGGCAGTTCCTCGGCTGGATCGAGGAGCGCCGGCCGGGCCAGGTGCTGCTGGCGGCCCTGGAGGACACCGATCTCACGCCCGCTTCGCACGGGTTCTACCCGCTCGCGCGGCAGGCCGTGATCGACCTCGGCATCGTTCGGCGCCGCAAGGTCGAGGTGGCCGCCGACATCCCTGCCCGCCGGGTGGCCGACCTCCCGGTCGAGCTCGAGGGTGCGGTGGGCCGCTCGATCCAGGACGCCGAGGACCGGCTGGCCAAGCGGCTCGTCAGCCGCTACCGCGCCGCCCTCGAGCACCGGCGCGCCGGGACCCAGGTCGAGGGCATCGACCACACGCTCGTACGCCGGGTGGCCGAGCGGGAGATCGCCGAGGCGGCCGAGTCCAAGACCGAGGACAACGTGTTCACGATGGTCCGCAAGATCGGCCAGGCGAAGGCCGAGCTGGCGGCCGACTACGCCGCTCAGCTCGCGCGCAACGCCGGCAAGGTGGTGTTCTTCGCCAAGCACCTCGACGTGATGGACACGGCCGAGGCGGTGTTCGCCAAGCGCGGGCTGCGGACCACGACGATCCGGGGTGACCAGACGGCGAAGGCACGCACCGAGGCGATCGACGCGTTCGTGAACGAGGCGGACGTGGCGGTCATCGTGTGCTCGCTGATGGCGGCCGGAGTCGGCATCAACCTCCAGGTCTCCTCCAACGTCGTGCTCGCGGAGCTCTCCTGGACCGACGCCGAGCAGACCCAGGCCATCGACCGGGTGCACCGGATCGGCCAGACCGAGCCGGTCACGGCCTGGCGGATCATCGCGGCCCAGACGATCGACGCCAAGATCGCCGAGCTGGTCGACAGCAAGGCCGGCCTCGCGGCCCGGGCGCTCGACGGAGCGGCCGAGGAGACCGGGGACACCGTCGACGTCCAGGTCGAGGCCCTGGTGCAGGTCCTCACCCAGGCGTTGACCGAGGCGAGCGAGGCCGAGCAAGCCGGCTGATCCGGGCTAGGGCGTCGGGGTCGGCGACTCGCCGGACTCCTCGGCGGGTCGTGCCGAGGGCGGGATCACGACGACCTGCGCCTTGGCCGGCGTGTGGTCGCGCGTCTTGAGCAGCACCACGACGAACGTGCGCTTGCGGGCGGGGGTCCGGAACGTGAAGGACACCGTGCCGTCCCCCGCCAACCGGGCCCGACCGACGACGGTGACCTGCTGGCGCACCCGGGTGGTCAGCAGCACCTGGTCGCCGGCATTGCCGCCGACTGCGGAGCCGGAGATCGTGGTCTGCGGGTCGCCGATCACGGCCTCGGCGCTCAGCTCGGCGTCGACCCGCACCGGCCAGGCCTGGCTCCGCACCCCGGTGGTCCGCCACCGGTAGCGCGCCAGGCCGGTGACCGGCGCGCCGACGGCGCTGGCGTTCCCCGCACCGTCGGTGACGGTCCGGGCGACGCTGTCCCAGCCGCTGGCCCCCCGGACCTGTAGCCGGACACGATGTCCGGCGACGGGGTCGCCGGCGGCGGAGGTGAGCCGGGTCGAGAACGTGACGGTGCCGCCGTAGGGCGCCAGTCGCGAGGCCGCGGAGATCGTGGCGGCCGCCGGGGGCGCCGCGGGCGGCGGCGGCTCGGCGGGAGGCGGCTCGGCGGGAGGGCTGGTCGGCGTCGCGCTCGGTGATCGGCCGGGGTTCGACCCCTTGCCCGCGCCCGTGCCGGGGCTCGTGCCGGGCGTGGGTCGAGCGCTCGGCTCGGCCGCCGGGCTCGGCGTCCCACTCGGGGAGGGCGCCACGCTCGCGGACGTCGAGGCGGACGGGCTGGCCTCGGGCGAGCGGGTCACCGCCCGCGCCTGGGGCGGTTCCGGCGCGGGCGCGCCGATGACGGAGTGCGCGATCTCCTGCACGGGGTCCGGCAGGTTGCCGGTGTACGCCGCCGCCACGCCGCCGCTGAGAGCCACCGCCACCACCACCGCAGTGCCGCTGGTGCCTAGCCGACGCAGCGACCGACGGGCGAACGGGACGGGTGCCGGGGCCGGGCCTGCGTCGCGGTACGCCGCGGCGTACTCCTGCTCGTGGCTCAGCTCGGCCGCGGACCCCGGTGCGCGGAGCGCGCGCACCAGGTCGTCGTCGGCCCAGGCCGCGAGATCGTCCGCCTCGGGACTCTCGTTCTCGCTCACGTCACACCACCTCTCTCGACGTGCGGACCTGGGGGTCCTGGGACAGGGACTTCAGTGCTCGGTGCACGGCCACCCGCACCGCGCCGGGACTTCGGCCGACGAGCGTGGCCACCGCCGAGACCTCGAGCCCGGCGACCACTCGGAGCATGACCATCTCGGCCTGGTCGGGTGGCAGCGAGGCCACGAGCCGCAACGCGGCCGCGGTCGCCTCGTTGTCGGCGGCCGCGTCCTCGGCGCTGGGTGCCCTGGGCTCGTCACCGGCGCCGGCCGGGTCGGCCACGGGGACCGCGGGTCGCGCGGCTCTGGCCCGCCCCTGGTCGATCGCCCGGTGCCGAGCCACCGTGAACAGCCAGGCCCGGAACTCCGCGACACCTCCGGTGAACCGGCCCAGGTCGCGCACCACGTGGAGCCAGGTCTCCGCGGCCACGTCCTCGGGCGCCTCGTTGCCGCGAACGGCCAGGTAGCGCAGCAGCGGCGGGTGCAGTGTTCGCCACAGCATCGTGAAGCCCTGCTCGTCGCCACGTCGCGCGCCGTCGAGCGCGGCGGCCAGCGCGGGGTCGGCGGTGACCTCCCACGTCGCGGCGGCGCCACGCGGACCACCGACCCGTTCCCCCGTTGGGTCGGGTCGGTGGTCCGTCGGGTGGGGCCGTGGCTCCAGCGCAGGTCCTCTCGCCGTGTCGGGCTCGACGCTAGTGCGTGCTCAGGCCGTCGGCGCGGGAACGGCGATCCGGACGACCCCGCTGCGGGCCGGCATCAGCAGCCGGGTTCCGAGGAACACCAGCCGGTACGCCGTGTCCTGGGCCGGGTCGACCACGAACCGGACCACGCCGTGGCGCCGGGTGCGGTTCATGCCCTCGAAGGTCCACGAGGTGTCGTCGGCGGTCCGGGAGAGCAGGATCACCGGCCGGTGGTGGAGCGCGACCCGACGGGCGCGGAGCTTGCCGCGCACGATGTCGATGGTGTCGGTCTCGGTCACCCGCTGGACGTGGCGGATCGACAGCGACGTCGCCAGCCGGCGCGGGGCGCGCGCATCCTCCACGACACGAACTCCGGCCACACCGCTCAGGCTCGCGGCGGCATCCTCCGCGCCGGCGAAGCGCCAGCGGTAGCGGGTGGACACCTCGGGGGTGACGGTGAGGCGGACGCCGCCCTTCTCCCCGGTGACGGTCTCGGCGACCGGGACGAACTCGTCGGTGCCGCGCGGGCGGGCCTCGAGGGTGACCGTGCGGCCGGCGGCCGACACGTCTCCCCTGATCGCGAGGTGCCCGGTGATCCGCGCGCTGTCGCCCAGCTCGATCGTCGGGTCCACGACCCGGATGGACAACGAGGTGGTCGCCGGCGTGGCGGCCTGCGCCTGGAAGGCCGGCGCGGCCACGAGTCCGGCGACGGTCGCCAGGGCGGCGGCGCCGGCCACACGGCGGAGCAAGGACCTGATCATGGGTTCCTCCGAAAGTGGGCGCCCCCGTTGAGCGCGTCACCTCTGACAGCGGAGGAGGGGCCGGTGGCGTTACAGGCGGTCTAGTCAGGTCGAGACCGGGACCGGGGTGGTGCGCCCCACGACGGCGCGCAGTGCGTCACCCCCGAGCGCCGCCGGCAGCGTCCCGAACGTCCCGTGGTACGCCGTGTCCAGCCGGGTCGCGCAGAAGGCGTCGGCCACCTCGGCCGGGGCGTGCTGCACCAGCAGGGCGCCCTGGAGGCAGGCCGCCATCGCCCCGGCGAGGCGGCGCGCCGACACCTCCAGCGAGCCGCCGTCGCCGAGCAGCGCGAGCGTGTCGTCGATGGCGCGGTCGAGCCGGGGGTCGACGCCGCGGGCGGCGCCGACCTCGGTGATCCAGGCGCCGAGCACCTCCGGCTCCCGGGCGAGCGCGCGCAGCACGTCGAGCGCGTTGACGTTGCCCGACCCCTCCCAGATCGAGTTCAGCGGCGACTCCCGGAACAGCAGCGGCAGCCCCGACTCCTCGACGTACCCGTTGCCGCCGAGGCACTCCAGCGCCTCCGCGACCATCGCCGGCGTCCGCTTGCAGACCCAGAACTTCGCCAGCGGCAGCGCGATGCGGCGCAGCGCGACCTCGTGGGCGTCGGCGGGGGAGTCGACGGCGGCGGCGAGGCGCATCGCCAGGGCGGTCGCCGCCTCGGACTCCACGGCCAGGTCGGCGACGACGTTCTGCATCAGCGGCTGGTCGACCAGTCGCGCTCCGAACGCCGACCTGTGGGCGACGTGCCACGCCGCCTCGGCGACGGCCCGCCGCATCAGCGACGCCGAGCCCAGCACGCAGTCGAGCCGGGTCGCGGCGACCATCTCGATGATGGTGCGCACCCCGCGGCCCTCGTCGCCCAGCCGACGCGCGAGGGTGCCGTCGAGCTCCAGCTCGGAGGAGGCGTTGGAGCGGTTGCCGAGCTTGTCCTTGAGCCGGACCACGTCGATCGGGTTGCGGGTGCCGTCGGGCAGCGACCGGGGGACCACGAAGCAGGTCAGCCCGTCAGGCGCCTGAGCGAGCACCAGGAACACGTCGTTCATCGGGGCGGAGGTGAACCACTTGTGGCCGTGCAGCGTGTAGTCGCCGTCGACCTCGGTCGGACGCGCCTCGGTGCGGTTGGCCCGCACGTCCGAGCCGCCCTGCTTCTCGGTCATCCCCATCCCCGCCAGGGCGCCACGCTTGTCGGCGAGGGGCCTGATCCCCGGGTCGTACGTCGTCGAGGCGAGCGCCGGCGTCCACTCCTTCGCGATCGCGTCGTCGGCCCGCAGCGCGGGCACCGCGGCGTACGTCATCGAGATCGGGCAGCCGTGACCGGGCTCGGTCTGCGACCACGCGAAGAAGCCGGCGGCGCGACGGACGTGGGCGTGCGGCGACTCGCTCTCCCAGGGCGTCGCGGCCAGGCCGTAGCCCACCGCCCGCTCCATCAGCCAGTGCCAGGAGGGATGGAAGCTCACCTCGTCCACCCGGTTGCCCCAGCGGTCGTAGGGCCGGAGCCGGGGCGGGTGCTCATTGGCCAGCAGCCCGTGCTCTCGGGCCTCGGCGGTCCCCGCCGCGACCCCGAGCCCGTGCAGCGAGGCCAGCACCTCGGCGGAGCCGTGGCGCAGCACCGCCTCGCGCAGCGCGGCGTCGCCGCCCACGACGTCGTGGGCGACCAGGGGAGGGGCCTGGTTGGTGGCGACGCGGGTCTCGGGGTCCATGTCGCCTACGGTAGACACATGCCCGAGCCGGAGACCGACCAGCTGGAGGCTGCGACATGGCTGGGCCGGGCTCGTGACAGGGTCTGGCGGCTGATCGTCACGACCTTCGGGTCGTGCCTGCGCTACCGGGTCACCGGGTTGGCCGCGGAGGGCGCGTTCTTCGCGGTGCTCTCGGTCCCGCCGCTGATCTTCGCCCTCGCCGGTGGCATCGGGGTCGTCTCCGAGCGGTTCAGCGCGGCCGAGGTGCAGAGCTTCCGGGACGCCGTCATCGACGTCAGCTCCCGGGCGATCACCGACAAGGTGGTCGACCAGATCATCACCCCGACCATCGACGAGGTGCTGAGCCAGCCGCGGTACGACGTGATCTCGCTCGGCTTCGTGCTCGCGCTGTGGTCGGGATCGCGGGCGCTCAACGTGTTCGTCGACACCATCACGATCATGCACGGGCTCGGCGGGCACCGGGGGATCGTGAAGACGCGGATCCTGTCCTTCTCGCTCTACGTGCTCGCGATGGTGACCGGTGCCGTGTCGATCCCGCTGATCCTGGTCGGCCCGTCGCTGCTCGCCGACTGGCTGCCCGAGCGGTTCGACCCGTTGCTGGCGTTCTACTGGCCGACGGTCGTGGTCGTCTGCATCTGCTTCCTCGCGACGCTCTATCACGTGTCGGTGCCGGTCCGGACGAACTGGAGCTTCAACCTGCCAGGCGCGACCTTCTCGTTGCTGGCCTGGATCCTCGGGTCCTACATCCTGCGCTGGATCCTCACCTCCACGGCCGGCGACTCGCGTTCGATCTACGGCCCGCTGGCGGCGCCGATCGCGGTCCTCATCTGGCTCTACATCGTCGCGATCGCCGTCCTGATCGGGGCGGCGGTCAACGCCGCGTTCGACACGGTCTTCCCGCAGAAGCACACCTCGCGGGCGCGCACCGAACTGGTGCAGCGGCTCAAGGACCGGATGACGGTCCGCGGCCGCTCGGTCGACTAGGGTCGGAGCGTGGCGGACGACCCCGGCGAGCGCGTGCTCGCCCCGACGCTGGGCAAGGTCACCCTCCCCGATCGGGCGCGGTCGCCCTGGTGGGAGCTCGGCCGGCGGTTGCTGATCGCGGCCGGGATCCTGATCGGCACGGTGGCGCTGGTCTGGTTCGACCGCGAGGGCTACCGCGACGGGAACGACCCGCCCTACTTCGCCGTCGACCTGGTCGACGCGATCTACTACACGACCGTCACGCTGAGCACGNNTCAACGCGTTCGTCATCACCCCGGCCCGCATCGCCTTCCTGGTGCTGCTGATCGGCACCACCCTGGAGGTGCTCGCCTCGCAGGGCCGCGAGATGTTCCGGGTCGACCGGTGGAGGAAGAGCATGCAGGACCACGTCGTCGTGATCGGGTACGGCACCAAGGGCCGCAGCGCGGTCGAGACCCTGGCCAACAACGGCTACAGCCGCGACAAGATCGTCATCGTCGACCCCGGCGCCGTGGCGCTCCAGGACGCCCAGATCGACGAGGTCGCGATGGTCACCGGCGACGCCACCCGGCGCGAGGTGCTGCGCCGTGCGGGCGTCGAGACCGCGACCCAGGTGATCATCACCACCGACCGGGACGACACCAACGTGCTCGCCGCGCTCACCGTCCGCCAGCTCAACCCTGACGCGTGGATCGTGGCCGCGGTCCGGGAGCAGGAGAACGTCCCGCTGATGAAGCAGTCGGGCGCCGACTCGGTCATCACCTCCTCCGATGCCGTCGGCCGGCTGCTCGGCCTGTCGTCGCTGTCGCCCAAGCTCGGCTCGGTGATGGAGGACCTGCTGACCTACGGCGAGGGGCTCGAGGTCGCCGAGCGCGACCTCCTGGTCGCCGAAGTCGGCAAGCCGCCCCAGTCTCTGCCCGACCAGGTGATCGCGGTCGTGCGTGACGAGCAGGTCTATCGCTACTTCGACCCGGTCGTCTCCCAGCTGGCCCGCGGCGACCGCCTGATCGTCGTCCGCCCCGCCCGCGAGCTCCCCTGGGCACCCCGCCCGGGCACCCACGGCGAAGAGACCACGGTCGACCAGGACTGACCCCGAAACGGCGCTGCCACCACCCCGAAACGGCGCTGCGGGACGTACGAGACGGCACTCACGTACGCCTCCAGAGAGTGGGAACGACGCTCAGCGACGCCCCAGCGTCTGCGCCCGTCTCTCCGCGACCCGGGACCAGACCTTCTGCTGGAGGGCCAGGGTGAGCCAGCCTGCGACCACCATGCCGCTGATGTTGAGCACGAGCTGCAGCGAGCTGCCCAGCACCTCTTCCCAGGCGAGGAACGCCAGCCCCATCGACACGTTGGCCGCGGCCGGGATCGTGGTGACCGAGATGAAGACGCCGGAGAGCCCGCCCACCCGCGACGAGGTGAGCGAGAGGACGCCGGCCGCCGCCGCGATCACGGCCACCACGAAGGACCACCGGTCGGGGGTGTAGATGAAGTCGGTGCCGGGTCGTGGCCCGGTGATGTCATCGATAGTGATCCAGCCCAGCCCGCGCCCGACGAGCGCGACCGCGAACGTGATCGCCATCGACACCAGGAAGCCCAGCACCAGGGTCCTTGCCGCCCGCCAGAACAGGCCGCCGCGCCGGCGTACGAGCGCGACCCCCAACGCCGCGACCGCCGCGAACTCGGGCCCCAGGATCATCGCGCCGACGACGAGGATCGCGGAGTCGACGGCGATCGCGACGCCGGCCAGCAGGGTCGCCAGGGTCATGAAGCTCGCATAGCTCCAGTTGAGCTCGGTCTGGTCGTAGGCCTGGTGGGTCACCTCCGCCCACACGACGGCGTCCGCCGGGCTCCCGGGGGCTTTCTGCTCGGCCTGGAAGCCGGTCTGCGACATCCAGGCATTGATGGGCGTGAGGTGCAGGCTGCCCGCGTCGTGCACGTGCAGGGCACGCAGCTGGTCGATGATCTCGTTGACCGCCTCGCGCGCGACATCGGCCTCGACCACGTCGCCCTCGGGTCGCAGCGCCGCGCCCCGGTGGATCTCCAACGCACTCACCGCCGGATCCGAGCGGAGGACATCGAGTACGTCGGGCGTCAGGTCGCTCGGCAGCGCGAGGTGGAGGCGCATCACGCGTCCGATGCTCGCAGGTCGGGGCGAGCGAGTGCGGCTGCCCACGCGGGGCGGCCGGGGAGGGGTTCAGCCGGGCTCGGCGGCCGGTGTGACGGCCAGCGCGGCCAGCGCGAGCAGCAGCGCCGGGACCAGCAACAGCCCGATCGCGATCGCCAGCAGCCGCCCCTTCGTGCCTGGCTCCACCCGGCCAGTGTGGCACCCGCCGGCTGTTCCGTTCGCGCCGCGCAGGCGCCACGATGGAGCGATGGCGGACTCGATCGTGCCCGATGAGGGCGAGCACCTGACCAACGGCTGGGAGGCCGGCCTCCCGGACTCCGACTCCCTGGTGCGCCGGGCCGTCCTCGCCCACGCGTCGTGGGCGGTGACGGTCGCGGAGGCGCTGAGGCGGCCCGCGCGGCGCACCGACCGGTGGGCCGGCGGCTACCTCGGGGACCGTGGCTCCCTGACCAACCCGGTGGTCATCACCCAGCCGCTGGACGCCGACGGGTATGCCGAGGTGGCGGCCGAGGTCGCCGAGCTGCTGCCGCCGGGGATCCCCTACTTCATGATCTGCCCGTTCCCCACGCCCGACCTCGCCCCCCACGGGCTGGTGAAGATCGGCCACCCGCCGGTGATGGTGCGTTGGCCCGGTGGGGAGGCGCCTGCGCTGAAGGCCGGAGTCGAGCTGCGCGAGGCCACCGACGCCGACGAGCTGGCGGTGGCCGAGCGGGTCCTCGTCGAGGGGTACCCGATGCCGGAGGTCCAGCCGCTGACCCCGGGCGCCGTCCTGGCGCTGTCCATCCTCGAGGGCGCGACCCGGGTCTGGACGGCGTACGTCGACGGCGAGCCTGCGGCGATCGCCGCGGCCCACGTCGCCGGGGGAGCCGCCCTGGTGGAGTACGTCGCCGCCCTTCCGGCCGCGCGTGGCCGCGGTGCCGGCGCGGCAGCGACCTGGGCGGCCACGACGTGCGAGCCCGAGATGCCCGCGATCCTCATCGCGAGCGACGACGGCCGGCCGCTCTACGAGCGGATGGGCTATGTGGCGATCGAGCGCTGGACGGTGTGGATCCGTCCAACGGGCTGAGCGATACCCACCCGGCGCAGCCCGGACATCGCCGACATCGCCTGTCGCGGGGGCTCACACAGGACGCCGCCCCTCCGTGGCGGAACGCTCGAACCGGCTAACGCGAGGCGTAGGTGACGACGCGGGCCGCGTCGGCGAACGTGTACGTCGTCTGCGCCTCGCCGGGGATCGGGTCGCCCATCCGCACCACGACGGTGTCGGTGCCCGGGTCGACGGCGACGACCTGGCCGCCGAAGCCGAGCGCGGCGAACAGGTCGGCCGGACCGTCGGGCACCATCCGGCCGACCCGGATCACGCCCGGGGCGACCGTCGGGTCGGACTGGTCCAAGGGGCCACGCAGCGGCCCGAACCGGTTGACCCACCAGAGCAGGCCGTAGCCCGCGTTGAGACGCTGCGAGGACGCACCGACCGCGTCCCGCACCCACGCCCGCGAGACGAGCTGCTCGCCCTCCCACTTCCCGTCCTGCGCGAAGAGCATGCCGAAGCGCGCCAGGTCGAGGCAGGTCGACTGGAGCCCCGAGAACGTGCCCGTCGAGCTGCCGCTCGAGTCGGTCGACATCCGGCTGTTCGTCATCCCCAGCGGCTCGAACAACCGCTCGCGGGCGAGGTCGGCAGGGGTGCTTCCGGTCGCTTCGCGCAGCACCCGGTCGAGGGTCTGGATGGCGGCGTTGTTGTAGGCCCACACCTCACCCGGCGGTTCGGTCTGCGCCAGCTCGACGGCGTACGTCGTCTGGTCGGGCGCCCGCAGCAGCCCCGCATAGTCGGAGTCGGGCGACCACTCCCGGCCGCTGTCGTTGCTCAGCAGGTTGCGGATCGTGACGTCGGCGGCCGGTGTGCCCCGCCACTGCGGGACGAACCGGGCGGCGCTTCGGTCGACGTCGAGGTCGCCGTCGTCCTGCGCCATTCCGACCAGCGTGCTGGTCACCGACTTGGTCACCGAGAACGCCGACTTCGCGACCCTGGGGGAGCCGCCCCGCCAGTACTCCTCGACCACCAGCTTGCCGCCGCGGGCGACGACGAAGCAGCTCGATCCGCGTGCGCGGGCCTCCCGGACGACCGTCCGCAGGCGGCGGGGTGAGAAGCCCCCCTCGCCCGCCGTCGCCCGCTGCCACTCGGGTCCGGGCGCTTCGGGCGCGTCCGCGGTCGTGCTCGACGTCGGAGCCGGCGGTTCACCCGAGCCCCCCGCCGAGTCGCTGCACCCCGCGAGGAGGAGTGCGAGCGCCAGCGCCGCCGCCGTCGCCCGCACCGTCATGCGGCGAGGATACGGTGAGGACCGTGACCGACCACGACGATCCGTTCGACGACTGGGAGGACGAGGAGGAGTTCCTCGCGGCCTGGGAGCGGGCCGACGCGGAGGCGGTATCGGTGCTCGGCCGCGCGCTGGCCGGGGAGCGCCCGGCCCGGCCCTCTGCGGTGGAACGGGAGCAGGCAGGCGCGGGGCTGGCCGAGGCGGTGCGTCGCGGCACGCCCGAGGGCGACTATGTCCGCCACGCCCTCGGCCTGCCGGAGGTCCCCGGCCCGGTCGACGAGGACGGCTGGCTCGCCGCCGTCGCCGCGACGATCTCGCCACCGGAGGACCCGCAGACCCCGGCCGAGGAGCAGGCCGCCGTGGCGTCGCTGGTGCACGCGGACTGGCTGGCCCTGGTCGTGGGTCTGGTACGTCGCGGCGTCGGGGCCGTGGCCGACGCGGAGGAGTGGGCGGCCGACCTGCACCGGATGCCCGACCTGATCGACATCGACGAGGAGGACCCCGACGACGAGTCGGCGTACGAAAGCGCTCTTGGCGTGCTCGTTCCGCTGTGGCAGATGCTGGGCGTCCTCGACCAGGACGATCGGCTGACGGCGCTCGGCCGCTGGGGTCTGCCTCGCGCGTTGGCGGACGTCTGGCTCCCCGCACCGGAGCCGGGGCTGCCGGACGACCAGGCGACGGTGGTGCTGGACCTGCTGGCGGAGGGGCCGACCACGCTCGCCGACCTCAGACGGCGGGCGGCCGCAGCCGGAGTCTTCACCGACGAGGAGACGCTGTGGCGGTCCTTGGCGTGGAGGCTGGAGTTCTACTCGTGCAACGACGGCGTGGTGGTGCACGTGCCGGTCCTGACCCACGACTGCGTGCTCACCCACCCGGGTCACGGAGCCCGAGCTCGCCACGAGGCTGCTATCGGTCGACGACCTGGACCTGTTCGGGCTGGTGGCCGTCGACGGCCATCCACTGGTCGGCGGAGGGGAGATCAGGACCATCTTCCGGGGCGACGCACCCGAGCTGCCAGGGGGCGCCGGCTCGGCCCTGCGCGGACCCGATGGCTGGCTCGACGACCTACGGCCGGGCGACCTGCTGGGGATGCGACTGACTGACGCGGGATTCGTCGTCGCCGCGGTTACCGAGCCGATCGAGCTCCCGTCCGTCGTCGCCGCGGCGAGCGCGGCTGTGCGTGAGGTGCTGGGCTGGCCCGAGGACCGGGAGCTGCCGCCCGAGCCGGGCGCTTCGCTGCTCGACGTTGTGGTCGCCATGCTGCGCACAGATCCCCGGGTGCTCACCGAGCCGGTGCGACCCCTGACCGAACTCCTCGCCGAGGCCGGCTTCGACGTGAGGGGCAGCCGCGTCGGCGAGCCGGGGACAGACTGGTACGACACCCCTGCTTGGCTCGACGCTCCACAGCAGGCGGCCTACCAGGTCTGGGCGCAGACCCGTGAGGAGGAGTGGGTGGGCCGCCCGGTGACCGACGCCGCCGCCGTCCTCGACGCACTGCACCGGGGCGGCCCGTTCGTCATCGCGCTGGCCGCCGCCGACGTCGGCAACGATCCCCGGCTGGCCGCCCTGGCCGAGCGCGGAGCCGAGCAGACCGAGGGTGCGGTCCGCGCAGTCGGGCGCTACCTGCAGTCACGCGCCGCCGAGGCGGAGCGCCTGTACGCCACCGCCGGAGTGCCGGCCGACACCTCGGTGCGGCATCGGCTTCAGGAGTTCCTCAAGCCCCCGCCCGGCGAGACGGGGCGCAACCATCCGTGTCCGTGTGGCTCCGGCAAGAAGTACAAGCTGTGTCACGGCCGGACTGCGGTCCACCCCCTGCCGGCGAGGGTGAGCTGGCTGTGGCTCAAGCTGGCGGAGTTCGCCCAGCGGCCGGTCAACCGGGCGGACCTGCTCCACTGGGCGTCCCTGCTCGAGGACGAAGGCCCGAACCACCCCGAGGTCGTGCGCCGTGCCATGGGCGACGACACCGTCGAGGACTTCGCCGTCTTCGAGGGCGGCCTGCTCCAGGACTTCCGCGCGTTGTACGGCGACCTGCTGCCCGCCGACGAGCTGGCCCTGCTGGAGACCTGGGAGTCCGAGCCGCTCCGGCTGGTGGAGATCCGCCAGACGAGGCTGCGGTCGGTCGGTGGTCGCGACCTGGTCACCGGCGACGAGCTGGAGATCCACAACACGGCCATGTCACGATCGGTCGAGGTGGGTGACCTGATCCTCGGTCGGCCCCTCGATGGCGGCGACGGCCGGCTGCGGCTGTGGATCGGCCCGCTGGGCATCCCGCGGACCATGCGGCCGCGACTGCTGGAGCTGCTGCGCAGCGACCCCGAGCCCGAGGAGGTCGCCGCCTGGTTCGGCGCGCAGAGACGTCCGCCGACGCTCCAGACGACCCACGGCCAGGAGCTCGTGCTGTGCGAGGCGACGTACGCAGTCGCCGACGCGGCGGCCGCCTGGTCGGCACTCGCAGAGGTCGGTGACGCCGAGGGCGACCACATCGTCGCCCACGCGGACGGAGACCATCCGGTCGTGCTGGGCTCGCTGTCTCGCCGTGACGACGGGTTCAGCATCGAGACCAACGCGATCGAGCGGCTGCGCGATCTCCAGGCCCGGGCCCTGGACCTGGTGCCGGAGGCGCGGCCGGTGAGCGAGTCGACCCGACCGATCGTTGACCTGCTCGGCGAGGGGCCCCCGGATCCTGCGGCGGTCGCGGCCGCGCTCGGGGGCGGCCCGCCCTCTGGCGACGCCGGGATCGAGCTCGACGACGACGTGGTCGACCAGATCGTGCGCCAGCAGGAGGGGGCGTGGCTGGACGGTCCGATCCCGGCGCTCGGTGGACTGACCCCTCGGGAGGCCGCGGCCGATCCGCAGGCGCGTGCCGAGCTCGAGGCGCTGCTCGAGGACTACGCCTGGGCCGACCGGAGGCGACCGAGCCCGCTGCAGATGGACCTGGCCAGGATCCGCCGCGAGCTGGGGCTCTCCTGAGCCCTGGCGGACGACGCCCGGAGCCACTCGGCCGGAGTCATCCACAGATTCTGGTCACTTCCCCAGGAAGGGTTGTGGCCGTCCCCGGGACCCACTACACTCGAACACATGTTCGAACCGCGATCCCAGGACTTCCCCGGGCGAGTGCCTGGAAGCACTCAGGCGCGTGTGGACGCCGCGGTGGTGCGGTCGTGGGCTGCGGGCCTGGCCGGCGCCGAGGGTGGCTCAGATGACGCCCAGCGGATCGAGCAGCTGCGAGCCCTGGAGGAGCTGAAGTCGGCCGCGGCCGCCGCCCAGGCCCGGATCACCGCGGGTTTCGTGCGGTCCCAGCGGGCGGAGCAGGAGGCGGCGGGGGTGCGGGCGCGCGAGGTCGGGAAGGGCATCGCGGCGCAGGTTGCGCTGGCGCGGCGGGAGTCGCCCCATCGGGGGAACACGCTGGTCGGGATGGCGAGGGCGCTGGTCGAGGAGATGCCGCTCACTCTGCGCGCGCTGGAGGTGGGTGCGCTCTCGGAGTTCCGGGCGCAGCTGCTCGTCAAGGAGACCGCCTGCCTCACGCGGGAGGACCGTGCCAGGGTCGATACCCAGGTCTGCGCCGACCCTGGTCGGGTCGAGACCTTGGGGAACCGGCGGCTGGCCGCGGAGGCCGCGGCGGCGGCCGCCCGGGTCGACCCGCAGGCGGTCGCGGACCGCGCGGCGTACGCAGTGAACGAACGGCGGGTCTCGCTCCGTCCGGCGCCGGACACGATGGTGTGGTTGACCGCGCTGCTGCCGGTCGCCCAAGGGGTGGCGTGCTACGCCGCACTCACCCGGACCGCCGACTCCGCCCGGGCCGCGGGTGACCAGCGCTCTCGGGGGCAGGTGATGGCCGATGTGCTGGTCGAGCGCGTCACCGGACAGGCCTGCGCGGACGCGGTCCCGGTGATGGTCAACCTGGTGATGACCGACAGCACCTTGCTCGCCGGCGCTGCCGAGCCCGGGCTCGTCGCCGGCTACGGTCCGGTGCCCGCGCAGACCGCCCGGGACCTGGTCCGCGCCGCCGACCGGGCGTGGCTGCGGCGGCTCTACACGAAGCCGACGAGCGGCCAGCTGGCGGCGATCGACTCCACGGCGCGCTGCTTCCCCAAGAGCCTCGCCACCCTGATCTCGTTGCGGGACCAGACGTGCCGCACGCCCTGGTGCGATGCCCCGATCCGGCAGACCGATCACGTCATCGGCGCCGCCAGTGGCGGTCGGACGGCCTTCGACAACGGCCAAGGGCTCTGTGAGGCCTGCAATCTGGCCAAACAAGCCGCAGGCTGGCGGTCCCGGACCGACCACGAAGCCAGCCGGGCCGGTCCGCACACCGTCCAGATCACCACCCCCGTTGGACACACCTATCTCAGCCGAGCCCCCGACCCACCCGGGACCCTGTCCCGCGCCACCCCCGGACCGCGCGTCGACTGGTACTTCCACGGACCTCCGCTCGACGACGCCGCCTGAGCCGGGATCCAGCCTGGCGCCGCGTGGCGGAGGGTCCTACCGTGGGAAGGCTCGGGGGGACGGAGGTGCCATGCCGGAGAACCCACACGATGTCGGCGAGCTGTTCGCCGGCCTCGCGGACGCGACCCCGACCAGTGCCCATCCGGCGAGGGCAGCCGCCTACCACCCGGGCCCACCGGCGACCCACCTCGACGAGGCGCAGCTGCGTGTCGCGTTCGCGGAGAACCTGTTCGAGCTGTTCCGGTCGATGGCGGCGCTGCCTGATGCGCTACTGGAGGAGTCCCCGGCGGGGGGCCGGCACCGCGCCTTCCCGTTCAGCCCGATGTTCACGGGTCTGTGGCGGACCCGGTTGGGTCGTGACCAGGTCGACGACGCTCTCGTCGAGACCGCCGACTGGCTCACCCGACAGGCGGCGCCGTTCGCGTTCTGGTGGGTCGACGAGGACACCCGACCTGCGGACCTGGGGGAGCGGTTGCTGGCCCGGGGCTGGGCGCCCTGGGAGGAGCGCGCTCCGGGCATGGCGGCGCGCATGGACGAGCTCGACTTCTCCGCGCTCGGGGCGGTCCCGCCGGGCTATCGCCAGGTGCGGGTGACGACCGAGGCCGAGCTCGGTGACTTCGGCCGCGCGTTCGTCGCGGGCTTCGAGGTGCCGGAGTGGGCCGCCCAGGCCTGGGTCGACGCGACGCTCTCCTTCGGGATCGACCAGGCGCCGTGGCGGAGCTACGTGGGCTACCTCGACGACGAGCCCGTGGCGAGCAACATGCTCTTCACCGGCGCCGGGGTCGCCTCGGTCTTCGGTGTCGCCACCGCACCGACCGCCCGCGGCCGGGGGATCGGCGCGGCGATCACGTTGGCGGCGTACGACGACGCGCGGGCGGCCGGGTTCCGCTACGCGGTGCTGTTCGCGACCGACCTCGGCGCCCCGGTCTATCGCCGGATCGGGTTCCGCGACGTCGACGCCACGATGAGCCGCTACCTGTGGCGGGCCGAGGACTAGCCTGGAAGACAACACCGACAACTGAGCTGGTGGACGTGATGATGCCCGCAGCACCGACCAGGAGCGGCGACAGGGGGCCGTTCGTCCCGCCGCGCTGGTTCGAGCGCCTCTTCTGGAAGGCTCACCGCGCGGTCTTCCGACTGACCCGCGGCCGAGTGGGTCTGTGGCGGCCCAAGCCAGGTTCCTGGGGCACGATGCGGGTCACCACCGTCGGTCGCCGCAGCGGCCAGGAGCGCGCGGTGATCATCGGCTACCTCGACGACGGCGCCAACGTGTCCACGCTCGCCATGAACGGCTGGACCGGACCCGACCCCGCCTGGTGGCTCAACCTCCAGGCACACCCGCAGGCTCGCGTGCAGACCAAGGACGGCGAGCGACTCATGGTCGCCCACGCCGCCACCGGCGAGGAGCGCGCACGGCTGTGGGAGCAGTGGGCCGTGGTCGATCGCCAGCTCGACGAGTACGCCGCTCGCCGGCCCGGCGAGACCGCGGTGGTGGTCTTCGAGCCCGTGGCTGAGGTGGCTGCGGCACTCGACTGATACCTAAGTGATACCTTGGCGGCATGGCGATGACACTGCGACTGACCGACGCGGAGGCGGAGGCGCTTCGCGCCCAGGCTGAGCTGGAGGAGCGTTCCATGCAGGAGGTCGCCCGAGCCGCCGTGCGCGAGTACGTCGATCGCCACGCGCTGCGCCGCGAGGTCGATGACGCACTCGACGCGCTGACTCCTCGCTATCGGGACGTCTTGGACCGCCTCGGACGGTGACGCTCTTCCTCGATCTGGACGCCGTGATCGCCGTCGCCGCGCGAGCCGTCGGCGCCGAGCCGGAGGTCGCCGACTACGGCCTGTTGGAGTCGGCGCTGGCCCGCCCTCGGACCACCGTGCTGGGGCAGGACGCGTATCCGTCGCTCTTCGGCAAGGCGGGCGCGCTGCTGCACTCTCTCGCCAAGAACCACTGCCTGGTGGACGGCAACAAACGTCTGGCCTGGTTGGCCACGGTCGTCTTCTGCCACATCAACGGGCAGTTGATCGACGCGCCCGACGACGATGCCTACGACGTCGTGATCGCGATCGCTGACGGCTCCATCGCCGAGGTGGGTGAGATCGCTTCGCAGCTGCAGGTGTGGTCCACCCCGTTGTNNGATCAGGAAAACTGGTGGGCGATACTGGGTTTGAACCAGTGACCTCTTCCGTGTCAAGGAAGCGCGCTACCACTGCGCCAATCGCCCTAGAAGATCGAGTCTTCGAGGTGGGTACGGGATTTGAACCCGTGTATACGGATTTGCAGTCCGTTGCCTCGCCTCTCGGCCAACCCACCGTGGATGGGTCGAGACCCGCTCCGAGCGGACGACGAGGCTCGAACTCGCGACCTCAACCTTGGCAAGGTTGCGCTCTACCAACTGAGCTACGTCCGCATGCGCTCCCACGTGCCCGAAGCGCGAGGAGAACACTAACCGATGCCCTCCACCCCTCCCAAATCACCCCCGTCACGCGTGTTGCAGGGCGACGGGAGGCCTGGGGGAGTGCCAGGGTGAGGTCATGCGCGCGTGGGTGAACGGCCGGTTGCTCGATGACCCGAGGGAGCCGGTGCTGCTGGTGACCGACCACGGGTTCACCGTGGGCGACGGGGTGTTCGAGGCGATGAAGGTGCTCCACGGGCAGCCGTTCGCGTTGACCCGCCACCTCGACCGGCTGGTGAGGTCGGCCGAGGGGCTGGGTCTGCCGCCGGTCGACCTCGACGCCGTACGACGCGGGGTGGCGGCGGTGCTCGAGGGCTACGACCTGCCGCTGGGCCGGCTGCGAGTGACCTACACCGACGGTTCGGCGCCGATGGGGTCCGGGCGCAACCCCGACGAGCCGCCGACGCTGGTCGTGGTGGCCGACGCGATGACGCCGTGGCCCGAGACGACCTCAGCGGTGACGGTGCCGTGGCCGCGCAACGAGCGCGGGGCGCTCGCGGGCCTCAAGACCACGTCGTACGCCGAGAACGTCGTCGCCCTGCACCGCGCGAAGGAGCAGGGAGCGACCGAGGCGGTCTTCGCCAACCTGGCCGGCAACGTGTGCGAGGGGACCGGCTCCAACCTGTTCTACGTCGTCGAGGGAGAACTGCGGACGCCGTCGTTGGCGTCGGGCTGCCTGGCCGGGGTGACCCGGGCGCTGCTCCTGGAGTGGACCGAGGCCCGCGAGGTGGACGAGGAGATCGAGGTGCTCAGGAAGGCGAGCGAGGTGCTGCTGGTGTCGACCACCCGCGATGTCCAGGGAGTCCACCGTCTCGACGGCCGGGAGCTGGAGGCTCCGGGACCCGTGACCCGCGAGGCGATGCGCGTGTGGCGCGAGCGCGAGGCGGAGGGGATGGATCCCTGACGGCCGGGGCGGGGCTCAGACCGAGGGGAGCAGGAAGTCGACCATCGCGTCGACGTCGATCTGCTCGGTGCCCAGCGGGACCATCGCCAGCGTCTTGGTGAGGAAGCGGTAGACCTCGGGCGTGTGTGCCTGGGCGACGAACGAGCCCGAGTTGGAGTGCAGCTCGATCACGACCACCGCGCGGCCCTGGGTGTCCAGGCTCGGCCAGATGTGGACGTCGCCGTCGCCGGCGGGGTCGGAGATGCCGGCCAGCAGCAGCTCGCGGTGGAAGACCCACGGCACGTCGCCGGCGCGGGTGCGGAACGTCATCGTGACCGCGAAGGGGTCCCGAGCGTCGTAGGCCAGCTCCGCGTCGAGCTGCCGGACGGTTCCGGACAGGTCCACGCAGTCGAGCTTGATGTCCTGGTTGACGGTGGTCTCCGTCATCTCGCACCTCCTGGGGGGTTGTTGCCTTCCGGGAATAGGGACGGGGCAACCCGGACCCCATGACGACGAACTGGACAATTCGTGGTTCTGTGTCGACCGCTACCCTCGGTGGCATCGCCGCAGAGGGGGCGCGGAGGGCGCTCGAAGGCCGTGGGAGGGCATGTGGACGAGGGGGTCGGGGCGACGGAAAACGTCGCTGACCAGGGCCTTCGCCACGCATTCCGTCGCCTGCACGAGCGCCTGCACCGCAATCGCATCACCAGCCTGATCACCAAGCTGGTGGTCACCATGGCCGGTCTCGCGGTCATCGGAGCCGGTCTAGTCATGTTGGTCGCCCCCGGCCCCGGCCTCGTCGGGATCATCGTCGGGCTCGGCATCCTGTCGCTGGAGTACGACTGGGCCGACCGCTGGATGCAGGCGATGAAGGACAAGGCGAAGGAGGCGGCGGACCGGGCCCGGGAGATGGACCCGAAGGTACGCCGCCGCCGGCTCGCGCTCACCGCGCTCGCCGTCGTGGCCGTGGGGGCTGCCCTGACGGCGTACCTCGTCGTCTATGACTGGCCCGGCTTCGCCGTGACCGGCTGGGACTGGGTGCAGGGCCTCAGCTCGATCGTGCCCGAGCTGCCCGGGATGTAGCCCGGGCCCCACGGCGATGTGAGCCAGCGGCGTCCGCCCTGCTAAAGTCTGCGACCGCACCGAGGGCGATTGGCGCAGTGGTAGCGCGCTTCGTTCACACCGAAGAGGTCACTGGTTCGAACCCAGTATCGCCCACCCTCACCCGACCCGGGAGGCGCGCGCTGATGGTCGACGTCCACTCCCCGGAGAGCTCGATCACCGGCAAGGTGCACTCGCTGTCGATCAGCGACCCGGGCCGCTTCATCTACGTGCACAACGCCAAGGTGGGCACCCGGTCCGTGCTGGGGGCGTTCGCCGGCCGGCCCGACCTCGAGCTCGTGACGCGCAAGGGGCGGTTGCGGCGGTGGCCGGCGGGGCCACGGCGCGACTACACCGCCTTCGCCTTCGTGCGGAACCCGTTCACCCGCGTGGTCTCGTGCTGGCAGGACAAGGTGGTGGGTGGCGGCCGCTGGCCCCTGGCGCACCTGGCGGGGCTCGGCTTCGAGGAGTTCCTCACCGAGCTGGAGGCGATGGACCTGGCGCACAGCGACCGGCACGTGCGGCCGCAGACGGACCTGGTGCCCCTGGAGCGGCTGGCCTTCCTCGGCCGGCTCGAGCAGATGCAGCGTGACTGGGAGCGGGTGTGCGAGGTGCTCGGCCTCGGCGAGCTGGCCCTGCCCCAGCGCAACGTGTCGACCGTTCCGCTGGAGCAGGTCCGGCTGACCGAGGCGATCGCCGATCGGATCCGACGGCTGTACGCCGCCGACTTCGCCCTGCTCGGCTACTCGACCGAGGTGCCCGAGCGCCTGCGCTGACGCGCGCGACGGCTAGTAGGGTCGCCCGCATGCTGGCCGCGCCCACTCACGGGTTCGTCTTCCTCTGCGCACCCAAGACGGCCTCCACCGCGGTCCAGCAGGCCTTCTCCGAGCACGCGCAGCTCCTCACCTCCAGCCCGCCCTCTCTCAAGCACATTCCGGCCGTGGGCTTCGACCGGGACTTCGCCCCGATCCTGGCCAGGCACGGCTTCGAGCGGTCGTCGTACGTCACCACCAGCCTGATCCGCGAGCCGGTGGACCTCGCCGTGTCCTGGTATCGCTACCGCACCCGCCGCGGGCTGCGGGGCAGGCCGCGCTACACCGGCGACATGAGCTTCGACGCCTTCGCCGAGCTGATCGCCTCGGGGGAGGACGACTTCCGCCCCGGGGGCAAGTTCTATTGCAGCAAGGACGGGAGCCTCCTGGTCGAGCGGCTCTACAAGTACGACCACATGGACGACTGCATCGCCTGGATGTCGCAGCGGGTCGGAGCGAGCGTCCAGGTGCCGCGGATCAACGCCTCCCCGGCGATCGAGGTCACCGTCTCGGCGTTCGCCCGGCGGCTTCTCGAGGAGCTGCTCGCCGTCGACCTCGAGCTGTACGCCGCCGCGCGCTGAGGCCGAAGCCGCGTCACCGGCAGAAGGCGTAGACGACCAAGCCGTGGTCGACGCCCTGGTCCCAGCCGAGCTCGGGCACGTCGTGGGCCACCTGCTCGATCGCCAGGTCGACCAGCCGTGGGCCGCCATAGACCGGGACGGTGTAGTCGCGGGGGCTGGTCGCGACGACGTGACCGGGGAACTCGGCTCGAGCCGGCTCCCCCATCGTCCAGCAGTCGTGCTCGGCCATGATCTGCTGCGCATAGGTGGTCGTCACCGGCGGCAGGATCATCGGCTCGTCGCGCCACGGCGTCGGCGTCCGGCTGAACACGGCAACGAACAGCAACGCGAAGACCAGCAGCAGGTGCAGCAGCGACCACTCGAAGAAGTCCGCGAAACTCACCCGGCGCGGAGTGGGCCGCGTCAGCGGAGGCGGGTGGATAGCCCCCGATGCGGCGCCGACGCCACGCGGTGCACCAGGCTGGCGGGTGGGCTCACGGGTGGCTGGAGCAGGAGGAAGAACTCGGTCATGACGAAGACCTCCTCACTTCCTTTGTAGCGCGCGTTCCCGGCGTTCCGCAGGCCTGACGAGGAGAGCCTCCTCACGCCGAAACCGATGGGCGTCCGAGGTGGACCGGCGGCTACGATCGTCGGGTCCGTTCGCCCGTCCACATCCCCCCGGGAGCCCCTTCGTGTCCGACATCCGAGTCGTCCTCCGCCACGCCGACGCGCGTGAGGAGCGGACGGTGACGACCGGGACCAAGGCCTGGGAGCTCTTCGCCGAGGACGCCGCCGTCATCGCCGCCCGGGTCGACGGGGACCTGCGCGACCTCGCCCACGAGCTCGCCGAGGGCGCCGAGGTGGAGCCGGTGGCCATCGACAGCGCCGACGGCCGGGCGATCCTGCGCCACTCCACCGCCCATGTGCTCGCCCAGGCGGTCCAGGAGCTGTTCCCGGGCGCCAGGCTCGGCATCGGCCCGCCGATCCAGGACGGCTTCTACTACGACTTCGACGTCGAGACCCCGTTCGTCCCCGAGGACCTCGCCGCGCTCGAGACCCGGATGCGCAAGATCATCAAGGAGGGGCAGCGGTTCTCGCGACGCGCCGTCTCCGACGCCGAGGCGCTCGACGAGCTCTCCGACGAGCCCTACAAGATCGAGCTCATCGGGCTCAAGGGCGCCGGGCAGGGCGACTCGGTCGAGGGTGCCGCCGAGGGAGCATCGGTCGAGGTCGGCGGGGGAGAGCTCACCATCTATGACAACCTCCGGCGCGACGGCTCGCTCGCCTGGAAGGACCTGTGTCGCGGCCCCCACTTGCCCACCACGAAGCGGATCCCGGCGTTCAAGCTGATGCGCTCCGCGGCGGCGTACTGGCGCGGAGACGAGAAGAACAAGCAGCTCCAGCGGATCTACGGCACCGCGTGGGAGTCCAAGGAGGCCCTCGAGGAGCACCTGCACCGGATCGAGGAGGCCGAACGGCGGGACCACCGCAAGCTCGGTCGCGAGCTCGATCTGTTCAGCTTCCCCGACGAGATCGGCTCCGGGCTGGTCGTGTTCCACCCCAAGGGCGGCATCGTCAAGCGGGAGATGGAGGACTACGTCCGCCGCCGTCACATCGAGGAGGGCTTCTCCTACGTCGGCACCCCCCACATCACCAAGGAGGGGCTGTTCCACACCTCCGGCCACCTTCCCTACTACGCGGAGACGATGTTCCCGCCGATGGAGATGGAGGGGTCGGACTACTACCTCAAGGCGATGAACTGCCCGATGCACAACCTGATCTTCAGGTCGCGCGGGCGGTCCTATCGTGAGCTGCCGCTGCGGCTCTTCGAGTTCGGCAGCGTCTATCGGTTCGAGAAGAGCGGAGTCGTGCACGGGCTCACCCGGGTGCGCGGGATGACCCAGGACGACTCCCACTCCTACTGCACGCGGGAGCAGGCGCCCGCGGAGATCAAGCACCTTCTCGACTTCTGCCTGTCGCTGTTCCGCGACTTCGGGCTCGACGACTTCTATCTCGAGCTGTCCACTCGCGACGACTCCAAGCCCGACAAGTTCGTCGGGAGCGACGTGCAGTGGGCCGAGGCGACCTCCATCTTGGAGAAGGTCGCCGCCGAGTCGGGCCTGGAGCTGGTCCCCGACCCCGGCGGGGCGGCGTTCTACGGCCCCAAGATCTCGGTCCAGGCACGGGACGCGATCGGGCGGACCTGGCAGATGTCGACGATCCAGTACGACTTCAACCAGCCCGCCGGCTTCGACCTGGAGTACGTCGCCGCGGACGGCTCGCGGCAGCAGCCGGTGATGATCCACTCGGCGAAGTTCGGCTCGATCGAGCGCTTCTTCGGGGTGCTCGTCGAGCACTACGCCGGCGCGTTCCCACCCTGGCTCGCCCCGGTGCAGGTCGTCGGGATCCCCGTCGCGGAGCGGCACCTGGACTTCCTGCACGCCGTCGCCGGCCGGTTCCGGGCAGCCGGGATCCGGGTCGAGGTCGACGAGTCCGACGACCGGATGCAGAAGAAGATCCGCAACGCTCAGCTCCAGAAGGTGCCGTTCATGATGATCGCGGGCGACTCCGACGTGGAGGCGGGGGCGGTCTCGTTCCGCTACCGCGACGGGCACCAGGAGAACGGCCTCCTCGTCGCCGACGCGATCGCCNNCACCCTAGGATCGGGGTCATGGCCGAACCCGAGGACATGCCGGAAGGCCCGGTTCGCCAGGACGGGGTCGGCGTCCCCGACGAGCTGGAGCGGCTCTGGACGCCGTACCGGATGGCCTACATCCTCGGCGAGAACAAGCCGGCCGACGACACGGCGGGGGAGTGTCCCTTCTGCCGGATCCCGGGGCTGCCCGACGACGAGAGCCTCGTCGTACGCCGGGGCGAGAGGGCCTACGTGGTCCTCAACCTCTACCCGTACTCGCCCGGGCACCTGATGGTGTGTCCCTACCGACATCTCGCGGACTACACGGAGACGACGGATGAGGAGATGGCTGAGATCGCCGACCTNNGGGATGAACCAGGGCGCGGTCGCGGGCGCGGGGATCGCGGCGCATCTGCACCAGCACGTGGTCCCGCGGTGGCGTGGCGACCAGAACTTCATGCCGATCATCGGGCGGACCCGCGTGCTCCCGGCGGTGCTCACCGACACCCGCGACCTGTTGGCGCGTGCCTGGGAAGGCCTCTAGTTCCCGAGGTTCTGCCGGGTCGACGCGAGCTTCTGCCGGGTCGACCCGAGGTTCTGCCGGGTCAACCCGACGCGCGGGCCGCGCGGGCGTAGCGGGTGCGGAGGGTGCGGCCGGCGGCGAGGGCCGCGTTCTCCGCGGCGTACGCCGTCACGTCGGGCAGCTCCCACGCCGGCGGCGCGTCGCCTCCGGCGAGCACCCAGGCGG
>CXWJ01007583.1_pt1 | contig 26932 bp, 18 predicted proteins | sample 590841 | NCBI WGS metagenome assembly CXWJ01 (sample SAMEA3498367, study PRJEB10139) | wastewater metagenome | biome: wastewater treatment plant; material: activated sludge | place: Austria | collected 2015-01-21 | reverse complement strand
AGTTGCAGCGCCGGTAACGGTGGCCATTTACGAGAGGCCCCTTGCCTCGAGTCCGGCGGCCACGAAAGTTTCCAGCAAGGCGGTATCGCGGCAACAAGCTCAGCAAGACGCCGTCGGTTGGACTAGCGTCTCGCACTAGTTTTCAACGCGGCTGTTTCTAGACAACGCGAATCGAATTAATCAGCACGCGGTGGACCGGCCATCGCGTGCTGTTTTTGTTTAGCACTCAACTTTCGTTTAACGCACGACGAGCACCGAACAGGGTGCTTGCGTGATCACTTGGGAGGAGGTGCTACCAAGGAGCAGCCGCTGCACCGCGCCGCTGCCTCGACTACCTACCACTGCTAAATCAAACGACTGCTGGGCCAGCGTGTCGATTATCTTCTCGGCCGGACGACCTTCTTTGACGATTGGTTTGCCCTCAGCAAATTGCTTGGGAAGCGTGCGTTGAAATTGTTCGAGCGCGCCTCGCGCTTGTTCCACGCTTTGCTGGTGCTCACGCTGCCAGGCGTCGGCCATCGCCTGCACGTCTGGATCGCGCGCCGCTTGCCGCAACCACGGCGGCAGCTCCGTTAAGTGAAGCGGGGGCACCACGGTCATCACGGAGCCGATCGTATCGTGCGGCCAAGTAAAACGCGCCAAAATCGCGGCCACTTTCTTACCGGTTGTCGCTTCGTCAAAAGTCACCAATACGCGAGTCGACCGTTCCACCGCGCCCGCCGGCCGCTCGACGTTTTTGTCACCCGTCGGCTCGCTCTTGACGACTAACACCGGCACCTTCGCCGAGTGAACCACGGCGCGGCTGACGCTCCCCAAGACGAACCGCTCCATCAGGCCCGCGCCGCGAAAACCGACCGTTACCAAATCAGCCCCGGTCTTCTCGACCGCGTTCAGCAGTTCGACATTGGCAGCTCCCGCGACCGCCATTTGCTCCGCACGCGATCGCCACGCCTCTGGCAATCGCACCAACGCCTCGTCCAGCACGGTGCGGCTCAACGCGGCCCGCGCCCGCTGCTCCACGGCGAGGTCGAGCTGCTCCTCGCCCCCAAAACTCATCTGGGGAGTGGCGTACAGCAGCACCAATTCGTCGCGCTCAGACGAAAGGAGGCGACCGATGAATTCCACCGCCGCGTACGAATTCGAAGAACCGTCAACTCCGACAAGAACTTTCATGAATAACAGTCTATCTCCCCGCTCTGGCGTCAGCTAGCCGCTTGCCCAAGCTGCCAGTAGAATGCAGGTCCAAGTTAGGCGTCACCTTGATATTGGATCCATTATGAGACACTTTCTGCTAGGCACGATTGCTCTCGTTCTCGTATTTACAGCCGCCGGGGAAGCTCGGGCGGAAACCTACAACTGGCCGCAATGGCAAGGGCCGGAGCGCAATTCCCTTTCGACCGAAACCGGGTTGATGAAGTCGTGGCCGGAAGGGGGCCCGAAACGCCGCTGGATGTTCACCGATTGTGGCAAGGGATACTCCGGACCGGCGATCGTCGATGGGAAGCTGTACATCATGGGGGGCCGCAATGGCGTCAGCGAAGTGATTGCCCTGGATGCGGATACCGGGAGCGAACTGTGGAAAACGCCCCTGGGCCCAGAACTTGAAAACGATTGGGGCAACGGCCCGCGCGGCACCCCCACGGTGGACGGCAAGTTTATTTATGTCCTGAGCGGCACCGGTACGCTCGCGTGCGTGCGTCTGGCCGACGGCCAAGAAGTCTGGCGAGTCACCATGGAATCGCTCGGCGGCACCGTGCCGAAATGGGGTTACACGGAATCTCCCTTGGTCGATGGCAACCTCGTCCTTTGCACGCCGGGCGGGCCGAAAGGCTCCATTGCCGCGCTCGACAAGAAAACCGGCAAGCTTGTGTGGCAATCGGCTGACTTGGACGACGGCGCTCATTACGCCTCGATCATGCCCGCCGAGTTTCACGGCCAAAAGCAATACGTTCAATTGCTGGAGAAACGGCTCGTGGGTCTTAATCCTAAAAGCGGCAAGCTCCTGTGGCAGGTTCCTTGGGGCGGGAGCGTGGCCGTGATTCCCACGCCGATCATTGTGAAAGATCATGTGTTCGTCACCAGCGGCTATGGCGCTGGCAGCATGCTGGTCAAAATCGATAAGGACAACAATGCCGAGCAAGTCTACGAAAACAAATTGATGAAAAATCACCACGGCGGCGTGATCTGCCTCGACGAACACATCTTTGGCCACTCCGACGGCGTCGGCTGGCTCTGCATGGACCTCTGGACCGGCAAGCAAGTATGGCGCGACAAAGACGCGCTCGGCAAAGGGGCCATCAGCTACGGCGACGGCATGTTCTATTGCCTGGGGGAAGAGGATGGCGCGGTCGCACTGATTAAGGCTTCCACCGAAGGCTGGCAAGAACAAGGCCGCTTCACGCTCGACCCGCAAACCAAAATCCGCGCCGATCGCGGGCGCATCTGGACCCACCCGGTGATCGTGAACGGCCGGCTTTATCTGCGCGATCAGGATTTGCTGTATTGCTATGAGGTGAAGGAATAGCCGGGTGCCGGTTTCCGCTGGTCGAATTCCGCCGTTTTTCTTCCGACCTTAGTCAAGGTGCGCAAAATTCCTCCCCCCTGGTATTGATGCAAATTCTCGGTGTTTTCTTCAAGGTGCGCAAAACTCCCCCCACTAATTTTGCGCACCTTGAGTCACCAGGCGGGGTCAGGTGAAGGAATAGCCGGCTGCCTGTTTCCGTTGGTCGAATTCGGCCGTTTTTCTTCCGACCTCGGCCGAAGGTGCGCAAAATTCTCTCCCCCTGGTGTTAGTGCTATTTCTCGGTGTTTTCACGAAGGTGCGCAAAATTCCCCCACCTAATTTTGCGCACCTTCGTGCGAGGAACGCGGGGAGCGAGGAGCAGGGAGTTGGTCGTTAGTCGTTGGGGAGAGACACGGAAGGCAAAGGGCTCGACCCTAGCACAGGTCGTGGCCTGATTTCAACATAAAAATTTGGCCGCCGGGGTGGCGCAAAAGTTTTTCCCTGGGTGGCGGCCAAGTTCGCGGGGCTCACTTGATCTGACCCAGGGCTACGGTGTGGCACCACTATGTGGTGGAAGTGGACCCAGGGTAGCTCGGTCGCCGCGGCGACCAACGCCTGGGCTGAGTTATGGAACCGCGTTGCGGTTGAAGGATTTCACGACACCCGCCAATCACTTCGCGTTCTCCTTAACACCTTCAGCCTTCGCCTCTCCGCTCGCGCCGATCTCTTTCGGCACTTCCCCTTCCGCTTTCTTGTCCTTCTTCTCCAACTTCGGCCGAAAGATCAATCGCACGGGCGTTCCGACGGGCGGGATGCGTTCGGTGAAGGCTTTGAACTCGAGGCTGTCGTTGGATTGGGAGCTTTCCACAGGGAGGTCCAGCATGGCCGTGCCGAAGTTGGAGACGCAGATGAAGTCGCCCCCCTCGGCCTGATAGTATTCCTTGCCGGTGTCAGGATCTTTCCAGAAGCGGCTGCCGCCGAAGACGAACGGATACTTCATCGCCTTATCCGTCTTCATGTCCTGAATCCAATCTTGGGCACGCGCTTTTTGTTCCTTGCCTTGTGCGTCGCGCCAGTGGACTTCAACCTCGACCTCCGTTCCCTCCGCCGGCTGGTATTTGGGGACGAAGATGGCCGGGTGGCCCGCCTTCGCGCCTAAGCTCAACAGCGCCGCGTGAACCAAGTAGGCTTGCGTATTCGCCGAGACGATCGCCTCGTGTTCTTTCGTGTTCTTCGTGCAGGAGAACATTTCCAAGTAACCTTCGCGGAGACAAACTTCGCCGTCGCAAATGACGACGCCCTCCTTTGGATCGATCCATACATCGAACGCCGGCGATAGCTTCTTCGCACCTGGCGGGGGAGGCAGCTTCGGCAGCGCGGGCTTGGCCGGCTTCGTTGCATCATCCGGGACGGCGGCATCCGGAGCGTCGGCATTCGTGGCGGCGGAAGGGGCTGGCTTGGCTTTTGCCGCTGGCTCCGCCGCGAAGCTGGGGAGCGTTATCGATAAAAGAGAGGCCGCGGCAGTAGCCGCGATTACGCTACGGAAGAAAAGGGCCCCTCGAACCTCGCCGGTGCCCCTGTTCATGTTACGCATGGCCATGAAATCCTTTGGTTCATTGAGGGAGGCGAGCACTTTACTTCGCAGCTCACAAGTTCATAGTCAAAGGCAAGGGGGTCAGGTCCATGTTTTCGGCTTGAGGTCTTGCGGTGAAGTCGTAGGCCCGTGGCCGAAAAATGGACCAGAAGAGCGACTTTGCAGCTCTCCTGTGATTGTACTGGCTGCCCGCTCCTTCCTCCCTGTTGTTCCCTCCTGTAAGATACTGGTTCGCCGCGCGACCGTCTATTTGGCGACGCTTGCGGCCGCAAACCTACGCGTATTTCGACGCTCCAGCACGGACGTACGGACCGGACATGGCTATTGCACTCAGCGAAGACTCGCCCGCCCTGCTCACCAATCTTCAGCCCCTTTGGCATCGTTCCGCCCCGCGTCGCGTGGTGAAAGATTGCCCGACTCAAGACCCGCTCTCTGGCTGGGCGACCTGGCAAAAGCATCTGGCCAAACGTAAGCGCCCCCTCGCACCACCCTTTCTCACAGGGCGCGATGCGCCGCTGCTGTGGGGCTGGCGGAAGAACTGGAACCGGAGCGAGATTGCCGAGGCGATTCAGTCGCCGGAGCGGATCGCGGAGATGGTGCTGGCGTCAGACACTCCCGCCGCCACCTCGCAGGAAGCCTTGCAATGGGTGGCGCTGGCCTACGCGCTGCCCGATCTTGCGACGTCGCTCCCGGCCGAGTCTTGGTGGCAACTGATTGAGATCCTGCACGATGCGGCCATCGCCGCGCAGCAACATCGCGTCGATGCGCATAGCGACGCGCAGGACATCTTGCGGCACGAGCTCTTGGCAGGCGAACTGCCCCTCGTGCTGGCGTATCTCTTCCCGGAAATCCGCTCGCTTCGCGCGCTCAGCAAATTGGCGGACGCCGCCCTGTCGGATTCACTGATCGAGTTAACCGATGGCCAAGGGCTGCCCCAGGCGCGCTTGTTGCCTGAGCTTTCCGCGCTGTTTGCCTGTTGGACGCGCTGCCGCTGGATCGGCGAACGGACGAAACGCGATTGCTGGTCCGAGGATGCGGACGCCCAATACCAGTGGCTCCTTCGCCACGCCCTGCGGCTAGCCGACGAGACGGGGCACCCTATGCTCACGGAGCGCGAGGAGCCGAACGCGCGCTGGCCGCGGCGATTGTTCGCGATGGCCCTCGAACTCTCGGGCGACCGGGGCGATCTGGCGGCGGCCGCAGCTATTTTTTCCAAACACGTCCTTCCCGCCAAGGCCCGCTCCAAGACGAAGGATCAGCCGCGTCCCTCGCTCAACTCGCAGTGGTCTGGGCTATCTGTCCTGGGCAGCGGGTGGTCGAAATCGGACCTGCGTCTCGCCGTGGCCGAATTGGGCAATCGCCTGCGAATCGAGCTTTGGAACGGCCGCGAACAATTTTTCGCGGGGGAAGTGATCAGCGAAACGCGCTGCGACGGGCAGCTTGTGCGACCTGTTGCCGAATGGGAGCAAGTTTGTTGGCATAGTAACAAGCACTGTGACTATTTGGAGTTGAGCATTGAGTTGTCCGCGGGCGTGAAGCTGGAACGGCAGTTTGTATTGGGGCGCGCGGATCGCGTTCTCTATGTGGCGGACATCGTCCACGCCGCCGGCGCTTCCCAGCGCATCAATCATTCCATCTCGCTGCCTTTATCGCCGGGCATTCAATGGAAGCCCGAACAAGAAACGTGCGACGGGCTGTTGCTTGGCGACAAGCGCCGCGCCGCAGTGCTACCCCTCGAACTTTCCGAATGGCGTAGCGCTTGCCGCCATGGTCGACTCACCGCCGATGGCAACCAACTGACCCTCGCGCAAGAAGCCGCCGGCGGCGCGCTCTGCTCCCCCTTGTTCATCGACTTCAAAACGCGCCGGGCCGAAAAGGATCGCACGTGGCGTCAGCTTACCGTGGCAGAATCGCTCGCCACGGTGGCGCACGACGTGGCCGTCGGCTATCGCGCCCAAACGGGCCGCGACCAATGGCTCTTTTACCGCTCCCTTGCCTCTCCCGGCAACCGCACGCTATTGGGCCACAATATTTCAGGTGAGTTTAGCGCGGGCCGTTTTCAGAAATCGGGCAAGTTAGACGAGTGGCTCGAAATTGAAGCTTACCAGTGAGCATCGCCGATAATCTTCAGCGGGTTCGCGAGCGCATCGTTCGGGCGGCCGAACAGGCCGGCCGCACGGCCGATGAAATCACGCTCGTCGGCGTGACGAAGTACGTGGGAGCGCGCGAAACCGAAGCGCTCGTGGCGGCCGGTTGCCGCGATCTGGGAGAAAGCCGCCCGCAGGAACTTTGGTCCAAGTCGGAGGCGTTGGCTTCCAAGGGAGGGCAAGCCGATATCCGCTGGCACCTAATTGGCCACCTGCAACGCAACAAAATTCGCCGCACCTTGCCGCTGGTTTCGCTAATCCATAGCGTCGATAGCTTGCGGCTGCTGACGGCCATCGACGAAGCCCGCGCTGAAACGGGTGACAACGCGCCGCCCGCGAGCGTATTATTGGAGGTGAACACGTCGGGCGAGTCGGCTAAGCATGGCCTCGGGCCGGATGAAGTCGAGCCAGTGCTGACAACCGCACTGAGCTACCCTCGTGTGGCGATTCGTGGTCTGATGACGATGGCCGCCCTCGAAGGAGGCCCGGAAATCTCCGCTCACAATTTTGCCACACTTCGTGAACTTCGTGACCGACTCCGAACAACCATTCCCGATAGCATCCAACTCAACGAACTTTCGATGGGCATGAGCGGCGACTTCGAAATCGCGATCCGCGAAGGGGCGACGATCGTACGGGTGGGTTCGTTGCTGTGGGAAGATGCGTACTAACCACGAAGAACTCCAAGGCACAAAGAATGAATTCTAGTCCTTCGTATTCTTTGCGCACTTTGTGGCTCGTTGCTTTAGTTTGAATTGATGAACATGAAGCGTAATGCAACTCGCACCGTTCGCATCGGAAGCGTCACCATTGGGGGCGACAATCGCATCGCCGTCCAGAGTATGACGGCCACGCAGACGCGCGATATCGACGCCACGGTCGCGCAAGTCAACGCGCTGTCGGCTGCGGGGGCGGATGTGGTACGCATCGCCGTGGACAACCCGGCCGAAGCCGAGGCAGTCGCTGAAATTCGGCGGCAAACAACCGCCAATCTCGTCGTCGATCTGCAAGAAAACTACCGTCTTGCGGAGCGGCTCGCGCCTCACGTCGACAAACTCCGCTACAACCCGGGCCACCTTTACCATCACGAGCGCACGAAGCCGTGGCAAGAAAAAGTCCGCTATTTGGCTGGCGTCGCTCGCGACAACGATTGCGCAATGCGCGTTGGCGTCAATTGTGGCAGCGTCGATCCGGATCAGCAGGCCAAGTACGATCCGTCGGACAGGCTCTCGCCGATGCTTGATAGCGCGCTGGACCATTGCCGCCTGCTCGATGAGATCGGGTTCACGCGATATTGCGTATCGCTGAAGGACTCGAACCCGCGCGAGGTGATCGAGGTCAATCGACGCTTTGCGGAGGCGCGACCGGATGTGCCACTCCATCTGGGCGTGACGGAAGCGGGCCTGCCGCCGGACGGCGTCATTAAAACGCGGATCGCCTTTGAGCAACTTATCAGCCGCGGCATCGGCGACACGATTCGCGTTTCGCTCACCGTGCCGAACGACCGCAAGCCGGAAGAAATTTCCGCCGGACGGCAGATTTTGGACGACATCGCTGCCGGACGCGTCCGGTCCGTTGTTGACTTTGGCCTCTCGACGCTCAATATCATCAGTTGTCCCAGTTGCTCGCGCGTGGAGAACGAGGCTTTCGTGGAGCTGGCCGAGGATGTGAAGCGCATGACGGATTATGCCCGCGAACACGCGATCACGATCGCCGTGATGGGGTGCCGCGTCAACGGCCCCGGCGAAACGGATGACGCCGACCTTGGCCTCTGGTGCGGCCCGAATTTCGTGAACCTTAAACGCCGCGGGGAGGCGCTGGGGCAGTTTCCGTACGAAGAGATATTGCCGCGGTTAAAGGAGGAGCTCGACGCCCTCATCGCCACGCGGATCGCAGCTGCGCAGAAGTAGGGGGGTGGACTTCTGCGCAGTGGTTGGCTGAATCGCAGGCCACTATCTGCTATCAACGAATTCTCAGCTATCAGCTCTCCATCTTCTTTACTCCCCTCCCGCCGCTCCCCTTGGTCCCGCTCCTCTTGACCTGCCAGGCCGGCGTTTGGTAACTACTCAGCCCCGCTTTCCGTGTGCATTGGCTCACAGGCGGCCTCTTCTCCGTTGGGACATGGTCAAGTCCATTGAATTGCTTCACTCGATCTGCTGCTGGTCGATGCATTGCCGCGAGCGCGTGTGCCATGCTGTTTGCATGGGCCGCACCGGCATGGTCGCAGCGGGTGCAATTCACGACGCCTGCCCAACCGGTGCAGATGACCAGCCCTTACTCCGTCCCGGCCACGACACCGCCCGTCGCGTCGCCGTATGCTGTCCCCCCTGCCGCACCAGCCACGCCCTATCCGACGACGCCTTACACGCCATCGCCCCTGCTGACGAGTCCGCCCCCGGCAGCGCCCGCGTACTCCGCGCCCGCACTTGGGCCGCCGCCCGCGTTCGATCCGTACGCCGTGGGCGGCACGATGTCTCCCGCCCCTCCGGCAGTTCAGGCGATGCCTCAAACGTTCAATCCGCCGCCTCCCGCTTCTGCTTTTCCGCAGCAGCCGACACCGATCTATCCCAACGGCTTGCCTTACCAATATCAGCCGCCACAGATGAACGACCTCACGATGAGTGGCGAAACGTACTGGGCGAAGACGCAGCGATTGCTGCAAGAATTGAGCTTTGAGTACACGTACCTGTACGGCCAGTCAGGCGATCCGTTCGACTTGGAAATCAACCGCGCAGAGATTTCCAGCACGTTCGCGTTCCCGATGTTCTACAACATCGAAACGCCGCTGTTAGTCACGCCCGGGTTTGCGTTTAACTGGTTGGAAGGCCCGGCAACCGCTCCGCCCCCGCCGTTCGGCCCTGATCTACCGCCCCGTTTGTACGATGCTTACCTTGATTTCGGCTGGTATCCGCGGGTGTCGCAATTCCTCAGCGCGGAGCTCGGTTTCCGCACTGGTGTGTGGAGCGACTTCGAGGAATTCAACAGCCACTCGATTCGCTTCCTTGGCCGCGGCCTGGCGAATGTTTCGGTCACGCCGCAGCTCGATGTGCTGTTCGGGGCGGTCTATCTGGATCGGTTGGATATCAAGCTGTTGCCGGCGGGCGGTGTGTATTGGCGGCCGACGCCCGAGTGGGACGCGTACATCGTTTTCCCGAATCCGAAGGTTCGCAAGTATTTTTCGACCGTGGGCAACACCAAATGGTACTGGTACGTAGCGGGCGAATATGGCATGGGCTCTTGGACGGTGCAGCGTGAGTTGGGGGGCGACCGCATCGATATCAACGACATCCGCGTCACCGGCGGTCTGGAATGGGAAACGCAAACATTGATTCGCGGCCACGTGGAAATCGGTTACGTGTGGAACCGCGAATTGCTGTTCAACTCCGGACAGCCGGGCGTGTTCAATCTCGATAATACGTTCATGGTCCGCGGCGGCATCAATTTCTAATCACCGGGACGGCGCGGATGCGACGATTGTGGATCATCTTGCCGCTGATGCTGGCCGCCGGTGTGGCCGCTGCGCAGGCTCCGCTCTCTGCACCACCTTCGCAACCGGCCTATGGCGGCTACGCTTTACCTGAGGCCGTCCCCTATCAACCAACGCTTGCATCACCGTCAGCAGCCCCGCCGCCGACCGGACCGGCAATGGTTTACACGCCGCCCCCAGGGCCCGTTAGTACGCTGCCCGCACCGGTCGTCATCATGCCTTTGGATGGCCCCCAGTCGCCGGCAGCCGCCAATCCGGAACGGATTTGGCCGCAGTACCCGGTCGCCGGTATTCCGCCCGGCGGCGTGCCCCTTGTCCCTGCGCCGGGTGACGTCACCTACAGCGGCATCGTTCCAGGAGGCGCCGCGCCCATCGCATCGCCGCAACCGATCTATCCGGCGACGCCCGAGCCGGGACAAGGCGAGTCGCTGCTGCCGCCCGGCACGCGGGACGGCGTGTTTCAGAAGGTGAAATTCACGGCGACCTACATGCCACAGCTTCAAAGCGACAGCCTTGGTTGGACCGATTTGCGCGGCGAAGCGGTCTTCGGCCTTCCCTTCTTCACGCGGGAGACTCCGATCGTCATTACGCCTGCCTACGAGCTTCACTTTCTCGATCGCCCGGCCGATCTCGATTTGCCGCCGCGACTCAACGACATCACGATCGATTTCCATCACTTTCGCCGCGTGGGAGATGGGTGGATCATCGATCTCGCCGTCACGCCTGGGCTATATGCCGATGACCATAGCCTCGACGAGAGCGACGCGATCCGGGTCAACGGCCGTGGCATGGGGATTTATGAAGCGTCGCCCCAATTAAGGTACTTGCTGGGCGCGGCCTATTGGAACGGGTTGCAAAATCCAGTGGTCCCTATCGCCGGCGTGATCTACACACCGGACGACGACACGAGCTACGACTTCGTCTTCCCCCGCCCGAAATTCTCTTGGCGGTTGCCGAACTCGCCCGTACCGGGAACGGACGAGTACTGGTTCTATATCATGGCCGAATTCGGCGGGGCAATTTGGGCCATCGATCAGAACGGCTCGCCGGAGACATTCTCGTATCGGGACTGGAGGGCTCTGTTGGGTTTCGAGCACAAAATCATCGGGGATGTCTCGCGCCGATTCGAATTCGGCTATGTCTTTAACCGGCACGTGGATTTCAGCGACGGCCCACAGGACGCCCATATCGACGACACACTTCTGGTCCGGGTCGGACTGGTTTATTGAGACATTCCGGGCCGGCCGATTGCAATTCGCCGCCCGATGATCGAAAATCAAGTCTCGGCTTCATCCTTCCTGCCTTCCCAGCTAGCCTTCCCATCGGCCGCGTACCGAGGGATGCGCGCACCGACCCCACCGTGAGGACTCCATGCGTCTCGGCAATCTGCTTTTCGCTTCGCTTCTGCTCTCGCTTGGCTTCGCATCACTCACTCCTGCATTGGCCGACGAGTCGATCGAACTGTTCAACGGCAAAGACTTGACGGGTTGGGTCAAGCGCGGCGGCGCAGCGACCTACTCGGTCGACAATGGCGAAATCGTCGGCCATAGCGCGCCGAACACTTTCAACACCTTCCTTGCCACCGAAAAGGAGTATGGCGATTTCGTGCTCGAACTCGATTTCAAAATCAGTGATCGCGAGTTCAACTCAGGCGTGCAGGTGCGCAGCCACAGCCGGCAGGAAAAAGACAAAGAAGGAAAAGAACTGGAGCGTGTCTATGGATACCAAGTGGAAATCGACCCTAAGGCAGATCGGGCTTGGAGCGGCGGCATCTATTACGAAGGAGGCTCCCCGGAACGCAAAGGGGGCTGGCTCGCCGATCTAGCGAACAACGAAGCGGCACGCAAAGCGTTCAAGTTCGGCGAGTGGAATCACTACAAGATCGAATGCAAAGGGAAAAACATCAAGACGTGGATCAACGATGTACCGGCCGTCGATTACACGGACAACGATGAAAAGGCGTTCTCCCCCAAAGGCTTCATCGCCCTGCAAGTCCATTCCGTGGGGCCGGCGGAAGACAAAAAAGAAGTCCGTTGGAAGAATATCAAGCTTACGCTTCTTGATTCGAAATAAGTGATTCTCGATAAGCCTAGTAACAACGCGTGTTGCTCATAAAAAAAGACGTCGACCGACCGGTCGGCGTATTTTTTTTGTACGCGTTGCGATTTCTCCTCACGGTATGCTTCGTGGCTTTGGGTCTACCTTCGGAAAGGTTGGCTTCGGCGGGGGGACGTCGTGCGGAGTGGGGGGCGGCACATCGATCGGATCGGGCACGGGGTAGTCGAATGGCTGCGGAATCGGCACGTCGGTCGGCGTTGGCGTGTTTGGCCGTACCGGAGGATGATTGGGCGGGGACGGATCGTCCGACGAAAAAGCTGGATCAAGCGCCACCAATGTATTTCGCGAATGGCGTTCTGACCACCAGTGATTCAACGGCAGCAGATCCATCGAATGACGAGGACTGCCACAAAAACGCAATACCAAATTTGTTGTGAAGAACTTGAACATCGTTGCCTCTCGTCACAAACAACTGACCGACGCTCAACATCTGTCATGCCCTTGCGTCGAATCAATTCAGGCTTGTGCCAGCTCGCGCCTGTTCCCTACACGAGCGAGTACCGTCGTCAACAGCGCGAAGTGATCGTCTCACAACGCGCAGTGGCGTGCCGCCATTGCCTTGTGGCAGTCGCGGCGGGACGGGCAACGAACATTGCAAAAGCCGTGCCGTGAAGCTCCGTAAGTAATCGCGTCGAGAGCGCCACGATGCCGTAACTCCGGATTTATCCGGTATTTCCTTGTCCTTTCGATTGGTTTAGGAAAACACGTAGAGGTGATGCACACAACCATCACGCAGCCAAGGTGGTTACAACACGGCCTGCTGTCTCCGCGTGTGTCGCCATAGCGCAAGCAGCATTTTCTTGAGAATGAATAAAAAACTACCGGGATCACAAAGCTGCGATATTCCACATGTTGCCACAACGATCTTAAGCGGCTGCAGGTGCGAAGTTTGGGCGTGGATAGAGTTGCCCAACTCAGCAGCCTACTATTTTGCTCGCTTGATGGCTCGTTGGAGCGCCGCGCCCATATCGGCCGGACTTTGGGCGACTTCGATATTGGCCGCTTCGAGGGCAGCGATCTTTTCTTCCGCCGTCCCTTTGCCGCCGGAGATGATCGCGCCGGCGTGCCCCATTCGCTTTCCCTTGGGGGCCGTGCGCCCGGCGATGAACGCGGCGACCGGCTTGGTGACGTGGGCCTTCACGTAGGCGGCCGCTTCTTCCTCGGCCGTGCCGCCGATTTCGCCCATCATCAAAATGGCTTCCGTTTGCGGGTCAGCCTGGTACATCTTTAAGAGGTCGATAAAGGAGGTGCCGACGATCGGATCGCCCCCTAGCCCGACGCAGGTGGATTGGCCGAGGCCGAGATTCGAGAGTTGCCAAACCGCTTCGTACGTGAGGGTGCCGCTACGGCTCATCACGCCGACCGGGCCTTTTTTGTGAATATAGCCGGGCATGATGCCGATCTTGCACTCCTCCGGCGTGATGACGCCGGGGCAGTTTGGACCGATGAGGTGAACGTCTCGATCGCGAATGATGTTGTAGACGCGGACCATATCGAGAACGGGTACGCCCTCGGTAATCGCGACGACAACCTTGCAGCCGGCATCGACGGCTTCCAGAATCGCATCGCCCGTGAAGGCGGCGGGCACGAAGATCATCGCCGCGTCCGCGCTTTCTTTTTCGACGGCTTCGTAGACTGTGTCGAACACCGGCACCCCGAGCACGGTCTGTCCACCTTTTCCTGGAGTGCAACCGGCGACCAGCTTGGTGCCGTATTCGAGACAATTCTTCGAATGAAACTCGCCCGCTTTGCCGGTGATGCCTTGGCAAACGACGCGGGTGTTTTTGTTGATCAGTATGCTCATAAATCAATCCAAAAAATGATTTCACCACGGAGACACTGAGAACACGGAGGAGATAGCACAAAATGAACCTCCAAGGACACAAAGAATACCAAGGAGGCTCAAATTTATGGGCAATCTTCTTTTTCTTCGTGCTCTCCGTGTCTCCGTGGTTTATTTGTATGTCTTTTTTAACGTACTGCCGCTACGACTTTGTTCGCCGCATCGGTGAGATCCTTCGCCGCGATGATATCGACGCCGCTCTCAGCCAGAATTTTGCGGCCTTGTTCTACTTCGGTACCTTCCAGTCGGACGACAAGCGGAACGTTGAAGCCGACTTGCTTGTATGCTTCGACGACGGCGCTCGCGATCGTTGTGCAGCGCATGATACCGCCGAAGATGTTTACCAAAACGGCCTTCACGTTCTTGTCCGAAAGTAGAATGCGGAAGGCCTCGGTCACTTGCTCGGTGTTTGCGCCACCGCCGACGTCCAGAAAGTTTGCCGGCTGGCCGCCGTGGAGTTTAATGAGGTCCATCGTGCTCATCGCGAGGCCAGCCCCGTTCACTAAGCAGCCGATATTACCGTCAAGCTGTACGTAACTCAGCCCCGCCTTGCCGGCCCGCAATTCGTTGGGGTCTTCTTCCGAAATGTCGCGCAATTCGGCCAACTCCGGGTGGCGGAAGAGGGCGTTGTCGTCGAAGCTGATCTTGGCATCGAGGGCAAGTAGCTCGCCACTCTTGGTAACCACGAGGGGATTGATTTCAACCAGACTGCAATCCAACTTGACGAACAGTTTGCAGAGCGACCGCATGAATTTTTCAGCAGACCGCACGCTAGCGCCGCTGAGGTCCAACTTCGCGCAAAGCTTCCGAACTTGATAGGGCTGCAGGCCAGCGTCCGGGCAGAATGTTTCTTTGAGAATCAATTCAGGCGTCTTGGCGGCCACGTCTTCGATATTCATGCCGCCGGCGCTGCTGGCCATGAGGACGGGCAAAGCCGCGGCACGATCAATGACGATGCCGAGGTACAACTCGCGGGCGATGTCGCAACCCGCTTCCACAAGCACCCGACGCACGGTTTGCCCGGCCGAGCCGGTTTGAATCGTGACGAGCTTTTTTCCCAGCAGATTGCCGGCCACAGTAGCGGCTTCCTCAGCGCTACGGACTAGCTGTACGCCGTGCTGCTTGGGATCGCCCGCGATGGTCCCCTTGCCGCGGCCGCCGGCGTGGATTTGAGCCTTGACCACCGCGATGGGTCCGCCCAGTTGCTTGAATGCCGCGGATGCTTCCTCTGACGTAGTGGCCATGATGCCGGCCGGCACGGCCACGCTGGCATCTCGCAGGAGCTGCTTGGCCTGATATTCGTGAATTTTCATGACGGAAAAATTGTTCGAAGCTGTGAATAACAGGCCGATAAGAGGGCGACAACGGTCGCCGAGCGGCCTCGGTTGCCCACCATATTAGCGGGCCGCCAGCCGTGGCGATAGGTCCGCAAAGGGGCATGTTTTTTAGCTATTCGCGAGGGTATGCGAGGGCCGTGTGCTACCGTAGCGGCGAAGATTTTGCTGCTCGCCCGATTCGTTAGTAGGATGAAGTTAACCTGGCTCGCCTACGAGAGAAGCAGAGAATTTCCACCCAAGAAAGCCGAACAGGCCCGAATTCGTACCGTGTTGTCGTGATTTCGTTGGGACTTTGCTCCAATTGAGACAGGCCCGTTATGCCGGCCATTCTATTCGCGGAGACATCGTGTCGACAGTAGTTCTCTATGGTGGATAGCTATCAACCAGATCCGGCCCCTCACGATGGCTGCGGCAAGCCCACGCACGCGGAGCTTGTCAGCATGCTCAGGGAATCGCCGCTGGCGCCAATCTTGGGGCTGTCGGCGGATGGGGTTGCCATCTTCGATCCAGCCAGTGCGCGACTGTTGTATGCGAATGCTTCGCTGGGGATGTGGTTAGATCGAGCGCCGGGAGAGTTGATCGGAGAACAGGCAGATTCTTTGTTGGAAGTCGATTTGCCTGGGTCGCTCTCACTACAGCTAGCCGCCGTCGGCTATGGAACGTCGTCTGACTCGCGGTTTTCCGCACGGTTGCTGGCCGCTCAGGCGGCATTGCCGACCGAGGTGCGGCTAACTCGCCTGGAATGGGACGGGCGGCCGCTCGTGGGGATCGTGGTCCACCGCGTTGCGACGCAGGCAGCGCTCGATAGCACTCTTGCAGACCAGCGTAACGACCCATTAACTGGCGTGGCCGATCGAGCATTCCTGTTTGCTCGACTGGAGGAATTGCTGCACGGCGACCGGACGGCGGACCGACAGGTTGCCGTATTATTCATTGATTTGAACAACTTCAAGGAGGTGAACGATACGCACGGCCATTTGGTGGGCGACCGCGTTCTGCGAGAAGTGGCTCTGCGGCTGACGAGCTGCGTGCGGACCTGCGATCATGTGGCCCGCTACGGCGGTGATGAGTTCGTGGTGGTACTGGAGCGGGTCAGCGGTTGGGACGAAATTACGCCCGTCGTCAGTCGCATTCACGCGGTCCTGAAGGACTCGATCGCGCTGAATCAAGGGGAAGTCGTGCTCTCCGTCAGCATTGGCGTGGCCCAGGCGTCGCCTGAGCATCAATCGCCGGAAGACTTGCTGGCAGAGGCAGATCGGGCCATGTACGCCGCTAAGCGGGCCGGTGAATAGTTTCGTTACCCTCGCTCGGCATTTACTTCTATTTCCGTTACGCCCATCCGCCCGCGTGCGAGTTTCCCAGCCTCGCGATAGCAACTGCCAGCACGTTTTGCGAGCGCCAGCATCGGCAGCAGACGACATTGTTGGAACTGCGGAAATTGGCTATCTTTTCCGGGTTCTATCGAAAAACTGTTGGACGCGATGCAAGGACTGTTCGCTATGAGAATTGCTGCGCTTACACTGCATGGATCCGCGGGCTGGCCGAGTCTGGCGTGGGATTCCATTACTCCTGGAATGAATGTTGTGCATGGCCGGCCAGGGACTGGTAAGAGTGCCATCGCTGATTTGATGGTCCATGCGATTTACGGGTCTGTTCCCCAAGCGATAAGTGGCTTCTATGTGCCCAACGCACCGCAAGGGGAGGTGCTGGTCGAGGCGGAGGGTGGGCGTTATCGGCTACGGCGATATTTAGATGCTAGCGCCGTAAGCCGACTGACGGTGGCGGCGCTGGATGGCTCTGCGGTCACGGCGGAGACGGTGCGGGGGTTCTTGCACGGGCTCTCGCCGGCGCTGCTGCGGCACGTATTCGCCGTTCGTTTCCACGAGCCGCCACAAGTGGAACGGCTATTGGCAGCAGATATCGCGAAGGAGTTTCAAACCATCAGCGGCGGACCGACGCAATCACGCAGCCGACGGTTGGCGGAATTGGCATCGCGACGCGATGCACTCGCACAAGAGTTGGAAACAAGGATCGCAGGCGAGCGCCGCGCCAGTCACGAATTAGACCAACAGTGGCGCGAGTTGGAGCGGTTGATTGGCGAGGAAAAGCGGGCCTCCAGCGTGCTAGAACAACGCTTTCGGGCCGTGGAAAATGCGTTGGCCGAGACCGATGCGCGGCTGCGATACCGCCGCTTGGAGTTGAATGCCGAACAACAATGGCGGGCGACGGAGCCGTCCGATTGGGAAATGAGGCTGGCCGAATTGGATGAGCAGATCGCACGGTGGCGAGTGACTTTGGGCGAATTGGCGGCTCGCGAAGCGAGCGTGCGGGCGCGGCTGGCGCAGATTCAGCCGGGACTGGCGGCGGCCGACGCGGCGACGACCGATCAACAAAGCTGGCTGGCCGTGGCGCGGCAATTGGCGGCTGACTTATCTGGTGAAGTGGCGCGGTTGGCCCGAGCCAGCACTTCTCAGCAGTGTGTCTGCCGCGATTCTCATCCGCGACTGCGGCCGATTGTTGAAGCGTTCGAGCGGCAGTTGGATGTGTTGACGACACTCGTCGATCAGCAGCGGCGAGCGGCCACAGCGGCTGATTTGATGACCGAGGCCGAGGATTTAGGTCGTTCCCAAAGCGAATTACGGCGGCAAATTGAACGGCTGATCGACCGCCGGCAATCGCTGACGCGGAGCGCCCATCCGAGCCGGCAGCGATTCGCGGCGAATCAGGCCGAAGTGGCGACTTCGATTGACGTGGTCACCTCCGACAAGCTTAGCGGCTCTTTTACGGTTGCCGATGCGGAACAGCTCGAACAGCGGCGGATGGAACTTGAACAAGAACGCTTCAATCTGGTGAATCGGTTGGCGATGCATGCGGAAAAGCTACGCGAGTTGCGATCGCAGCGGACCGCCGTGGATCGCCAGCGGGCGGCATTGCTCTCGGCACGTTCGATTGAACACATCCAACGCGAACTGGCGACCGTTCAGCAAAAATTAGAGCAGACCGCAAGCAGTGGCGGCGAAGATGGCTGGGCGGCTGCGGTCGAGAACCCTTTGCGGGCATCCGATTATTTGGCTCAGTTGACCGACGGTCGACTGGTGCGATTGCAGCTTGTGGAAGGCGGTCGGAGGGCGTGTGTCGTAAATCGTGCGGGTGAAACAGTGAAACTGGATGCACTCACGGCAGCGGAGCGTGACCTGGTCTACCTAAGCTTCTGTTTGGCGTTAGCGTCCACGGCAAGCCGGCAAGGTGTGCAACTACCATTGGTGCTTGACGACCCATTCGTGCGGCAGGATGCACGGGGCATGGCGGCGCTCGCGGCCGTGCTAGACGATTTCAGTCGACAAGGGAACCAGGTGTTGGTGTTCACAGCGCAAGCGGTCGCGGCGGAGCGACTGGCATCGCTAGGCGCACCAGTGCAGGACATCGTGAGTCTGCGGCAGCGGGAACGTGAAGTCGCAGCCGTTGTTCCGAAAACGCCGACCACTTCAGCCATTGCTAATGAAGCGCCGGTAGTACCCAAGAAACTAAAAACGCGACGAATCAAAGAAGGGCGGAAGCCAAAGAAAGCTGAACAAACAACCGAGGATCGCGCTGAAGCTACGCATAAGCATCCGTCAAATTCGGACCACAGCGACGCGGCGTAAATCCGCTTTATTTGTACTCGGGTACTTCGAGCTCAAACGCTAGTTTGATAGTGCACTTAAATCTAACGGGCGTTACCACAATTCTTTTGCACACTCATCACGATTTACGTCGTGATCAGTGCTATAGAAATCATTATTGCGAAGGTGACTAAATCAACGAAGCGGAGATACATCAAATTCAAATCAGACCAATGGTGGTAAGTTGCCGTAAGCAAGGCATATGCCATAGACCGGTTAGTTCGGTGAGTAAGTTACCCTCGATCAAACCAAAAACCGATCTATCACCGGCGCCGACCGCCATATCGCCATTGTGCCGGTGAGACCGAAGTTTCAGCACCGACGTGCGATTCACATTCTTCCCAGAACGCAAACCGCTTGTCGGCGGCTGCTATTTCCTCAAGCGTCTCGTTCATCTCCTTCGATACTACCCGCAGTGACTCGGAACTTTTTTCTTCGACACCGACGGCGAATATTGCTTCGAGCAGTAGCTCGCGTGATCGGGAATTGTTTTGAGTTGATTGAAGATCAGCGGCGAATAGTTCAAGATCCGAGCCGTTCGGAGACCAGCGACGAATGCCGGACGAGCCGGACATATCTAGCGATGTGAACTGAGCCCAATCGCGAGCATCCACTGCGAAAACCAAAGGTTGACTTTCTGGCTGATGTTTTGCGCTACTCGGCGCGATCGTGATCGTGGATTCGCCAGTACTGTCCCTCCACACCGCGTCCCTTCCTGCATCCACGAAGCCGTTGCTGTCACCATCAGTGTCGATGTACGCCGCCATTGGGGTACCGAGCGCTTTCCGCCAGACGACATAGTCGGCGGCGTCAACCGTGCCGTTGCCATTGCCATCGGCAGCAAGGCCAGTGCCCGTCTGACCGAAGCTGGCTCGCCATACGTCGTAGTCTTTCTCATTCACGGTCCCATTTTTGTCGTAATCGCCCGGCGGCTTCGGGGTCAGTTTGACAATCAAACCTGAGTTGTCCGCACTTCCCAATGTCGTGCTGCCGACGACGTAGATCTCGCCCGCTTCATCGATCCCAAAGCCCTTGATGTACATCGCCAGTCCGCCAAGCCCAGAAAGGCGTTCGCCTTCGAGAGTCAGCTCGAGGATCTCGGGGTTCTCCGCCTCAAAATCCGTGTAGAAAATGCGGCCGTTTGTACCTCCGCTAAAAAAATCATTGAAATCCCCAAAAATATATTTGCCCTTCAGTTCGGGGATCAAATTGCCTTGATAGAGGTATCCACCGATTACTGCCGACCCCTCACCATTGGGACCGTGATCGTATTGCACCACGGGATCGATGAAGCCTAATGGAAAGCCGGGGCTATCGGCAGTCGCCCCTATTCTCAGTTCACCGCCAGGGCCGGGCGGCGGTCCTGCGTCAAATAAAAAAGTTCCTTCCTTGATGTTCCAGCCAAAGTTCCCACCAGCATCGGCGATGATATCTGCGCGGTCGACTTCCTCAATATGGTCTTGCCCCGTATCTCCAATTACGATTTTCGTCGTCTTATTACCCAGTTCGTCCAACTCGAAGCTGAACCGGAATGGATTCCGCAGACCGTAAAAGTAGATTTCATCAAGCGCGTTTTCATTGCCCACGAAGGGGTTCGTGGGCGGAATCCCATATTTTCCATTCGCGCTATTGTTACCCATCGGATCGATGCGAAGGATCGAACCATAAATGTTGGTTGGATCTTGGGCATTTCCCGTAACGGGATTGTGTCCGGGGCCCTGATCGTCGTGAGTGCCTCCATCGCCGATCGCAAGATACAGATATCCGTCCGGGCCAAATTCGGCATGCCCCGCGCTATGCGCTTGGTGTGGTAAGTCGATCCGAACGATCTCCCTTGAGGTGCCCGCGAAGACATCGTTGGTGATGTCGGTCATCTTCCATTCGCGAAGCACAGCTTGTCCTGCTCGTTGAACGCCGGGGGCAAGCGGGTAGTGCGTGAAATCGACCGTTTTCGTAGTATCGACATTCTCATCGACCCAGGTGTAAAACACGCCATATCCGGGTGCACCTGTCTCGGCAAACTCGGGATGGAAGGCGAAACCGCTCAACCCTCGTTCGTCGTTGCCATTGAGCGTGTCACGAATCAATGAAGTAAGGTCAAGAAACGGCGTACTTTGCAAAGTCCCGCCCTTGATCAGGTACACATAACCGAATTGGTCGGTGATAAACAGCCGTCCGCTGCCGTCGCCCGCGTTAAGAACCAGGCTCGGGGAGACCAAGCCAGTCGCGATGAGAGAAACGCGAACCGTGATGTCACCCTTCTGAATCTCTTCGGGAATAGGATTGTCGGGGTTGAAATCGTTCACCCGCTCAAAAGCGCCGATATCAATCGTCGCTCCATTCAATCCGTCGCCGTCGAGAACCCGCGCGCCGCCGCGCTGGTCGAGTGCCGCGCCGACAATATCCTCGAATGCATAATAGATTGATAAATTTCCTGTTACTTGGGGCGTACCCGTAGGCAATGGTGGAACTGTCGCAAGTGTGGCAATTTCGGAACTACTGAGCGCTCTCGCGAAAAGATAGAACTCGTCCATTTGGCCAGTAAATGGCCGTGCGTTGGATGTCGTCGCGCCGATTCGTGCGCCGCCGTTCCAATTGCTGCCGATCGTCCCATTAATTGTGGCGGGACCATTGAAAATCGCGTTTCCGTTAATGTAGACCGCTACGTGGTTCGCGTCTTGGTCATAGGTGGCGGCATAGTGAAACCATTCTCCAAATGGCACATTGCCGCCGATGAAATCGATAATCGTATTGCCAACATTGGTACGGAGCGTGAACCTTACCTGACCGTCATCGCGTACTTCCGCATGCGTAATGAATTGACTGTTTCCGTTTCGGCTGGCGAAAATTGCGTGCGAGAAACCAGTATGGTTTAGCTTCGCCCATGCCGCGACGGTAATCGCGCGTGTGGGAATATCGGACGAGACAAGCTCTGCAACGTCGATGGCAATGTAATCGTCTGCAACGTCTCCGACACCGCCGGGAAAGTTAGCTCCCGAGCCTAACCGTCCTGCACCGGCTGACACCGCGCCGATGATCGACGCAGTGTTGTTTTTCCCTGACGAATCGGCCACATTGTATTGGCCAGCATCTATATTTATACCACCATCAATCGCTGGGCTACCCGGTAGCAGGGCGTGCGTGGACGTTGAACCTCCGTTGTAAGCCAAGCCAGCCAATTTCGGATCAATTGGCGAGGTCCCGGTCCCCACAAAGTCGTTGGAGGTGAACCCAGTCGCTCCGGTACCATCTCCGATATTCCCAATCAAATTGTATCCGCCCGATGCAAACGTCCCCGCGACGTCCGTGTTGGTCGTGGTGCCGATGTTGCCAGCCACGATGACATTAGTTAACTCAGCGGTACCAAGATTGTCGATGCCTGCCGCGGTTGTGGCTACGTTATTCGTGATCGTGCTGAGCGTAATCGTGAGGTCACCGCCCGTGGCGTTGTAAATCCCGCCACCCGAGTTTCCCGAAATCGTACTGTTTGTAATCAGCAGGTTGCCGGTGTTTGCGATAGCGCCACCATTCGATGCGGAATTGTCCGTGATGGTTGTGTTAACCAACTCGAGCGAGCCTCCTTCGTTGAAGATCCCGCCGCCGGGGTCGGCCGTGTTGCCCCCTGAGATGACCACGCCAGAGATCTTCAATGATGCCCCGGAGTGAACGTGAAAAATGCGGCCACCTGCATTTCCGACAATCGAGGTTAGAGCGTTGCCCGTCGCTTTAATCGAAACGTTACTTCTGACGTCAATGTCGTGCGTGGCGTCTGAGTCTGTGCCCGTTAAGGATACCAATCGTACACCAGGATCGAGTAGAACAACATCATCGCCCGCCAGCGCGTTCGCCTCCATCACGGCTGCACGCAAACTCGTCATTCCCTGCGCGTCTAGGGCGACACCATCACCCGGGTTGGCATCCACAGAATCCACCGACGTGTTAACGACGAAGGTCGCAGTGAGAAGTGTCCTGTCCTCCAGTGTCTCGAACGCAAGGCGAGTCGGCACCCTACTTTGACGAGTGCTGTACGATTTCTTTCTTTTGTGCGAGCGAGAATTGGGGAATGAATTCAAAAAAGAAAAGTCCATAGCCGTCAACCTCAGAGGTCCGATTGATCAACAGGTGAATTGCAGGTGGTATGATCTACATGATACTCAACGAATTGTGGTAACCGCCGACGGCCCCGGCCCACGATACAACTTTCCCTTGCGACTGCATGCCAAAGAAAAATCGCAATGCCCCAGATGAATCAGATAGTAGCGAGTCTATCACGAGGAATGGCATGCTCCAANNATCGCGAGAATTTCAAAGCGATTCATCCCTGCGGGGACAGCCACTTCCACGCGGTCCCCCACCTTCTTGCCGACGAAGCCTTGGGCGAGCGGGCTGGCCACATTGATGCGCCCCGTGTCGTAGTCCTCTTCGCCCGCGCCGACCAGGGTAAACTCCTCTTCGTCGCCGAAGTCCAGGTCTTTCACGACGATCGTGCAGCCGAAGGAGACTTGGTCCTTGGGGAGCTTGGCGGTGTCCATGATCGAAGCGCGGGCGAGTTGGTCGCGGAGGAGATTGATCTTCGCCTGGAGCAGGCCCTGCGATTCGCGAGCGCCGTGGTACTCCGCGTTTTCGCTGAGGTCGCCTTCCGCGCGGGCGGCGGCGATGCGCTTTTCAATCTCCGGCATTTTCTCGTTCTGCAGTTCGTCGACCTCGGCCTTGATCTTATTGTAGCCGGCCCGGGTCATGGGAATGCGATCGGACATGGCAATGTGCAACTAGGTTGAAAGGGAGCGCAAAAAAAGCGGCCTCCCACAGCGGGAGACCCATTGAACAACGAGGCTTTATTGTCTGCGCCGCCGAGCCGAATGTAAAGAGTGGCGCGAATTGACTGGAACTGCGAGGCCAAATCGAGCGAGAATCCCGCAAATCAATCAATCGGTTGGCAGGTAGAGGAGGCGGCCGCAGGCTTTGCAGAAAACGAGCTTGGAAAGCTTTAGCTCGTTCAGCATGTTGAGGGTGATCTGCTGCCCGCAACCGGTGCAGACGTTGTCTTCGGCCACGGCCAGGCTCTCTGCTCCTTTGCTGCGGACGACCCGTTGGTAATCGACTTTGAAATCGCTGGGCAGGGCTTGTTCGGCTACTGCGAGTTCGGCTTCGAGACGCTGGATATCGGATTGCAGGGCCGCAGCGGCATCCTGGGTGTTGTGACGCGTTTTTTCCAATTCCTGTTTGCCAGAAGTTAGACTATTTTCCGCGTCTTTGACGGCAACGCCGAGTGAATCCACTTTCTCCATACCCTCTAGAATTTCATCTGAGAGGACGCTGCCCGCCATCTCCGCGGCGGCAATTTGCTCGAGCAAGGCTTGGTATTCCCGATTGCTGCTGCAGCCGTTGAGCTTCACACGGAGATCGACGATTTTTTGCTCACCCGATTTCAGATCGAGCTGTTTGCGGTCAACCGCCATCTGCGTCTGTTGCGCCTTTTGCCTCGCTTCGGTCAAGCGTGCTTCCAACTGGGCGACATTCGCTTCCCTGGCGCGGACTTGTTTAGGACCGCGCTCCAGGCGGTCGCGCAGTTCGGCTAACTGCTGATGAACCCGATGTAACTCCCGCAGCGCCGCGGCAGTAATACTCATGCTCAAACTCCGTGGTGCAATCCGATGCGCGGAATGATGGTGGCGTCCAGATGATTCAGGATGATCTCTCCATGATACCGTGAAACGGCCCGCCGCAAAATTGCCTGATGCGCAGAAAAAAGCCGCTGGCCCCATGACCAGCGGCTTTCCACTAGTGATACCGACATTTTTTAAACAATGGCAGGTCTGCTCGCACGCAGCGCCGCGGCCGATCAGGCCGCAGCCGCGGTGGCTGCACTCGGAACGAACGGCTCCAGGTAGCGGCTGCGAACCGGATTCTGCAGCTTGGCCACCGCCTTGGCCTCGATTTGTCGTACGCGTTCACGCGNNGATCGAGGCTAACCGGGTGGCGACCGATATCGAGGACGCGTTCGGTTTCTTCAATAGAAACGCCCGCGGCCTCGGCAGTTTCCTCGGTCGTCGGCTCGCGGCCCATTTCCTGCACCAATTTCTTGGCGGCGTTTCTCAGCCGCATTAGGACGTCAATCATGTGGACAGGGATGCGAATCGTGCGGGCTTGGTCCGCAATGGCGCGGGTGATGGCCTGCCGAATCCACCAGGTGGCATACGTGGAAAACTTGAATCCGCGGCGATACTCGTACTTATCGACCGCTCGCATAAGGCCTGTGTTCCCTTCCTGGATAAGATCCAAGAAGCTCAAGCCGCGGTTGCGATATTTTTTGGCGATCGAAACCACAAGCCGTAAGTTGCCACTGGAGAGTTCACGTTTCACACATTCAAAATCGCGAAACTGCCCGCGCAGCAAACGAGTACGGCGGCGAAGGCTGGCTGGGCTCTCGAGCGTGCGAAGCATCAGCTCTCGCAACTCGTGCGCGACCGACGCGATCTTGTCGGCCGGGGCGCCCGTTGCGCGAAGTTCGGCTACTTGCTCTTTGAGATCGTCCATTCGCTGCGACATGTCTTCCAACTGGCGGATGATGGGCTGCACACGGCGCGTCCGCAGGCTCAACTCTTCGACCAACACGAGCATTTTTTCGCGCCGGCGAATGTAACGCTTGCGGGCAGCCGCTTTGGCTTCGCTCGTGGCGCTGCGGCTGATTTGCAATTTAAAATCGGCCTGTTGGGCCTGCATCAAATGCCGCAACAGAGGCAGATTATGAGGCATGCGGGCCTGGACCTGGTCCTTAGTCAGTCGTTCTGTAAGCGAGACTTTGATCGTGCGATCAAACGGTAGCTCGCCACTTTGCACGCGTTCCAACGTCTTCACCGTCGTTTCCAGAGCGAAGTAGGAGCGGAGCAAATTGCGACGGAAACGCTTGCGGGTCAGTTCGATCTTTTTCGCCAGGCGAATTTCTTCATCGCGCGTCAGAAGCGGGATGTTCGCCATTTGCGAAAGGTACATGCGAATTGGATCGCTGGAACCTTGCGGCAGGCCGTCGTTGAGTACGAATGCGCGGTCGCCATCTTGGGATGGGGGCCCTTCTTCGGCCAACTCGCGTCGGCCAGCGTCTGGGCCGTCCACCAGTTCAATGTTCAGGCCGTCGAGCGCGGCCAAGACGGCATCGATGCGGTCGGTGCCCTCAATCTCATCGGGCAGATACTGACTAACCTCTTCGTAGGTCAGTTGTCCTTGAACTTTCCCTTTGGCGATAAGATTCTGCAAATCGGAATCAGTGCGAAGCGTCATCGTTCGGCTCCTCCCACACATCGTGTGCGGCTGGTATGAGGGCGAATGGGAGCCGCTACGGGTCCGCCGAATTTGACGGGATGCGAACACCGCGGCGACAACCGGTCAGGCATCTCGCACATCCGTGAGCGAGAAACGTGCTTGCCGGCGGAAAGGTGTAAGGTGCAAGTCGCTAGCAGATCAATGATTCACAATCACCTTAACGACTTGTGCCCAAACCCCTATGGCTTATTTCTTTCTCCTTTCGTACTCGTTGAGATGCTTAGTTCTGGTTTGTTCACAAAAGCGGGCGAGCAGTTGCTCGGCCTCGCCGGTGTTTTGTTGGGCGCTCGCGAGTTGGAGGCGGCGATCGGCAGCTTCGCGGCGGCGCTCTTGCGTTTCCACCAGGTCTCGGAGCCAGCGTTCGCGATCCCCCGTAGCGCCTTTTTCTGCACAGGCTGAATCTATTTGCACCAGCAGGTTTTTCATGCCGGGATCGTCAAACGCGGTCAACAGCCGCCCGAAACTCAACGGTTCTCCTTCGGTCGCCAAGCGGCAGCAGGCGGCAAAAATGCGACGTGCGGTCGGCGACTCGATGACTTCGGGATCAATCACGGCCGTGACGCGGGCCAGGAACGATGGATCAAGCAGGACCAACTCCAACAATCCGCGATCCAACGCCGAAAGTTCGGCGAGCGTGGGAACCTTTTCGGACGGCGCGGAATTTGAACTCGATTGTTCTACGGCCGTAGGGCGGGCGGTGGACTGTCGCTGCTGCGACTCGCGGCGCATGGCGACCAGCCGATTGCGGAGTTGCTCTTCCGGAAGATGGAGCTTCCGCGCGATGCGGCTGAGCATTTGCTGCTCGCGCAACATCGTCTCAGAGGACGCAGGCCGAATGGGGGCCAGCGATGCAAGCAATTGCTCAGCAGCTTGCGAGGTGCGGTGGGTATCCGTGAGAGTGTCCAATCCGTTGGTCACCGT
>CXWJ01001265.1_pt1 | contig 27177 bp, 24 predicted proteins | sample 590841 | NCBI WGS metagenome assembly CXWJ01 (sample SAMEA3498367, study PRJEB10139) | wastewater metagenome | biome: wastewater treatment plant; material: activated sludge | place: Austria | collected 2015-01-21 | reverse complement strand
CCCTCGACCCGGCCGAGATCGACGACGTCATCATCGGCTGTGCCATGCCCGAAGGCGCGCAGGGGCTAAACTTCGCCCGCGCCATCGCCCTACGGGCCGGGCTGCCGGTGGAGACGCCGGGCCAGACGGTTAACCGCTTTTGCTCCAGCGGCTTGCAAACCATCGCCATGGCCGCTGAGCGGATCATTGCCAATGGGGCCGACGTGATCATCGCCGGCGGAGCGGAGACGATGAGCCTGGTGCCGATGACCGGCTACCGGGTGAATCCCAACCCTTACGTCGTGGAGCATATGCCCGAAGTCTACATGGGCATGGGGCTGACGGCCGAGCGCGTGGCCGACGAATACGAGGTTTCGCGCCTGGTGCAGGACGAGTTTGCCGTCAACAGCCACCGCAAGGCCGCCGCCGCCTACGAGCGGGGCGTGTTCAAGGACGAGATCGTCCCGTTAGCGATCGAAGAAGTGACCGCCGGGCCGAATGGGCCACAGCGGGTGACGACTACTTTCGACCGGGATGAGCATCTGCGGGCCGACACGACGCTGGAAGGGCTGGGCAAGCTGAAGCCGGTATTCAAGCAGGGCGGGTCGGTGACGGCCGGCAACTCGTCGCCCTTGAGCGACGGCGCGGCGGCGGTACTGGTGATGGAGCGTGGCAAGGCCGAGGCGCTGGGCCTGACGCCGATCTTGCGTTTCGTGGGCTTCAACGTCGGCGGCGTGCGCCCGGAGATCATGGGCGTGGGNNCAGGCGGTGGCCGTCATTCGCGGCCTGGGGCTGGACGAAGCGCGGGTCAACGTTAACGGCGGGGCCATCGCCCTGGGCCATCCGTTGGGTTGCACCGGGGCCAAGCTGACCGTGCAACTGATGCACGAGATGCGGCGGCGCGAGGCGCAATTCGGCATGGTGACGATGTGTATCGGCGGCGGCATGGGTGCGGCCGGGATATTCGAGCGGTTGAACTGAGCCAATCCGGCCGGCGGCAGATCGAACCCCGTCGGCCGGTTTTGTTTTGACGTCCAGGAGCGAGAACTAATAAAAACTTCTGTTACAGTGTTTTGAGAGCCGAATCAATTATGAAGTTTCTGATCATCGGCTACGGCAACACGTTGCGCGGCGATGACGGTGCCGGTCGCCGGGTGGTGGAAGCGTTGGAAGACACGCTGCCGCCCGGCGCGGTGGCCTCGCTCCACCAGTTGACGCCGGAGTGGGCCGAGACCATCAGCCACGTGGATCACGTCATCTTCGTTGACGCCACCGAAGGCGCAATACCCGGCGCGGTGCACTGTTTCCCCCTGTCGGCCGCTCCCAGCCACCCCGATTCCCACGCCGTGACGCCTGATAGCCTGTTGTTCATGGCCGACGCGCTCTATGGCCGCTCTCCCTCGGCCCACGTCGTCACCATCGCCGGCGAGTCGTTCGCCCTGTCCGACTACCTGACCGATTGCGTGGCCGCGGCCGTGCCCATCGCCGCGGCCATGATCCACGATCTCATCGGCCGGTTGATAGTGACGGAAGCTTCTCCGTTTGCGGGCAGTCTACCTGTCAGCTCTACGCGGTAACGATACAAGCCGGTACAAAAAACGCCGGGGCGGCACAGCCGCCCCGGCGTTGATGGCTGGGAAATGAGCTAAGCTTAGCCGCCCAGGAACGCTTCCAGGTTGGCCTTGCTGATGCGATAGGCCGCGCCGATCTTCTTGGCCTTCAGGTCGCCGGCCTCGATGGCCGCCAGCACGTCCTGCGGCGTCACTTGCAGGAATTCGGCCGCCTGCTCCGGGGTCATCACGTCAGGCATGGCGGCCGGGGCCGACCCGGTAGCCGGCGGTGGCGTCGCGCCCGTGGCCGGGGCCTGTGCGCCTTGCGCCGCTTGCTGGGCCGCCAGTTGCTGCTGCAACATTTGTTGTTGCATTTGCTGCTGCTGCATGGCCGCCATACCCATCGCGCCGAAGCCGACTTCGCTGAGCGCGCCGCCGGACGGGTTGCTGGCCGCGGCCATCAGTGCGTCGGCCTGCTGCTTTTGGGTATAGGACGTGCCGTAGCCCATGTTGGTGACGACCTTCAGCGAATCGGGATGGAGCGACATATTGATGGCGAAATCGACCAGCACCATGCCGATGGCGTCGAACTCTTCCTGTAACAGGCCGACCAGCAGCGAGTTCAGCTCCTTGGTGAACGATTGCAACTGGGCCGGGCCGAGGCCCTTGGCAATCGCCAGTTCACTGAGCTTGTCGGAGATCATGATCGCCAGCATCGGATCGAGGCGGGCCTTCACTTCCTGGAAGCGCACGCTGGGCCGGAAGGCATCCAGCGCGTTCAGAAAGCGCCACGGGTCCTTGACCTTGGTGACGTAGGTGCCGTTGCCGACGATGGCGCTNNACGTCGGCCGTAAACACGTTGGCCCCACCGAACAGACCGGCCTCAAAGAGGTTGGTCAGCATGGGGATGTTCTCGGTCGTTAGCGTGTGGCGGCCGGGGGTGAAGGTTCCCATCGCCTCGCCGCCGCGCACGAAGACGGCCGTCTCGCCGGGGTTGACGATCAATTGTGAGCCGAGCTTGATGTCGCCCAGTCCCTCGCGCGGAAATTTCTGGATAACCTCATCCCGCTGCCAGCTCTCGACGGCGACGCGATCGAATATCTTGGGCATGATTCAGACCTCCTTATCAGTTACTTGATCCCGTTCAGGACTTCCTGGCGGGCGTTAAACGTCTCATTGGCGTCCAGCAGCGACGTGGTGAGCGCGGTCAGGGCCTGGCCGAGATCGCCGCCGTCGGAAACGGCCTTGTTCAGGGCATCGACCTCGGCACCGATCTGGTCGGTGTGGTTCAGCATCTGTTCGTCGAACGCGTAGAGGCGGGCCAGATCTTCGGCGTCGACGTTGATGGCGGAAAAGAAGCCGGCGTAACCCACCGGCGCATCCTTGATCTTGCCGATCAGGCCCATCATCAGATTATCGGCCCGGCCCATCTGCTCGGCGTGATCCATCGCCAGGAAGATGTCGCGGCTCACGGCCTGAAAAGCGGTGCTATAGTTGAGCCGGACTTGCTCCAGCCGGCCGGTGATGGTGTCGCGCAATAGCTGGTCGGCCTCGCGGCGGCGACCACGCTCCATGTAGCCACTGAGTCCCGGAATCTTGCTCAACAGATTGCGCAGGGTTCCGGTGTCCCCCACGATCTTCTCGTAAAAACCTTCAACCTTTTCGACCATTGTTCGTTTCACTCCTTCGCCCTTTGTGAATGTGGCTGGTTCGATTCATTATAGCTCGAACGACCGCCACTCCCATCACATCTGAACAGTTGTTTAGCTCGTTACGGCAGGAAGTATTCCGTGCCACAGAATGGGCAGCGGATGACCCCCTTGCCCGCCAGTTCCAATTGGCCGCTGCAATTCTTGCAGCGGTCGAGTGTGCGCAGTTCGCTGGCTTCGCTGGAGTAGAGCGTGCCCTCGCTCCAGTTGACGTAGCCGCTATAGAGGCCCATGTTGACCAGCTCATAGACCATGCGCTGCACCTCATCCCGGCTGGTGCGCAAATCGATCGCCAGATCGGCGATGTTGACCTGGCCGCGCGCCTTGATCATGCCCAACATCTGCCGTTGTTTGCCGGCCGATGCGGCTACGGCCGCATCCTGCCGGCCGCGCAACAAGAGGTACGCGCCAAAACCCAATTGCGGCAACACCAGCACCAGAAAGCCGATGACGATGCCCAGCGTGGCCGCGCCGGAGGTCAGGCTGCCCTCGCTGCGATAGACCGACATGAGGCCGACGATGACGATGCCGACGACGATGCCGCCGATGATGAGGATTGTACCCAGATTTTTGCCCATAGACTCCTTGACCAGACCGCTTAGCCGAAGCCGGCGCTGCCGCCGCCGCCCGACGAACCGCCACTGAAGCCGCCGCTAAAGCCGCCCCCACCACCCCCACCCCCAAAGCGGCCAGTGCTGCCGGTATTGGCCGGCGGCGGCGTGCTCTTTAGGACATTGGAGGTGTTGTTCAACATGCGCGTCAGACCGGCCGACATGCCGGCCAACCCGCCGGTGAGGCCGCCGGAGATGTCGCCCAGATTGGGCATGCCGCCCGATTGGCCGCCGCCGCCCGACGGCCGTGGCGCGGCAACGACGACCGGCCCGCCGATTCCCCCGCCCATCGGCCGGTGCATCGGCGGGAAGGGCATGTACCAGGGCGGCATGATGGTTGCCGGGGATTGCGAGAAGGTATTGATGAACGAGCGCTCCAGCCCGAAAGCGATGGCATAAGCCAGATACTTGTCGAAGATGTCGCCGGAGTTCTCCAGATCAGCGTATTCCTTGATGTTCTTCAAATAGGTCTTGAAAGCGTTCCACTTGATGGCTGCCTCGACCCCCTTGGCTGTTTTGCGCGGCATGTGGCGCGCGGCGATAAAGAGGGCGATGGCCGTCGCCAGGATGGCGAAGACCGGGAAGCAGACCAGCCCGGCGTTGGCGCCGAGGAAGACCCCCAGGAAGAACAGGCTCAGGATACCCAGAATAAATACGACCACGGCTAGGATGATATAACTGTTGCGCACCGATTGCGGCGCGCGCGGCAGATAGCCATCCTTCACCAATTCGTCAATGATCTGGTCGCGCAGGCCGGGGATTTTGCCGGCGAATTTATATTGCAGGCTGCTGAGCGAGCGAGCTTCCTCGCCGCGAAAAATATCGTTCAGGAAGGTGCGCTCATAGTCGCGCAGGTCGTTGTCGGGCTTGTCGGTGCGGGTGAAGTTATGGGTGCGCTTCTCTTCTTCCATCGTCACGTAGCCGCGATGCGCCAGATCGATAAGGGTCGAGACGATGTCCTGCATATCGACCTTTTCATCGACGAGCGAACCGACCATGGCCGGCGGCAAGGCATCGGGCGGCTCGGTGATGTAGTCGGGGACGACAAGGCCCAGTTGAGGATCACGGCCGCGCATATACCACAGGACGACAACGCCCAATGGCCCCGCCACCAGCAACAGCATGGATAGCGCCAGCACGGCCAGCCCTACGGCGTCATCGCGTTGCTCGGCCGCCTGCCACGACGACGTGGCGATGGGCAGCAGTCCATTCGGGAACTGGACGCGCACGTCGAGCTTTTCGCCGGGCATGATGGCCCGTTGGGTGGTGAAGGTGATGACGCGCTCGTCATCGCTGACGTCAATCGCCACGTCGGCCGTTTGCGTGTCGTTCAGGTAGGCGGCCACGAGGTGCTCCTCAGTGCCGGTGAGGCGTTGCGGAAAGACGCCCTCGGGCAGGGTGATCGTGGTGCGGCTATTGTCCACACGCGACGGGTGATCGCTGGGCAACACACTCCAGAAGACCTGATCGCCGGAGTCTTCGCCCGCGCCCACCCGCACCGCGCCATTGACGGTGTAGGAAAACGTGTAGGTTCGTTCACCCAGTGCCGGCTCGAAGTACCAGTTGATACGCGTTTCGCCGCCCTGATCGACGACTTCAAACGTGCCCGGCGCATTGGAAAAGGACTCCGTGAAGACAAAATCCCCTTCGCGCACGCTGACGTTGCTGATGCCGTCGTTGTTGCCCTGCCGGCCGACGGGAATGCTGCGATAGCCAAATGTGAACGGCTCGCCGATGAAGTTGAGGGTCTGGGTCTCCGTCACCTGCAAGCTGCCGTCCGCTTGCAGGACCAGATCGATGTCCCATTGTGTCCAATGAAATGTTTTTGTCTGGGCGATTGCTGCGGGAGCAAGGATGAGAAAGAGGATGAATAACCCCAGGATCGCGATTCGCCGTGAAAGTACGGGATTCTTAGGCAACATGAATTAACGTCCTTCCCTATTTAATACGCCATCAGGTGGGAATCGCTTTTATTATAAACCATCTTTCGGCAAATGGTGACCAATTAAGGCCCCAAGTGGGAATTGATGATTGCCGCCGGCGTTCCCTGTTGTTCCAGCCGCTCCAGCGCGGCATCGATCTCAGTGAGCAATTGTTGATCAGCTATACGCACGACGGCCGCATAAGGTTCCGGCACAACCGGCTGGGGGAGATACGTGAGGGGTTGGCCGCCGGCCGACGCCTGGCGCAGGAACAAACGGCCACTGACATAATCGACCAGGGCCGCGTCGGTCTCGCCCGCTTGCACCGCGCTGAGGGCTTCGTCCACGCTCGTGAAGGTGCGGATGGTCGTGTCCCCCAATCGGCTTTGCCATGCCAGCGCCGTCACGTGGGCTTGCGCGCCTAACTCCACCGACAAGGCGCGCCCGGCCAGATCGGCCATTTCGGAGATAGCTGTCTCTCCTTCAGGGACGACCAGCACCAGACCGGCATCGAAGTAAGGGGTGGAATAGGCCACGTCCTCGGTGCGCTCCGGGGCAATGACCAGGGCCGAGATGAGCACGTCCACCTGCTCGGTCAGCAGCGCGTCATACAGGCCATCGTACCCGAAGTAGGTGAATTGCGCTTCCAGCCCCATCTCGGCCGCCAGCGCCCGCGCCAAATCGACGTCGATGCCCGCCAGCACACCCGCTTCGTCCAGAGCAAAGGGCGGGAATGTCGGATCGATGCCGACCCGCAACACGCCCGCCTCGCGGATACGCGGCCAGCTATCCGCCCCGCGCGCGCAGCCGGCGAGCAGCAGTAGCAGGGCGAAGAGGCCGGCAACAGCCACCGACCACCGACTACCGACCGCCGACCGTAGGGCCTTGCCTGTCGGCTGCGGTCTGTGGTCGGCCGTCCGTGGTCTTCTCCTAATTTCCCGCATACGCTTTTATCGCCTCATAGATTGGCCGGGCCACAAACTCCGGGGTCACCAGCGTGAAGTTATCAGGATAGCTGCGCACCGGCGCGGGGTAGCGAAAAGCCCAGATGGCGAGCGTCTTCACGTAGGGCCAGTGCGCGGCGGCGTAGTCCAGTGCGTCGATGGTGTACTGGATGCGCTGGGCCGGGCGCACAGCCATCGACCAGCGCGGGTGATCGTTCCAGCCCGACTCGGTGATGTAGATCGGCGTGGCCGCGTCGCCGAACTCGACCATGATGGCCCGTGCCAGTTCAATGCGGCGGAAGTTGAGCACCGCAGGGTCAGGCTCGGCTGTGGCCGGAAAGGAAAGGCCATAGGCATGGACGGCCAGACCGTCGAAATAGTCGGCCGCGCCCGCTTCGTACATGCCCCGCAGGTAGACGAGATCATTCGTCGCCCACGGCGAGCCTGCCGGCTCCAGCGTGGGGGCCAGCGCCCCGGCCAGCACGGTGATGTCGGGGTTGGCCGCTTTGACCGCCGGATAAACGACGCGCAATAAATCGACGTAATCCTGCGCCGTGGCCGGGCGATAACCCCACTCAAAGCTGAGATTGGGTTCGTTGCCGATGATCAGATAATCGACCTGTCCCCGATAGCGGGCGGCAAAGGCGGCGGCGAAGGCGGCGTAGGCATCGTAGGCGGTCTGATCGAGGTAGGTGAGCGGGGTGTCCGCCGGGCGCGCCCACGCCGGTGTATAGCCGAGCCGGGCAATGACCTTCAGCCCGTTGGCCTGGGCATGGCCGATGACCAGATCGGGGTGCTCCCAGGCGACGCTGCCGTCTTCGGCCTGATAGTAGGCCCACGGGAAGAACTCGACGATCCACGACGCGCCCATTTCGCGCACCATTTGCAGCGAGCGCTGGATCTTCCACTCCTCCACCTCGTCCGTCAGCCGGGTATGGACGCCGAGGATGGGCCGGGTTGTTTCCACTGCCATGCGCGGGCCGAAGGTGATCAGCGCCGGGGCGGGCCGCAGCAGGCTCACCAGGATCGCCACGGCCAATAAGCGCAGGCCGAGGCCAAATGACAGGCTGTGGAGAGAAAGTTTTTGCATCATTCAAGACCGGGTTCGCCGCTAAGTATAGAGGGCTGCCGCCGGCCGGCGAGTAACACCTAGCCACGATTCATCTTGGGATAGGTATTCGCCCGCGGGTGGATATAATAAGGCGCGTGGCGAATGGCAATCGATTGGTGGAGTGAGTTATGCGTGTTTTTATCACCGGGGCGACAGGTTTCGCCGGGTCTCATCTGGTCGATTTGCTCCTGGCCCAGGGGCATGACCTGTACGCTTTAGTCCATGAGGCGACCAGCCATCAGGCGTTACCCGTGCACGAGCAGATGCACCAGGTCACCGGCGATCTGCTCGACCCCGACGCGTTGGCCGCGGCCGTGGCCTCGGCCCAGCCGGACGTGATCATCCATCTGGCCGGGCAGGCCTATCCGGCCCTATCGTGGCGCGACCCGGCGCTGACCTTCGCCGTCAACACCGGCGGAACGGCCAACCTCTTGCGCGCCGCGGTCGAATACGGCCGCCCGCGCGTGGTCGTCGTCACCAGCGCCGAGATTTACGGCCCACTCTCGGCCGCCGACCTGCCGCTGACTGAAAGCACCCGTCCCCAGCCGCGCCATCCCTATGGCGTCAGCAAGCTGGCGGCGGGCGAACTGGTGCGCGTCTATTGGGAGCGCTACGGTCTGCCGGTCGTTGAAGCCCGGCCGTTCAACCACATCGGCCCGCGCCAGGCGAAGGGCTTCGTCGTGCCCGATTTCGCCTCGCAACTGGCGGCGATTCGCCTGGGTCGGCAGGAGCCGGTGATCCGTGTCGGCAATCTTGACCCGGAGCGCGACTTCACCGACGTGCGCGACGTGGCCGCCGCCTATTGGCGGCTGGCGACGGACGGCCGCCCCGGTCAGGCTTATCTGATTTGCTCCGGCCAGTCCGTGCCGGTGCGCGCCTTGCTGGAAACGCTCATCGAATTATGCGGTGTCGCCGTGGAAGTCATCACGGACGAAAGCCGCCTGAATCCCAACGACACGCCCTGCCTCTACGGCAGCTACGCCAAAATCGCCGCCGACACCGGCTGGCAGCCGACCGTCCCCCTGCGGCAATCGTTGGCCGACGCGCTGGCCGATTGGGAAGCACGTTTGGGCTAGAAACCCGGTATCTAGAAACCCGGTTTCTTCGTCCGGCATCTGCTTTTGTTGAGGAGAAACCGGGTTTCTAATAGCGATATGCCAAAAGACAAAGAACGCCTCGACAACCTCCTCGTCGATCGCGGCCTGGTGGAGACCCGCGCCCGCGCCCGCGCCCACATTATGGCCGGCGAAGTCACCGTCAACGGCCAACGCGTCGACAAGGCGGGTACGCCCGTGGCCCGCGACGCGCGTATCGAGTTGGCGACGCCGCTGCCCTACGTCAGTCGGGGCGGCTATAAGCTGGCCGGGGCGCTCGACGGCTTCGGCGTGGCCGTGGCCGGGCGCGTCTGCGCCGATGTGGGGGCCTGCACCGGCGGATTCACCGACGTGCTGCTCCAGAGCGGCGCGGCGCGGGTCTATGCCATTGACGTGGGGCAGGGGCAACTCGATTGGAAGCTGCGCCAGGACGAGCGGGTCACGGTCCTGGAGCGGACGAACGCCCGCTATCTGGAAGCAATGGCCGAGCCGATTGACCTGGCAGTGATCGACGTCTCGTTCATTTCGCTGAAGCTGATCCTGCCCGCCGTCCGCAAGTGGCTGGCCGATATGGGCGAGGTGATCGCCCTCATCAAGCCGCAATTCGAGGCCGGGCCGGAGTCGGTCGGCAAGGGTGGCATCGTGCGCGATCCGGCAGTGCATCGGGCGGTGCTGGTCGATTTGTTGGGCTGGTCGGCCGCCGCCGGGTGGGCGGTGGGCGGGCTGCGGCGCTCATCCATCGCCGGGACGGACGGCAACGTGGAATTCCTCGTATGGCTACGACCGGGGGGTTCGTTGCTTGACCATGCCGAGCTAATTGCCAACGCCATGTCGTAGGTGGAGCTTCCAGCTCCACCCCCTTGCCCAGCGCGCGGAACTGGAAGCTCCGCCTACGACCAGCGGCCTATCTAACCCAAATCTCCCCCACCCATTTCACCTGTCGCAAGGCATCATCCGTCTCGCTGGGCACGATAAGGCGCACCAGCCCTTCGGCGCGGGTCAGCGGCCGGCCGTCAATCGTCAGGGCCAGTAGCGCGGGCCGGTCGCCGGTTTGGCGCAGTTCATCGGCCGTCAGCCGCGCGCCAAAGCCATCGTCGCTTTTCACATCCACTTCCACCAAGGATACATGGAAATAATGCTCAATCAATGCGAGCAGTGCCACGCCGCCAAAGGTGAACGGCCCGGACGATGGGTGGCCGGTGCTGAAGATCAGACAATCGGCGATGGTCTGTTGCGGCAATTGCCGCAAGTCGTCGGGCGTCAGAGTAATCGATTGCGTGTCGCTGCCCAGGACGAAGGAAGCGTCGTCGGAGGGCGGCGCGGGGTTCGGTTCGTGGGAATGTGGTGGTGACCATGCGGTGTGTTCGTCCATATTGCTCTCCTTGTCTGTCGAACGATGGGTAAGCGTCGCCCATTTTGCTATACTTGCCGCATGGATCAAAGCAGAATTCGCAATTTTTGCATTATCGCCCACATCGACCACGGCAAATCGACGCTGGCCGACCGTCTCTTGCAAGCCACGGGCACAATCTCTGACCGTGAGATGCAGGAGCAAGTGCTCGACAGTATGGACATCGAGCGCGAGAAAGGCGTCACCATCAAAGCCTCGGCCGTGCGCATGAGCTACAACGCCGCCAATGGCGAAACCTATGAGATGAATCTGATCGACACGCCGGGCCACGTCGATTTCGCCTATGAGGTCAGCCGGGCCTTGCAAGGTTGCGAGGGGGCCATCCTGGTCGTCGATGCCACGCAGGGTATCGAGGCTCAGACGTTGGCTAACCTCTATATGGCCGTCGAGGCCGATCTGGAACTGTTGCCGGTGGTCAACAAGATCGACCTGCCCGCCGCCGCGCCTGAAGACGTGGCCGAGGAGATCGAGAACATCACCGGCATCGCCGCCGAAGATGTGATCCCCATCAGCGCCAAGACGGGCACGAATATCGAGGCCGTGCTGGAAGCCATCGTGCGCAAGATTCCGCCGCCCAACGGCGACCGCGACGGCCCGCTCCAGGCGCTGGTGTTCGATTCCCACTATGATTCGTACAAGGGCGTCATTGCCTACGTGCGTATCTTTGAGGGCACGGTGCGCAACCGGCAGCCGATCAAAATGATGTCCAACGACGTCAGCGTCGAGCCGATTGAGATCGGCATCTTCAACCCCGGAATGGTTCCGGTCGATGAATTGATGGCCGGCGAAGTGGGCTACATCGCCACCGGGCTGAAGACGGTGCGTGAATGTCGCGTGGGCGACACGATCACCCTGCGCGATAGACCGGCCGCCAAGCCGCTCCACGGCTATCAGGCCGTCAAGCCAATGGTCTACGCCGGACTGTACCCCAGCGAGGGCGAAGATTACCCCTTGCTGAAGGAAGCGCTGGAACGGCTGCAACTCAACGATGCCTCGCTGGTCTTCGAGCCGGAGACCTCCAACGCGCTGAACTTTGGCTTCCGCTGCGGCTTTTTGGGGCTGTTCCACATGGAGATCATCCAGGAGCGGCTGGAGCGCGAGTACGACCTCGACCTGGTGGCGACGGCCCCCAGCGTGGAGTACGAAGTGGTGATGGCCAACACCGGCGAGGTGCGCTTCATCGAAAGCCCGGCCGACCTGCCCGACGAGAGCACCATCGCCGAAATCCGCGAGCCGTGGATGCACGTCCAGATCTTCGCCCCGGAGGAGTTCTACGGCACGATCATGGAACTGGCCCGCAAGCGGCGCGGCGAGTTCATCAAACAGGAGAACCCCGCGCCGGGCCGGGTCGTCTTGCACTACTACCTGCCGCTGGCCGAGATGATCGTCGATTTCTACGACAAGCTCAAGAGCGGCACGCGCGGCTACGCCTCGATGGACTACGAATTCGACGGTTACCGCGCCTCCGACCTGGTCAAGCTGGAAGTGCTGGTCGCCAAGACGCCGGTTGACGCGCTGGCGATGATCGTCCACACCGATGACGCTTACCATCGTGGGCAGCGCCTCGTCACTGAACTAAAGAAGCGCATTCCTCGCCAGATGTTCGAAGTGCCCATCCAGGCCGCCACGGGCAAACGAGTCATCAGCCGCGCCAATGTTCAGGCATTACGTAAGGATGTGCTGGCAAAATGCTATGGGGGCGACATTACCCGCAAGAAAAAGCTGCTGGAGAAGCAGAAAAAGGGTAAGAAACGCATGAAGATGATCGGCAATGTCGAAGTCCCCCAGGAAGCGTTTATGGCGGTGCTGAAGTTGAGCGAGGATTAGTGGGTAGTGGACAGTGGGCAGTGCGCAGACTGCGCACTGCCCACTGTCCACTACCCACTAAAGAGGATAGCAATGAGACAAGTTAATCATGCCTGCCCGGCCTGTGGCGCGGCCGGGATGGCTGTTTTCTATGAAGTGCGTGCGGTGCCCGTCAACAGTGTGCTACTGGTGACCAGCCGCGATGAGGCCATGAATTTTCAGACCGGCGATATTGCCCTGGGTGCCTGCCCGGCGTGTGGCTTTATCAGTAACATCGCCTTCGACGAGGCCCTGACCCAATACACTGCCCAATATGAGGCCACGCAGGGCTATTCGCCGACATTCAACAAGTTTCACAAGGCGCTGGCCCAGGACCTGATCGACCGCTTCGACCTGCACGGCAAGGACATCATCGAGATCGGCTGCGACAAGGGCGACTTCATCACCATGTTGGCCGAGATGGGTGACAATCGCGGCGTGGGGTTTGATCCGGCCTACGTTCCCGGCCGCCATCCGAGTCCGGCGGCCGACCGGCTGACCTTCATCGCCGACTTCTACGGCGAACAGTACGCCGATTATCGCGCCGACTTCATGTGCTGCAAGATGACGCTGGAACATATCCCCGACGTCGGCCGCTTCGTCGCCACGGTGCGACGCTCCATCGGCGACAACGGTGACACGGTGGTTTTCTTCCAGATCCCCAATGCCCGCTACGTCCTGTGCGACGTGGCCTTCTGGGACATTTACTACGAGCACTGCTCCTACTTCACCAAAGGCTCGCTGGCGCGGCTGTTCCGGGCCAACGGGTTTGAGGTCAAGAATCTGTGGACGGCCTATGATGATCAATATTTGATGATTGAGGCGCGGCCGACGGGAGCAGGGGAGCAGGGGAGAAAGGGAGCAGGGGAGAAAGCGCTTGACGGTGAGGAGAGTCCGGTTGAGACGCTGGAAATGGTGCGCTACTTCGTGGAGCACTATCAGGCCAAACGCGACGAGTGGCGGGCGGCCCTGGCCGGCTGGCAGTCGGCGGGCCGGAAGGTTGTCTTGTGGGGCGGCGGCTCCAAGGGCGTGGCCTTCCTGACGACGCTGGGCCAGTCGCTGGACGACATTGCCTATGCCGTGGACATCAACCCCATCAAGACCGGCACTTTCATGGCCGGCACGGGCCAGGAAATCGTCGCGCCCGCTTTCCTGAAAGCGTATCAACCCGACGTGGTGATCATAATGAACCCGGTATACCGCGACGAGATCAGCCGCGACCTGCAAGTGATGGGCTTAGCGCCGGAAATCAGGACGCTGTAGAGCGATCGCCGCCGACCGCTGCCTAACGACCAACATCTATGAACAATATCCCCGTCTGCCCCGAATCCGAGGTTATCCCTCTCATCGAAATGAAGCAGGTGCCGGTACACTGCAACGTGCTGTGGCCGAGTCGTGAGGCGGCGCATAATGCTCCGCGCGGCGACATTCACCTCGGCTACCTGCCCGGCTGCGGCCATACCTATAACCTGGCCTTCGACCCGTCGCTGATGGAGTACACCCAGGAATACGAGAACTCGCTCCACTTCTCACCCCGTTTCCAGGAGTACGCCACGGCCCTGGCCGACGGGCTGGTCGCGAAGTACGATTTGCGCGACAAGGACATCGTCGAGATCGGCGCGGGCAAGGGCGACTTCCTGATCATGCTCTGCGCTATGCAGGGCAACCGGGGTTGGGGCTACGACCCCAGCTACGTGCCCGATGAAGGCTACACCGCGCCTAACGTGACCTTTGTCCAGGACTTCTACACCGAGAAGTACATCGACCAACCGGCCGATCTGATCGTCTGTCGCCACGTGCTGGAGCACATCCCCGATCCCGATGCCTTCATCGCTCAGGTGCGCCGGGCAGTGGGCCGTCAGCACGCCGTCGTCTTCTTCGAGGTTCCCAACTCGCTCTGGACACTGCGTCGCGGCGGCATCTGGGACGTCATCTACGAGCACTGCTCCTTCTTCAGCCCCTACTCTCTGGCTCACCTGTTCCGCCGCCACGGGTTTGACGTATTGGCCGTCAACGAGGTGTTCGGTGGGCAGTTCGTGACGATAGAGGTGGTGCCTGCGGAAGCAGGGGAGCAGGAGAGCGGGGGGGCAGGGGAGCAGCCCTCTGCAACGGCCTCTTTCTCCCCTGCCGATTTAGCCGCCCTCACCGCCGATGCCCACACCTTTGCCGCCAACTTCCAGGCCAAGCGCGACGAGTGGGGCGAGCGCTTGCGCGCGCTGGCCGCCACGGGCCGGCACGGCGTGGTCTGGGGAGCAGGCTCCAAGGGTGTCACCTTCCTGAACGCCATGGCCGCCGGGGACGAGATCGCCGCCGTGGTCGACATCAACCCGCGTAAGCAGGGCAAGTACGTGGCCGGCACAGGTCAGCGCATCATCGCCCCGGCCGAACTGGCCGAACTGCGGCCCGACTTCGTGATCATTATGAACGCTAATTACCGCGAGGAGATTGGCCTGATGCTGGCGGAGGTTGGAATAGACGCCCAGATTATGGTGGCCTGAGTATCTAGCCTGCCGCGCCGGTTTCCTGGGATTGAATCTAAGAATCCCTGATAGAATTAACCTTTACCCACGCCCGATCGGTCCATTGCAACCGATGGTAGCCAGGGTATAGGAGGAATAATGTTAGATCAACCAGATGCTCCTGGCGTCAACCCGGCACGTGAACCCATCAGCTTTTTGGTGTTTGCCGCATCCTTGCGCACCGGATCTCTGAACGCGAAGTTGGCTCGACTGGCAGCNNCAGGACGTGCAGGATAGCGAGGGATTTCCGCCCGGCGCGCAACAATTCTACGACCGGCTCAACAGGACGGATGCCTTCGTCATCGCCTCACCGGAGTACAATGCTTCCTTTCCCGGCGTGTTGAAGAACCTGATCGACTGGGTTTCGCGCTTCAGGCCGCAGCCCTTTAATTTTCGCAACGGCATGTTGCTCTCGGCCTCTCCGTCCATGTCCGGCGGCAATCGGGGCTTGTGGTCGTTGCGCATCCCTCTGGAGCACCTCGGCGCAAGAATCTACCCCGATATGTTCTCCCTGGCCCAGGCGCAACAGGGACTTGATAGCAACGGCCAACTCCTCAACACCCAACTCGGCGAGCGGTTCGAGAAAACCGTCGTCGCCTACATGGACCTGGTCGAGGCGGATATCCATTACCATTGCGCCAAGAAAGCCTGGTTTGAGTATCTGGGCGAGCCGCCGACGGCCGAGACGGAACGCGCGGAGTAGGGCGCGGGTGGAACTGATTTCTGGCGTAGTCCAGTTCAGTTTGAACTACGGTTGCGCTTCTTCCGGCGCAATGTCCAGGTTTTTGTTCGTAAAAATTGTTTCTTAACTCACTGCCTTTTCAACTAAGGCAGCGATTCTGGCCTCCACGTCGACCGTCATCTCCCGCAGCGCAAACGAGGTCGGCCACATAGCCCCATCGTCGAGGTTGGCAACGTCGTTGAAGCCCAGCGTAGCGTAGCGGGCATCGAATTTCTGTGCGCTCTGGAAGAAGCACAGGATTTTGCCGTCTTTGGCATAGGCGGGCATCCCATACCACGTTTTCGGCCACAGCGCCGGGGCGGTGGTGGTGATGATCTCATGCGGCCGTTGGGCCATGGCCCGCTCCGGTTCCGGCATCTCGGCGATTTTCGCCAGCAAGGCGCTTTCTCCTTCCGCCCTGTCCTTGCTGGCACGGGCTTCGGCCTTCAGCTCTCTGGCGCGCTCCTTCATCGCCGCCCGTTCCTCGTCGGTGAAGCCCTTGGACTCTTTACTTTTTGATTGGCTCATACAATCCCCCATGCCATGAGTTGGGTGAAATACTCCTTACACAGGATTCTGAGCTTCGTAGTCAGCAACTTTAGTTGCGTTCTTCTCGCNNATTACTGCGAAGATTATGCATAATCTTTAAGGATAGAACAAGTGTGCAAATTGAATAGCATGAAAGCCGCTGACCTTTGCGAGAAAGGCCGCAAAGAATAGAGACCGATATGAGTACGGTTCTTCTGCCCTTGCCACCCGCCCATCATTCGGTATAATACCACCTGGCGGAAAGGTACGACGTTATCGGCACGACGGCCTTTCGGCCGAGGTATAGGACCTCTCCATTTAGACGTTCACATATTACGGAGGATTAAGATGCCCTTGAATGGGACAGCGAAAGCCGAATTGATTGGCAACTATGCGACGCACGAAGGCGACACCGGTTCGCCCGAGGTGCAGATCGCGCTCATGGACACGCGGATTCGCCAGCTCCAGGAGCACTTGAACACCCACAAGCATGATGAAAGCTCCCGCCGGGGACTGCTCAAGCTGGTGGGCAAGCGCCGGCGGATGCTGGCTTATCTGCGCAAGGAACACCCGGACCGCTACCGCACGATCATCAACCGTCTGGGCTTGCGGCGCTAATTTAATAACCAAAGGAACGAAAAGGGCGAAGGGTGCTTCGCCCTTTTTCTAGGAGCGAATAACACCGGCCGGGCTTAGGAATTGGGTATTGTCGCTTACGACGCATGGTGCGGGCGTAGGAGCCAATCCCCAGTCCCTAACCCCACATTCGCTCCCCAATTGACTTATGCAGGATCGGCAGACCTGACAACACCATTTGCGGCGCCAACGACGGCCGCCCCCAGGCGGCCCGTTTGCCGTTTCTATCGTATTGTTTGGCCACCTCCTGCCCAGATTGAGGAACCATAGAATGAAATCCGATACAGTTTTTACAACCCAGGTGGGACGCCACGCGCTGACCATCGCCACCGGCAAGCTGGCCGAACAGGCCGGCGGGGCCGTCACGTTGCAAGTGGGCGAATCCCTGCTGCTCGCCACGGCCACCATGTCGAAGAACGTCCGCGAAGGGCTGGACTTCTTCCCGCTCAGCGTCGATTTTGAAGAGAAAATGTACGCCGCCGGGCGCATTCCCGGTGGGTTCTTCCGCCGCGAGGGCAAGCCGACGACCGAAGCCGTGCTGACCTCGCGCCTGACCGACCGGCCGCTGCGCCCGCTCTTCCCTGACGGGATGCGCAACGAAGTGCAGGTCATCGTGACCACCCTCTCGTCCGACAGCATCCACCTGCTGGACATTATGTCGGTCAACGCCGCCAGCGCCGCCCTGACCATCTCCGACGTGCCCTGGAACGGGCCGATCGGCGCGGTGCGTGTCGGCTACATCGACGGCGAGTTCGTCGCCGACCCGACCGTGCTCGAGATGGCGAATAGCTCGCTCGATCTGCGGCTGGCCGGCACGCGCGACCAGATCATCATGATCGAGGCCGCCGCCAATGAAATCCCCGAAGAGGTGATGATCGACGCGCTGGCCTTCGGCCACCAGGCGCTTCAACCGATCATCACCCTGCTCGAAGAAATGCGCGCCGCCGTGGGCAAGGAAAAGCGCGAGCCGACAATGGCCGTCGTCGATTCGGCCGTCGTCGAACTTGCCAAGAGCCGCATCGGCAATCGCGTGGCCGAAGTCATCGCCGCGACGACCGAACGCGAAGATCGCAACGAGGCCCTCGATGTCCTGCGCGATGAGATCGTCACCGGCATCGTGGCCGAAAACGAGACCGCCGACCCCAAGCTGGTGCGCGAGGTCTTCGCCGACGCCATCAAGAAGGCCGTCCGCCGCCGCATCCTCGACGAAGGCATCCGCCCCGACGGCCGCGACTTCGCTTCCCTGCGCGAGTTGGGGGCCGAGGTCGGCATCAGCCCCCGCGCCCACGGCTCCGGCCTGTTCCAGCGCGGCCAGACCCAGGTGCTGTCCATCGTCGCCCTGGGAACCCCGCGCGAAGCGCAGAAGCTCGACGGTCTGTCGCCCGAGGACACCCGCCGCTACATGCACCACTACAACTTCCCGCCCTTCTCCACCGGCGAGACGTGGCCCATGCGCGGCCCGCGCCGGCGCGAGATCGGTCACGGCGCATTGGCCGAGAACGCCCTGCTGCCGATGATCCCGTCCGAGGCTGAATTCCCCTACACCATCCGCGTCGTGTCCGAAGTGTTGTCGTCTAACGGCAGCACCAGCCAGGCCAGCGTCTGCGCCTCCAGCCTGGCGCTGATGGATTGCGGCGTGCCGATCAAGCGCCCCGTGGCCGGCATCTCCGTCGGCCTCATCTCCGACGAGGAGAAATCCGTCCTCCTGACCGACATTCAGGGGCTTGAGGATCATCTGGGCGACATGGACTTCAAGGTCGCCGGCACCACCGAAGGCATCACCGCCATCCAGTTGGACATCAAGGTTCAAGGTCTCGATCTGGACATCCTGGCCCAATCGCTGCATCAGGCTCGCGGCGCCCGTATGGAGATTCTGGACGCCATGCTCAAGGCCATCGCCGCGCCGCGCGCGGAGTTGAGCCTCTACGCGCCGCGTATGCTGACGATCAAGATCGATCCCGAAAAGATTGGCGCGGTCATCGGCAAGGGCGGGGCGACCATCCGCGGCCTGGAAGAGGAGTTCGAGGTGTCGGTTGACGTGCAGGAAGACGGCACGATCTTCGTCGCTGGCGTCGATGGCCTGAAGGCCGAGGCGGCACTGGAACGCATCCACATGCTGACCCACGACCCCGACCTGGGCGAAATCTTCACCGGCCGGGTCGTGCGCATCACCGACTTCGGCGCGTTTGTCGAACTGGCCCCCGGCCAGGACGGCATGGTCCACATCTCCCAACTGGCTTCGGAGCATTTGCAGCGCGTCGAGGACGCCGTGCAGATGGGCGACGAGGTCATGGTCATGGTGACCGACGTCAGCGGCGAGGGCAAGATTCGCCTTTCGCGGCGGGCCGTGCTCGAGGGCTGGAGCCTGGAAGAGGCCCGCGCCCAGGACGCCGTGCGTAAGGGCAGCGGCGGCCCGCGCGGTGGCAACGGTGGCCGTGGTGGCGACCGCGGCGGCGACCGGCGCGGCGGCGGTGGCGACCGTGGCGGCCGTCCGCAGCGCCGTTAATCACGTTTAAGCAACCCATCCGCCCCGACCGCCAGGCATAATCGCCCGGCGGTCGGGGCCGGTTTATAGCAAGGAGCGATCTGAAATGAAACGATTCGGATTGCTCCTCATTCTTATCGCCCTGTTGGCTGTGGCCTGCGCCCCCGGCGCGTCCGAGACCGCGGTCGATCAGGCTGAGAGTGGGGAGACAGCGACAGAAACCGTACCTACGGAAGAGACGACCACCGAAACGGAGGCCACCGGCGAAGAAGCCGCCGCCACCGTCGAACCGGCTGGTGAAGCAGCCGGCGATCCAACCGTGGTGCGGGAGGACGACTGGCGCAAGGGCAACACGGTCGATCCGGCGGTTACGATCATCGAGTATGCCGACTTCCAATGTCCCGGCTGCGCGGGTTTTGCCCCGCTGCTGGAACAACTTGTGACCGCCCATCCTGATGACGTGCAGATCGTCTACCGTCATTTCCCGCTCACCAGCATCCACGCCAACGCCCAACTATCGGCCGAAGCCGCCGAGGCCGCCGGCGCCCAGGACAAATTCTGGGAGTATCACGCGCTGCTGTTCGCCCGGCAGGCCGATTGGAGCAGCCTCGACGCGGCCGCGGCGCGCCAGTTCTTCATCGACCTGGCCGCCGAGCTGGAACTGGACGTGGATCAGTTTGCGGCCGAACTGGATGAGGGAACCCACACCGCGCGGGTTTCCGCTTCGGAACAAGAAGCGATGACCCTGGGCTTGCCCGGCACGCCTTCGGCCATTGTCAATGGACAAATCGTTGCCGGTGAAAATTTACCCCGCGATATTGCCGCCTGGGAGGCATTCGTGGGCGAGGAGATTAAATTGAAAGACCTGAAATCCCGCCAATTCTCGGCCGCGCCCGAGATGACCATCAATCAGGATGCCCGCTATCTGGCCCACGTAACGATGGCCTCGGGCGATACGTTCACCATTGAACTGCTGCCCAAGTCGGCCCCCAAGACGGTCAATAGCTTTGTCTTCCTGGCCCGCAATGGCTGGTTCGACAACGTGACGTTCCATCGTGTACTGCCCGGCTTTGTGGCCCAGACCGGCGACCCGAGCGGCACCGGCCGCGGCGGCCCCGGCTACATGATCCCCAACGAGATCGACGCCAGCTTGTCGCATAATGAGGCCGGCGTCGTCGCCATGGCCAATGCCGGCCGCGATACCAACGGCAGCCAGTGGTACATCACCTTTGGCGACGTCAGCCAACTAGACGGCGGCTACACCATATTCGGCCGGGTGATCGAGGGCATGGAAGTCGTCGAGGCCATCACGCCGCGCGACCCCTCGCGCAACCCCAGCGCGCCGGCCGGCGATGCGATGACGACGATCACCATCGAAGAGATTTTACCGTAGGCTGTCCGGCTTCGTGCGCGAATAGCGTCAACGTGAAGCCTCATCGTTTCCAAAGGATGGCTTGATGACCCGACGGTTTGCCTTTCCAGTTGAGCCGTTGGTCGCGAACACAGCGTTCAGATCACGCGGCCGAACGTCCTGCCGGTTGCCGGACTTTGCCGACGTTCGGCCGCGTTTGCCTGTGCCGGTCTTGCCCCAGCATGCGGACTGGGAACAACTCTATTGGGTGGCCTGGGAATCCCTGTGGCGGTCTCTGCGGGAGCCTGCGGCCGAGGATTCGCTGCTTGTCTCGGCCTATCCCGGCCCCCAGCCGGGTGGAACCATCGACATGGGCACGGTGGCCTTCATTGCCGACCTGTCGGGCTATGTCCCCGGTTCTTTCTGTCTCATCGAGTCGCTCGATAACTTCTACGCCAACCAGCACGAGGATGGCTTCATCTGCCGGAGCCTGGATACGCAAACCGGCGCCGACTGCCACGAACCTTTTGAGCCGAACAGCACGGGGCCTAACCTCATGGCCTGGGCCGAGTGGCGTCATTTTCGTCTGACGGGCGACAAGGAGCGCGTCGCCGCCGTTTTCCAACCCCTGTTGGCTTATCATCGCTGGTGCCGGGCCAATCGCACCTGGCGCAGTGGTCTGTATTGGACAACGGCCTACGCGGGCGGGTTAGAGAATCAACCCCGCGTGCCCGGCGGCCGCTACCATCACAACCATTGGGCCTGGATCGACGCCAGCGCCCAGGCCGCTCTCAACTGCCTGTTGCTGGAACGGATGGCGACCCTTCTCGATCAGGCGGAAACGATCTCCGATCTGGTGGCCGAGCGCGACACACTGATTCGGAGGATCAACGATGAATTGTGGAGCGAAGAAAACCATTTCTACCAGGACATTGGGCCGGATGATGGCTTCAGCGCCGTCAAGAGTATTGCCGCCTACTGGATGCTGATGGATCCGCTGCTCGTCCCCAAGGAGCGCCTCAGCCCTTTCGTGCAGCACTTGCGCGACACCTGGTCATTTCGGGTTGAGAATGCGCTCCCCAGCATGGCCGCCGATAGCGAAGCCTACAATGCCCGCACCGGCAACGGCTGGCGCGGGGCGATCTGGCCGTCGTTGACCTACATGGTCTTGCGTGGCCTGAACGTGGCCGATCAATCTCTCCTGGCCCACAACCTGGCCCACAACCACGTGGCGATGGTCAGCCGTGTCTACGAGGAAACCGGCTCCTTCTGGCGCAATTATGCCCCGGAAGAGAGCCGACCGGGCGAGCCGGCCGAAATCGACCAAACGGGCCTTACCCCGGCGGCGCTCATCGCCATGATCCTGGAAAACATTCTGGGCCTGAGCGTCGATTGGCCCTTGCGCCGCGTCACCTGGCGCCGCTTTCTGGATACGGATCAGGCGTATGGTGTGCGTAACCTGCCCCTGGGCGGCGAGGGGTCGCTGGACATTATCGCCGGCGGGGAGTTGCTGAAAATACGCACCGATAGCCCCATCACCCTGACTGTCCACGACCGGCAGGAGATCATCCAAACGGCCATCCCGGCCGGGACGTTCGAAATAAGTCTCAAGTAGCCCGGCGATTATGTTTCCATTTACGGCGGCCACATTCAATCTGCGCGGTGGCGCCGAGCGTTGGCTGGCTCGTCGCCATCTGCTCGTCGGGCAGATCGTCGACCTTCAGCCCGACATCATCGCCCTGCAAGAACTGAAACTATCCTTCGGCCAGGGTAGTTGGCTGGCCCGGCAGGCCAACATTCGTCTGACCGGCGATGCCCGCCACCCGTACCGCCTGGTTACGGCCCGCAACGCGGAGCTGAGCCATGCCCTGAGCGGTGTGGGCATTATGACGCGCCTGCCCATCATCTACCATGATTCGCTGGCCCTCGGTTACTCGCGGCAGGTGGCGGTGCGGGCCAACGTGGAGCTGCCGGCGGGCGCGGCCGATACGCGCCGCCAATCGCTGGACTTTGTGAGCGTGCAATTATGCCCCGGCCCGGCCGGGCGCGAGGCGCGGGTGACGCAGGCCATGAATCTCGTAGGCTGGATCAATGAGAAAAGGCGCGTGCCGTTGCAGATCATCTGCGGCGATTTCAACGAGTCGCCGACGGGCGCGGCCGTCACGCTCATGCGCCAATCCTACCGCTCGGCCTATGCCTGCGTTCACCAGCGCGACCCGATCGCCACTTTCCCGACGAATTTCTTGCAGCCCCAGCCGGTGGCGACGGCCTGTCTCGACTACGTGTTCGTCTCGCCGGCCGTGTATAGAGTGACAAAGGCGTCGTTCTTCTGCGATAAGCCCGCGGCCGAGGATGACACCTTATTTCCTTCCGACCACGTGGGCTTGCTGGTCGGTCTAGAGGTCTAGGTTTGGCGTGGATAAAACCAGAGAATTGATTTCAATTGTCGCCCCGGTTTACAACGAAGAGGGCGTCCTCGATGCGCTGTACGAGCGCGTGCGGGCCGTGCTGGACGGGGCAGGCGAAGAATGGGAGTTGGTGCTGGTCAATGACGGCAGCCGCGACCGCTCGGCCGAAGTCATCGCCCGGTTGCATGAACGTGATTCCCGCGTCAAGGGCATCAGCTTCTCGCGCAATTTCGGCTTCCAGATCGCCGCCACCGCCGGCCTCGATTATGCCCGTGGCGACGCGGTGATCCTGACCGACGCCGACTTGCAGGATCCGCCGGAGGTCTATCCGGCCATGTTGGCCCAATGGCGCGCCGGCTATGACGCGGTCTACGGCGTGCGCGCCAGCCGCCAGGGCGAGACGTGGTTCAAGCTGACGACGGCCAAGCTGTTCTATCGCCTGATTCACCGCATCACCAGCATCAACATCCCGCTGGACACCGGCGACTTTCGCCTGATGGATCGGCGGGTGATCAATTCGCTGCGCGGCATGAACGAGCGCAACCGCTTCCTGCGCGGCATGGTGCCGTGGATCGGCTTTCGGCAGATAGGGGTGGAGTACAATCGGGAAGCGCGCTATGCCGGCGAGGCCAAATTCACCAGCGTCAAGAAGATGCTGCCCTTCGCCCTCGACGCCATCACCAGCTTCTCCTACTTCCCGCTGCAACTGGCGACGATTCTGGGATTCGTCATCGCCGCCATCAGCGTCGTGGCGATTATGGCCGTGGTTCTCGTCCGCCTGCTGGGGCCGCACGAGCCATTGCTGGGGCAGGCGACGACGTTGGTGGCGGTGCTATTCCTGGGCAGCGTCCAGTTGATCAGCCTGGGGATCATCGGCGAATATCTGGGGCGCATCTACGACGAGGTGAAGGGCCGGCCGCTCTATCTCATTCAGGAGAGTTGGGGGCTGGAAGAAGGGCCGCTCGGCCGCTTTGCCCCGCCGATGGGGCCAAACAGCACGGACTAAGCGGAATCTAAACCGGATGGGTCGGCGGGCTACACCGCAAACCCAACGGCTCAGCCGCCGATTTCCGACATGACTCGGTTGAGAGGGATAACGTCCTGGGCCAGACCATGCCCCCACGGCTTCCACCAGATGCCCTTCTTGATGATCGCCTCCAGTTCCTCGTCGTCGGCCCCGGCGCGCAGGGGGGTCATCAGGTCAACCTCTTTCTCGCGCAAGAGGCACAGGCGCAGGCGGCCGTCGGCCGTCAGGCGGGCGCGGTTGCAACTGGCGCAGAATGGCTGGCTGACCGAACTGATGAAGCCGATCTTACCCGGCGCGCCGTCGAGTTGGAACAGGCTGGCCTCGCCGTCCAGCACGCCCTGATTAACGGGCCGCAACTCGCCCAGCGCCCCGGCGATGGTCTCTTGTAGCTCCGCCTGGGTCACCACGCCGGATAACTGGAAATCGGCCACGTCGCCGAAGGGCATCATCTCGATGAAGCGCACCTGCCACGGTTGGTAGAGCGTCAGGCGGGCCAGATCGACCACGTCCTCACCATCGTTGTAGTTGCGCACGACGACCGCATTGAGCTTGATCTCCAGCCCGGCGGCTTCGGCGGCGCGTATGCCGCGCCACACATCCTCGACTTCGCCCCAGCGGGTGAGCTTCTTGAACTTGTGCGGATCGAGCGTATCGATGCTGATATTGACCCGCTGCAACCCGGCATCGGCCAGTGGTTGGGCCAGCCGGTCGAGCAGCAGGCCGTTGGTCGTCATCGCCAGCTTCTCGACGCCCGGTGTGGCGGCCATTGTCGCCACCAGTTGGACGACGTTGGCCCGCACCGTCGGCTCGCCGCCGGTCAGGCGAAACTTGTGAAAGCCCAAAGCGCTGAACAGCCCCACCAGGCGCGCGATCTCGTCATCCTGCAACAGTTCGCTGCGCGGCCGGAAGGTCATATCCTCCGGCATACAGTAGACGCAGCGCAGATTGCAGCGGTCGGTCAGGGAGATACGCAGATAATTGATATTGCGGCCGAAGCGGTCGAAGGCCATAGCTACTCACTTGCCAACAGTTCAAATGGGTTTGAGCGCCACCAGACGCCCTAACTTATCCTGAACTGTAGCCCTTGCCGGACGGGGCGTCAACGGCAAGGCTGGATTATTATCAATAATATCATAAAAACGCGCTGATGAGAAGTAGCCGAAACAGAGGGTTTCCGGCGGGAACCGGCAAGACAAAACCAGCGTTGAATAGGTATAATAGCGTTGCTCTTCAGGAGAGCACCCGATGAATGAAGGTTAGAGTGTAAATTTGAATAGACAGCCATTATTACCGGGCTGGTTGAGCGCCCTGTTGTCGGTTGCGTTTGTATTTTCCGCCATTGCCGTGTTGTTTTTTGCCTACTTCACGGTACAACATTTGATGAGCGATACCGCCAATGAGGCCGCCGCCGGTGGCCTGGGCGGCGGTCTGGAGCCGGTGGACAACGGTCTGGCCCCCGTGACCGTCGTCGAGGGGGCCACGCCCGCGCCAACGGTTCAGCCCACGCCGGCCGCCTGGGAAGGCACGGAGCGGGTGAACATCCTGCTGCTGGGCATCGACCGCCGGCCGGGCGAGGCGTTTGTGTCGCGCACCGATTCGATGATGGTCATCTCCATCAACCCGACCACCAAATCGGCCTCCATCCTGTCCATCCCGCGCGATCTCTACGTCCAGATTCCCGGCTATGGCGAGGATCGGATCAATACGGCGTTGGTCTATGGGGCTAGAGACGGCGATTATCTCGACGGCGCGGCCCTGGCGATGCAAACCGTTTCGTCCAATCTCAATATTCCCATCCACCACTTCGTGCTGGTCGATTTCGGCGCGTTCGTGAGGATCATCGACATCCTGGAAGGCATCGACGTTGAGGTTCCCTACGATATCGATGATTCGCTCTATCCCGACATGGATTTCGGCTATGATCCCCTGTTCATCCCCGCCGGGCTGCACCATTTCGACGGCGTAATGGCCCTGAAGTACGCTCGCACCCGCCATGCTGATAGCGATTTCAACCGCGCCTATCGCCAACAGCAGGTGCTCTTTGCCGCGCGCCGGCAGGCGCTCAATCTGGGCTTCGGCGAATTATTGTTGCGCGCCCCCTCGCTCTATCGGGAAGTGGAAGACGGCATCCGCACCGATCTCAGCCTGGAGCAAATCCTGCGTCTGGCGACGACGGTGGGCGATATTCCGTCGGAAAACATGCGCAATGCCGTGCTCGATCAGGATTACGTCACCAGTTATCGCACCCCCGGCGGCGCGTCGGTCTTGCTGTTGAACGTCGATGCCGCTCTGCCCCTGATTCAAGACCTTTTCAGCGATTGAATCCTGGCGTATCCTTCAGCCGAATAGTAAGCGGGATGGGTATAGTGGATGACATCAAGACCATACCCGATCCACAACGAGCAACTTTATGAATCGTCGCCAATTTAGAGAACGACTGCAACACGGCCCCCTCCTGATGGACGGGGCCTTCGGCACGGTCCTGCATGGCCGCGGCGTGCCCATCGATCAATCCTTCGACGCCGTCAATCTGAGCAACCCGGCGCTGGTGGCCGAGATCCATCGTGCCTACATCGACGCCGGGGCCGACCTGATCGAGACCAATACCTTCGGCGCCAACCGCTACAAACTGGGCGAGAACGGGCAGCAGGATAAAGTGGACGAGATCAACCGGGCCGCCGTGCACGTGGCCCGGCGCGTCATCGATGGCTCCTACAAGGAAATCATCCTGGCCGGTTCCGTGGGGCCGCTGGGGGCGCGCCTGGCCCCGTTGGGGCGGGTCTCCTTCGCCGAGGCCCAGGAAGCTTTCCGCGAGCAGATTCAGGCTCTCCATGACGCCGAGCCGCGCGGCGTGGACGTCATTATCATCGAGACGATGTCGGACGTGAAGGAGATCGAGGCCGCCGTGGCCGCCGCCCGCGCCGTCAGCGCCGACCTGCCCATCATCGCCCAGATGACCTTCACCCGCGACGATAAAACCATCCTCGGCTATCCGCCCGAAGCGATCGCCACTCAGTTGGCGAAGCTCGACGTTGACGCCGTGGGTATCAATTGCAGCGGTGGCCCGGCCCAGGTGTTGCGGTTGATCAGCATCGTCCGTAAGCTGGCCCCGGAGATACCCATTTCGGCCTCGCCCAATGCCGGCTGGCCGGAACAGATACAGGGCGGCCGGGTGATGTATCCGGCAACGCCCGATTACTTCGGCGATTACGCCCGCGCCTTCGTCGAGGCCGGCGTCAACCTCATCGGCGGTTGTTGCGGCACGACGGCGGCTCACATCCGCGCCATGCGCAAGGCGCTCGATACGCCCGGCGCGAGCCACGTCA
>CXWJ01004926.1_pt1 | contig 27301 bp, 24 predicted proteins | sample 590841 | NCBI WGS metagenome assembly CXWJ01 (sample SAMEA3498367, study PRJEB10139) | wastewater metagenome | biome: wastewater treatment plant; material: activated sludge | place: Austria | collected 2015-01-21 | reverse complement strand
TTTTCCGGTTACCACCTCATATTGCACAGGGCGTGCTTTCTGGTTATGCCTGGTAAGAATCAGTGCTTCCACAATGTGCCAGATAATCCCAATGAATAACACTATTTCCATTGTTCTTATCAGCCAGTTGGTGCCCATAAAGTGAGCTGCCTCTGTAAAAATGATACCACCGTCATTTAGAAAGATTAACGCATTTACAGCACAGTGAACAATTAAAAATGTAATGAGAAACAAGCCAGTGATACCCATTGCAAACTTTCTTCCAATGGATGAGCTTAAAATATTTTGTGAAGACATAATTCTGAATAATGCTTATTTAAAAACAAACAGGTTGTAGATTATTGTTCGCAAATTTAGTCTTTACAAACGTGTTCACAAATTGAATTTTTAACGTGATTATATAAATACTTTAAAATGTTTGTTTTTCTTTGGAAAAAGTTAGCAACCGGTTTATAAAATGAAATATATCCCCTTATCCCAATCACTGTATATTGAAAACAGAAAAAAGTTTGTTACACACCTAAAGCCAAAATCTATTGCCATTTTTAACAGCAATGATGAAATGCCTTTTAAAGGTGACCAGACATTTAAATTTACTCAACACCCCGATTTACTTTGGTTGAGTGGAATTGACCAGGAGCAATCTACTGTTGTGCTTTTTCCTGACTCACCATTGCCGCAGTACCGCGAAATTTTATTTATAAGAAAAACAAATGAGCACATTGCTATTTGGGAAGGACATAAATACTCGCAGGCGGAGGCGCAGGAAGCATCAGGCATAAAAACTGTTTTGTGGAATGATGCTTTTGAAAGTGTGGTGCCTATGTTAATGCACCATGCAGAATATTGCTATTTAAATATTAATGAAAACGACCGCCATGCATGGAATGTGCCTTACAAAGATTTACGTTTTGCCAACGAATGGACACAGCGTTTTCCTACACATAAGTTTGAGCGTAGTGGTCCGTTAATGGCTCAACTCAGATCAATAAAAAGTGATGAGGAAATTAAAGCCATGCAAAAAGCAATGGACATTACTGAAAAGGCATTCCGCAAGGTTTTAAAATTTGTTAAGCCGGGAGTAATGGAGTATGAAATAGAAGCTGAAATTATTCATGAGTTTATTCGCAAACGTGCCAACGGACATGCTTACAACCCAATTATTGCATCGGGTGCAAGTGCATGTGTGCTTCATTATAATGATAATAATAAAGAGTGTAAGGATGGCGATTTAATACTGATGGATTTTGGCGCTGAGTATGCGAATTACGCGGCTGACTTAACGCGTACCATACCCGTTAACGGAAAATTTACACCTCGTCAGCGCGATGTGTATAATGCAGTTTTGAACGTTATGCGCGCAGCAACTAAAATGCTGGTGCCGGGTAACACCATTGAAAAATATCATATTGAAGTAGGAAAAATGATGGAGCAGGAATTGCTTTCATTAGGATTAATAAGCAAAGAAGATATTAAAAAGCAAAACCCTGACTGGCCAGCCTATAAAAAGTATTTTATGCACGGCACTTCTCATTTTTTAGGATTAGATGTGCATGACATAGGGAATAAATACGAACCGATGAGAGCAGGTATGGTTTTTACCTGTGAGCCCGGTATTTATATTCCTGAGGAATCTATTGGAATAAGAATTGAAAACAACATACTGCTCACCACAAAAGAACCAATCGACTTAATGGCCAGTATACCTGTTGAAGCAGATGAGATTGAAGAACTGATGATGCGGCAATTGGTGCACTAATCTTAATCCGCAAAATTCTTTGATGCTTCTTCCCAGTTAACCACATTCCACCAGGCATTAATATAATCAGCACGTTTGTTCTGGTATTTCAGGTAGTAAGCATGCTCCCACACATCCAAACCTAAAACAGGAGTTCCTTTTTTTTCTGAAACATCCATTAAAGAATTATCCTGATTGGGAGTTGAAATTATTTCAAGCCTGTTGTCATTGGTTTTTATCAACCATGCCCACCCGCTACCAAAACGGCTTTTTGCAGCATCATTAAAGAGCTCCTTCATTTTTTCAAAATCGCCAAAGCTGGCATTTATGGCATCTGATAATTTACCTGTTGGATTGCCTCCGCCTTTAGGAGCTATCAGTTTCCAGAAAAAAGAGTGATTGTAATGACCTCCTCCGTTATTTCTAACGGCAGGTGCATACTTGCTTATATTTTTTAAAACGTCTTCAATGGTTTTGTCGGAGGTGGTAACATCTTTTAACGCTTTGTTTAAATTATCCACATAAGCCTGGTGGTGTTTACTGTGATGTATTTGCATGGTAAGTGCATCAATATGCGGTTCCAAATCCTCGTACTTGTATGGCAATGCAGGAAGAGAAAATGTTAATGCCGAATCGGCAGGGGACGCATTTGAAATTCCGCGTGCTGCAAATACCAAACCTGCGCCTGCTATTGCACTTTGCTTAATAAAATTTCTTCTTGAATTGTTTTCCATGACTTTAATATTTGATGTGAAAGGCAAATGTAATAAACGAAATACCTTATGTCACATGAAGAAAACAAAGTACCGTGGCTAAAGCTTAGAAAACATTTCCATAAACCCGTCTTTGCGTTGGCGCGCAACGGTTATGGTGGTGTTATCACTCATTACCAGGTAACCTCCGCCATCTCTCATATATTTTACAATGTGGTTTAGGTTAACTAAGTGCGATTGATGCACGCGGTAAAAAGGTTGCCCTTCTAAAGATTCTTCAATTTGTTTGAGTGTTTTGGTGATGCAAACTTTTTCACCTTTTTCAAGAAAAACATAACTGTAGTTGCTGTCGCTTTCCACGCGCACAATCTGGTCAACGTTTAAAAAAGAAATTCCATCGTTGGTTGGCAATGCAACTTTTTTATTGATTTTCATTTGCTCCTTAAACAATAACAAAAGTTCCTCCATTTTTTCCGATGATTTTGTTTTCTCTTTTTGCATTAGCTTTTCCACTGCTGCAATTAAATCGCTTTTTTCTATAGGTTTTAATAAATAATCAATTGCCTTTTCTTTAAATGCCTGCACGGCAAACTGGTTGTATGCTGTTGTAAAAATTACTTCAAAAGAAAAAGGCTTAAGTGCATTGAGCATTTCAAACGCATTCATGCCCGGCATTTCAATATCTAAAAAAATTACATCGGGCTGAAGGGTTTTTATTTTTTCTATAGCATCTTCGGGAGAGTTGCATTCACACAAAACTTTTACTGACGGGCAGTAAGTTTCCAATTGCCAGTGCAACACATCGGTACAACTTACTTCATCGTCAACTAAAATGGCTTTAATCATGGGTTATGCTGCAATGGTTGTTATTTCCAGCTCCACGCGTGTACCTGCGGGGTTGTTGTTGGTGTCGGTTAAATCTATAATACGAAATTGCTTATCGGTTCCGTTTATACCTGCAAGCCTGTCGCGTGTAATTTGCATGCCAAACGATTTGCCGGTATGCGCATGCTGGCTGCGTTGCTCATTGGCTTTTTGCCTTCCAGCACCATTGTCTTCTATAATCACAAAAAGTTTATCAGCTGATTTGCTTTCCACATTTACTGTAATCATTCCTTTCTCTTTTTTGTTCATCAAACCATGCCATATGGCGTTTTCAATAAATGGTTGCAACACCATTGGTGGTATTTGTGTTTTATCCTGAAGAATATCAGTGGCAATGTTAATGTTGAACTCAAATTTATTGTCGAATCTAAGCAGCTCCATTTCAACATAAAGTCTTAATGCTTCTAACTCATTTGATAATGGAATAAAGGATGATTTTGAATTTTCAAGTATCAATCGCATCAATTTAGAAAATTTTATAAGATAATCACTTGCTGTTTCCTTATCGCTGCGAATGATGTAACGGTTAATGGAGTTGAGTGCATTAAAAATAAAATGCGGGTTCATTTGTGAGCGCAATGCTTCTAACTTCATTTCACTCAACTGATTTTGTAATTGAAATTTTTCTCTTTCGTTATTGCGCTTTGTGTTTATGCGGTACAGGTTAAAGCTTAGTGCGCCAAATGCTAACAAAATTAAACCACCGGCAAGAATTAAATTTTTTGAAAAGCGTTGTTGTGTAAGTTCAGCGTCCTTCAACTGTTTTTCCTGTTCGTTAATTTTCAGTTGCCTGTCCTTCGCCTGCGATTCCAGTTCGCGTAATGCCAGCGCTTCTTTTTGCTGCGACAGTTTTAGCTCTTGTATTTGTTGGTGCTGGTTTAGTAAATCTATTTCCTGCTGCTTTTGTTTTGCTTCCAATAGATTACCGGCAATGGTTGCTTTCTGTTTTTCTAACTGTAGTTGCTGTATTTTTTTATCAATATTAAGGCGCGAAATATTCGCATCTTTTCTCTCGGTCTCGTACTTCGCATTCAAATCAGCCGCTATAGCAATTCTTTCTTTATTGCTCAAGCTGTCTGTCACTGAAATAAGCTCCTCGTAGTAATGGATAGCATCATCATATTTTTTTAGCTTCTTGCTTAAGTCAACCAAATTTTGAAGCACAGCTTTGTATGCAATACTGTATTTATTTTCTAAAGAATCTGCTTTATAATATTTAATTGCAATACTGTATGCTGAATCAATTTTTCCTAAATCAACATATACTCTCGATAGGGTTGTGGAGGTGTTTAAAACGTCCTTACCCTTGTAGGCAGAGTTGAGGCTTTTTTGAAATGCAGCATTAGCATACTCAAACGCCTGCTCCGGTTTGTTCAGTTTCAGATATAAATCGGCAAGATTATTCTCAACCAACACAATTAAAACATTGTTATTATACTCAACTGCTTTTTGATATGATAACTTGTAATAAAATAATGCAGAATCAAGTTGCTTTTCTGCTTTATAAACATTGGCTATATTGTTATATGTAACGTCAATGTTGTTCTTTATGCCAGTTTTAATATTAAGTGAAATGCTTTCTCTATAAATTTCAATTGCTTTTTTATTATCCTTTAAATACCTGAAATAAATTGAGCCAATAGCTGTGCAGGCACTCAAAGCTCCGTTGTAGTCGCCTTTGTTTTCAAATAATTCTCTGGCAACAAGTCCATATTTCAAAGCATCATCATACCTTCCCATGTCAGACAAAATATTGCTGATGCCGTAGTAACTATATGCCATAGAAAGCGAATCGCCAAGTTCTTTTTTTAGCTGCAGCGAAATTTCAAGAAGCTCCAGCGCTTTTTTATAATCTGCTTTTCTTCTTGAAATGATGGATAGGTTGTTGTAAAATTTTGCCTCATCAATTTTACTTTTATTTTTTCTTGCCAAGACAAGCACCTGGTTAAAACAAATTTCTGCAAGCGAATCTTTCTTTTGGTCTAAATAAACAATCCCTTCTGTATTTAAAGCCTGCATGTATTCCATGCTGTCGTTTAAAAATTTTGCGTTGGCTTTGGCTAATTGTACAAACTCTGTTGCCTTTGCAAATTCCTTATTGTTCTTATAATAGACAGTAAGTTTTTGTTCGCATGTAAGCATGTCCTTTTTAAAATTACTCTCCTTTGCTAAAGAGTAACTATGCTTCAGGTAGCTAAATGCCTCTGTAGTATTGCTTTTTGATAACAGGCCGTAAATTTTTAAACCTGCATCAATCTTTTCTTTATTAAGTTTTGATGTGTTATAAATTGATTTCAATGAATCAATATTTGGTGTTTGAGCAAAACTTCCGCTCACAAACAAAAACAAACACAAGCTTAAAAACAGCTCGTGTTTGTAATTTAATATTTGCTTTTTGTATGATGGATTAAATAAAATCACCGATAAGTTTTGAAATAATTTTTCATTTCAAAAGTAAAAAATCATTTGAACGCTTCTATCACTAAATGTTATTAATACAAGTAATGATTAGTGTTTAACAACAAGCTTTGCACTTTTTTGGCTGGTGCTATTGCGGACAAAGTAAACTCCGCTTTTAAGATTTTCAACATTAATCAAAGCATTGCCCTCATCCATTTTATTTATTGCAACATTGCATTGTTTGCCATTGCTATCGTATATAAAGGTTTGTTCAATATTATTTAGGCCTTCAATGGTAGCATAAACCGAAGCCGGGTTTGGAAAACACTGTAATGATTTTTGTACGGCAGTTTCTTGAGAAATATTTTCTACTGCTTCTCTTGCTGCAGGTCCGGTGTATTTAATAAGCATGCTAATATTTGAAATCATGCCTGTTGTAACAAAATCATCATTAGGATAGGTGCCGGTTATTGCTTTTACTAAACTATTGCATCTTCCGTTGTTATATACCTCAGAAAATTCCTGCATTCCGTTGGTACCTACCTTGGCAGTAATGTAATTGCGTAAAAGGTTTGAGGTGCCGTTACTCCTGGCAGTTACAAATGTTTTTTCACTTTGAGTAATTTCAAAACCGGTTACAGTCAGGTCAGTAAACGATGATGCGGAGAACGAACATGTTGTTGAGTAAACAATTGAAGCAACATTAGCTGGAGAGTGTTTTTGAATGATAATACCCTGACTGCCGTTTGAGCCCTGCACCGTTGTTTTTATGGTCAGAAACAAATTGCCTGGGACAGAAATTCGTAAACCGCTAACCCAATAACGAATGTTTGAAGGTTGACTTGAAGCATAGCTACTTATAAGAGTTCCCGATGAATTGTATTTTCTTACCAAAGCTCTTAATGAGGTTGGTGCTGATGTGTATCCGTTTCCGGCTACAAATACATTTCCATAAACATCTGTTAGCACATTATTAAACCAAGTGTTGCTGCCCATTGAAAAGGAAGCCGACCAAAGCTGTGTTAGTGATGAATTAAGCTTTACAACAATACCGTTGTTAACTCCTGAACTACCGCAGTAATAAATATTTTGTGAGCCGGAAACATGTAATGCATACGGAATAAAATTATTTGACGGTTGTGTTTGTGTGGCATTTATAATGCCACCGGCACTTGACATACTTGCCAATACAGTGGTTTCGATTCCTGAAGAGTAAATTATTTTTCTTGTCAATACCAAAACATTGCTTCCCTGCAGGGCTATATCAACCGGATAATTTGTATTGCCATAAGTGGACGATGATAGAATTGTCTGCCATGATTGAAGTAATGAGGAGTTTAACTTAATAACAATACCTTTTGCATCAAGTCCTGAAGTTGCATTACCCAAGATGTAAAGTTCATTTGATTGGTTGGCAATAACTTTTGTAATTTCCATGCCTGTGTATGGAGAGTTTGGAAATACTGTTGTTGCCAGTAACTGTATGCCGGATGAATTGAAAGAACGAACATAATAAATTCTGTTGTTATAAGGCGTTTTGGAAATTGTAAAATACATGCTGGATCCAGCAGCAACAAAATTTTCTTCTTCGTTTAATTGCTTAATCCACGCAGTAGTTTGCGATTTCGCAAATACTGATACCATAATTAATAAAATGATGATAGATAGCTTTTTCATGACGCTTATTTAATATTTTAAATATTCTTTGAGAACTGTTATCAAACTGATAATTAAAATTATGATTACTTGGTTAACACCATGGTTTTGGTATCAATTATTTTTCCGTCAACCACCAGAGAGTAGCTGTAATTTCCTGATTTCAGAAGTCCTGCTTCAACCTGTATTTCATTATAACCTTTTTCAGTCAGTTGAATAGTTTTTATTTCTTTACCAGAGTTGCCTGTAATTTTTAAAAATGCGGTATTAAAATTTTCGGGAAGTGTGTAATGAATGGTGGTAGCCGAATTAAAAGGATTTGGATTATTTTGTTCTAGCGATGCCTCAGAAATTTGTAATATTGATTTTTTGGGAAGGCACATTTTCATTTCTTCTATTTCGCTCTTCAATAAACGGATAGCATTTTTATCTGCTTCAATTTGTTGTTGCTGTTCCTGCATACCTTTAATTAAAACAGGAATAATGTCCGAATAAAAAACACCAAGTCTTACTGCATCCACCTGCCTGGTTTTGCCGGTTGCTTCATCCACTTCAATATCATAATCGCGAACTACTTCGGGCAACACCGTTAGCAACTCTTGTGCTATTAAACCAAGTTTAGTTCCTTCATCATCTCTGTCTTTCCAGGTAAAAGAAACAGGATTCAGTTTCATAATATCATTAATACCATAATGTAACTGAGTGATGTTGGTTTTATCTCTGCGGTCGGAAGTGTTGATGGTGCCGTTGGTAGCATACACTGTAGTATATCGCAAAGCGGATGAACCAAATGAATAAATAGCATCTGTATTAGGTCTTAAACTTCCCTGATGCGATAGAATATTTGAACCGCCATCTCTGAAAAATTCCTGCGAGCCAATAGTTATTCCATCACCTGTTGTTGAGCCTACTTGTATAAGATTGGGCGCTGCTGTAGAAAAAGCAGTTCCAACGCGAAGTCTTTTTATAACACCCGTGTCCGTTACGTTTATGTTTCCTTTAAACCAACCAGCCCAGCTATTTGGCGCTGCGGCAATTTCGGCATAAACAGCGTAGCGGCTAAACGCAGCAACACCAGTTAATGGCGTTCCGGTAACAATAGACTTAATGCCATAAGCCCAATGACTATTAGCAACTGCAACATCAACCCCTGTTGCATAACCCATTTGTGCCGATGTTGAAACCACTTCCAAACCCTTGGCAGTAGCATTGTTTGATTCGGCTCTAAAAACACCACCTGTTGCAGTATTACTGAACGTTGCTCCATAAAAATTGCCTTTTACATTGCAAAAAATTCCTATTTGATCAGCCGGAGATGTTGTAGTGGTGCCTTGTTTAAGATTTGAAATGGAAAGTGTCCTGGGCATTTTCTGGTCAGGATTTGTTGATGCATCGTCATAAACCGTTGAAATATGAAATCGTGTTTGAAAATCGGCAGTTGCGCCTATGCCTATGTTTCCGGTAGTTGCATTAAAATTCATACGTTGAATATTGTTTGTTCTAAAATTCAACTCCTGTGCATCAGTAGTTCCCAAAAAGTTAAGTGTTGGGTTTGTTGCGGAATTTCCTCTTAAATCCCACCTGCCTGTGGTACCCGATGTTTGTGCAACTACAAATTGTGTTACGCAAATTGCAACTATAGCAATGCTTGTTGTAATTACCTTTCCTTTCATGATGATTGATTTTTAGTTATGAGTAAATGATTATTTGAAATCAAATATCATATACCCAAAGATGTTCAATCACCTAATTTGAGTATTCGGCAGTTTTATTGAGAATTTGGTAAGATATAACTCAAAACAAAAATGGAACGTTTGTTTTAGCAAGCGTTCCATTTTTTATAAATGATTTATGTAAATGCTACTTCTTTACAAATTTTTTTTGATGAAACCCGTTGCTATCTTCAATTTTTAAAATGTAAATTCCGCTTTGCAAAGCGCTTACATCAATTTTATTTTCATTAACTGAAACAGAAATTGCTTTGCCTATTGCATCAATTACTAAAGATGATTGAATTTGATTAGTACTTTTAATCGTTAACTGATTTTGCACGGGGTTGGGAGAAATTATTAAATCGTAGTTGCTTGCTGCATTATTATTTATGCCAACTGTTCCTGCACAAAGTGATGCAAAGTAGCTATTGTCAATTCCGCTTGAGCCGTTAGGTAATGTCATAGTGTAACTATCGAGTACTACTGTAGCATTGTGCCGGCCACCCAAAAACAAACAATCTTCTGAAAGCAACATTGCATCATTAACAGGTGCGTTGCTGCTAAGTGTTTTATCCCATAAGGTACTGTAAGCAGGAGTCATTTTTAAAACATGAGCAGTGTTAAAAGCGCCATCGCCTGATATATAATAATTGCCATTACTCACTATTACTTCTTTAATTTTTGAAGCGGCTCCTGCAATTAAAATTGAATCAACAAATTGAGGAAAACCGGATGTTGCATTTAATTTATAGATATACCCATTTGGGAAATTGCTTTTAGAAATACCACCGACTGTTACCGTTCCAAACAAGGCGTAAAAAGAACCATATACATCACCATTGGCATCTATGCTAATTCTAAAAGTTTCGGCTAGCGATGCAGTAACAGGTGTGCTCCATATTTGATTAAAGTTGCTATCAAACTTTACAATTTTATTTCCTGCCTGCGCAATAATGTTGTTGTTAGAATCAAACACCATGTTGTGCCATTGTGGATTCATAAGGTTGCCCGAAATAGAACCAGAAGTTGAAAAATTTACTGCACCTGTTGCCGGGTCAAGTTTATACAAAGTCTGGTCACCCTGATTGATAATTGGAGTGCCAGTGTTGTCAATTGAAATGGAGTAAACGTTAGAGCCAATGCCGCTTACCCAAATAAAATTACCGGAGCTATTATACTTAACCACAAAACCACTATTACCTGATTGCAGGGTGTTTCCACCAAATAATGTTGACTGAAAAGCAGGTATTGCTCCGCATACATACACATTGTTGCTTTGGTCAACGGCTATGGCATACGCCTTATCATAATTCGGGGTTGCGCTTCCTCCTTGCCTTAACCATTGTACATTTCCTGTAGCATCAGCTTTGCCCCAAAAGGCACCGCCTGCACCGCCAGGTAATGTTTGTGTACCTAAGGTAATTACATCTGTATGCGCTCCGCAGAAGTAGGTGTTGCCATTATTGTCCTTGGCAACAGATATTATTTCGTTGCCCTGTGTTCCGCCTGTGTTAAAATTTAAGCCTTGAAATGTTGGAGTCTGTGATAGTAATAATATAGGAGAAAGCATTGCAAGTAAAATTGTAGATGTTTTTTTCATATTGTGTCTTTTTTAGATGATTAAAATAAAATTAGCTGTGAAATATGTATTAAAATTTATGCAGCAATAGTAAGGTGTAGTTGTAAGTGTGCCAATACCTTGTTAATGGTAATTGATGTAAGTACTAGTACGGATGTGAAACTTCAGTATTTTAATTTTAAAGAATTCCTGCCACCTACCTTTGCAGAATAAAAAAATATTAAAGAAGGTTAAGCAAGTTCTATAAGCACTTCATTTTTTTCTACACGATTTCCTTTCGCAACTTTTATCTTTTTAACTTTTGCATCGGTAGTTGCTTTTAAAATGTTTTCCATTTTCATGGCTTCAAGCACCACAAGATTATCTCCTTTTTTTATTTCGGCACCTTCTTCTACCAATACATTTAAAACCAAACCCGGCATTGGTGCTTTTAAATCAATTACCTTGTTATTAAGCATAGCATCCATTCCCAAAGCATGAAGCAGTTCATCATACCTGTCTTTTAACTGTACGGTGTAAACATTGTTGTTTACTTTAATCTTAAATGTTTTAGAAGAATTATCTGATTCAATAATGCGTGCGCGGTACGATTTGTTTTGATGCAGTGCATGAAAAGCATCATTACCCAACTCAGCAATATCTAATTTTTCTTCGCTTCCGTTAATTAAAAAAATGCCTTCTTCTTTTTTTTCAATCTTTATTTCTCTGCTATTGATAATTGCTTTCATTGTTCAATGATGTTTTGAATTTAAAAGGGTTAACTTTTTTCTTCTGCTTTTATCACTTTTAGTTTAACCTGTTCAATACGGTTTTGGTGCAGGGTTTGAATGGTGATAATAAATGGAGGAATAGAAATTTCTTCTTTGGGCTCGGGGATACTTTCGTGCTGGTGGAGAATAAATCCTGCCAAAGATTTGTAAGAATCGTTGTAGGGTAAATTTAAGTGATATTTTGTGTTCAGATAATCTATTTCTAAACGTCCAGAGAAAATAAATTCGTTATCGCTTATTTTTCCTTCCACCAAATCTTCAATGTCATGTTCATCATTTATCTCTCCAAAAATTTCTTCCATAATATCTTCAACAGTAACTATTCCGCTTGTGGAACCAAACTCATCAACCACTACGGCTACGCTGCGGTGGTTTTCGGTAAAGTGAGTTAGCAAATCTTTAGCAGGCAATGTTTCCGGAAAAACACTAACAGGCAAAACCATGCTTTGTATAGAATCGGGTTTTTTAAATATTTCCGATGAGTGCACAAAACCAATAATGTTATCGGGCGATTGGCGGTGCACCATAATTTTTGAAACTCCTGTATCAGTAAATCTTTTCTTCAGCACCGGAATGGTTTCTGTTTCGTTAATAGAAATAATTTCAGTACGCGGTATCATGCACTGCCTTATTTTTAATGATTCAAAATCCAAAGCGTTCTGAAACATTTTTATTTCTGTTTTTAGCTCGCTTTTGCCCGCGTTTTTATTTATTTCGGTTATGTAATTGTCTAAATCAATTCTTCCAAACTCGGGCGCTTCTTCACTAAAATCCATTTTAAAAAGCATTTTAAGTACAAAATGGGTTATTTGTAATATGAGCCACACAACCGGGAAAAGCAAAATGTAACTTATCCAAATAATAATGGAAAAAAAGTTAAGCGTTTGATTAGGATTAATGCTGAATAAAACCTTTGGCAAAAACTCTCCGGTAAGCAATAAAAAAATGGTGGTAATAATAGTTTCAATAATAAGAATGGGAAACTCTGTGCGGTAGGCAAAAGGCAATGCTTCTTCAATATATGGCTTAAGCAATTGCGACATGTATGTACCATACACAACAAGCGCTATGTTCATACGCACCAAAACAGTGCAAATAAATTTGCTGGGAGATTTTACAAAATAGGAGAGTATGCGTGCACTTAGCTTACCCTGTTTATTGTCAAGCTCTATCTGAAATTTATTGGATGATAAATAAGCTATTTCAATTCCGGAGTAGAAAGCAATAAAGACGATGGTGGAAAAAATAATTAATAAATAATCCATTGTTACTTGTTGCGTTTTTCAAAAGCAATGCGCTGTTTGCGCCTTATCGTATAAAAAACAGCAGCAATGGCGGCAATAATAAAGATAAACACAGCTTCGCCCAGGCTTGCAGTAATCCATTTATAAACTCCAAATAAAAAACCAAGCACTGTTATTACTAACCAGCTAATTTCAAGGATTCGGAGTGTGTTCATTTTTGTTAATGGTTATTATTCCTTTTATATCAAAAATCTTGTACTTGGTAAAATCTTCGTTCGACTCAAAACCATTGCCCATAATTATTTCATCGGCAGTGGTAATCTTTACAAATTCATGCGAATATATTTTCCTTGTCTTTTCGTCCCAAATTAAATGCTCGGTATTTAGTTTTTCACCTTTTGTATTTACCACCACCACATCATTTTTGGCTTCCATAATTTGTTCTCTATCTTTTCTTATGGCATATTTACTGGTAAGCGTAGATGTTACATGCAAACTATCATCATAAAACTCAACTTTAACACCGGCTGGCATTTCAACCACTGGCTTTGGCAACACAAATCTTTTTAACTCAGGAGCATTTACCTTAACTCGTATTTTGGCTGAATCGCTATAAAGTATTTCAATGTTTTTGCCTTGCTCTACAGGATCGGTATTGCGGGCAGTAATCTGGTTTACCTTATCTAAATCATTTTCGCAGGATGCAAAGAACAACGGGAGTAAAGTTAGGAGAAATAACGCTTTCACGCACATCAAGTGGTTATAATGTTTCAACATATCAACCAAAAATCAATAATGGGTGAAAATAAAAAATAGCCGATTAACAAAAACTAATCATACTTACGTTTTTGAAACCAACGCTCGTTAAATGTTATGCCAACATAAAACTTAACATACTGCTCTTTTAAAAGGTTGTTGTCTGTTGTTCCTTTTTGTCCGCCAACAATAGCAAAATGTAAAAGTGTTTTAATGTCCTCATCTCTGCGTTCGCTTTGCGTAAGCCTTATAGGTAAGCCCGTGCCAAGTGAAATACTGTAATCGTTAATATCAGTATTTCGCAAATCGAGGTATGTTTTTGTATAGTTAATTCCTGCTCTGTATTGTGCTCTCATTTTGGGTTTATAGCCGGCACCAATTGCTGCATGGTAGCTGTTACTAAGAGATTGGGACTTTACACCAAACGATTTATAGTTACTCCAATCCTGCATCCCGTAATCTGCACCAATCATCCACTTGCCTTTTTCTATGGTAAAGCCTGCATTCCAATACATGGGAATGGTTGATGAACCTTTTACTCCTTCTTCAAAATAAACGGTGTCTTTTACTGTTTCGCCAAAGACAGTTGATTTAAAGTTGTACCATGTAATATCACGCTTGGCACTTATATCAGCCGCCATAGCACCATTTACCCCTAAAGTAAATTTTGTGTTATTTGCAAAAAGATATTTGTATTGCAAACCATAGTCAAGATAAAAATCGCCATAGTAAGTAAGATCATTAATACCAGTGTTAAAGATGTTGCTTGCACTTTGGAATTCAACTTTGCGGGACTTCTCCAAGGAGCCAAACAAATATGACGCGTTAAAACCAAATGAAAGTCCTGAGAAAACCTTAAGACGTTTAACGATGGCGTTGATTTTTGCAGTGTCGCTTTTTTCTTTAAGCCTGTAATATTTTGCACTCTTAAAAAAGGAAATAGTATCGTTTGCAAAAGGCGCTATACCTGTTCCAATAAAAAAACGACTTAATCCGCCACTGCCTTTGTAACGTTCGTTGTATTGATAAGTAATGGTGTCGTTAGGATTGGTGATGCTGCCCGGGTTTGTTAAATCGTAACCTGTTAAACTATATGGCATAATGCCAAAAGCCGCACCCCACTCTCCTCTCATAACCGGAAAACCAATGGTAAGATAATTTAACGATGCGCCTTTGTTGGTTTGCGATTCGGTTGCGTTAGAAAACTTTTTTGCTTCAATACTTGCGCTTGTTTCAAACGTGGTAATTTTAATAGACGAATAAGATGCAGGGTTACCAAAATTAATGGCTGAAGGATTATTGAACCCGGCCGAAATTCCTCCCATACCAATCTGATGTATGAAACCATTGTTTTGTAAATCGCCAATACCATAGCGCGAGTAAGGAGATTCTGTTCCACCTTGCGAAAAGGATGTTGTAGATGCTGTGATAAAAACTAAAAGAAGAAGAAAACTATTTCTTAGTGTTGAAGCGCAAAATTTCATTAAGACCATATAAGGTTAAATCGGGCGCAAATATGGCTTTTTTAAGTTGGGGTTCAAAATAAGAAGCATCGCCTCCGGTTAAATAGACGTGAAGGTTTTTATATCTCTTTTTATAAGCATCAATTACTCCTATAATTTCGGCAAGCATGCCTTGCTGCACGCCTGAACGAATAGCATTTTGCGTAGAGTTACCAACTAAAGCAGGGAGTTTTTTGGAAGCAGAAATTTCGGGAAGTTTATCTGTAAAGTAATTCAACGCTTTATATCGCATTTGCAACCCGGGCGAAATGGCTCCACCAATGTATTCATTTTTAGCATTAACAAAGTCAAACTTAAGGCATGTGCCTGCATCAATCACTAAATTATTTTTATTAGGATTAATAAATGCCGTACCAACTGCATTTGCCAAACGGTCTTTACCCAAGGTGGCAGGTGTTGTGTATTTATTTTTAACAGGAATTTTTGTTTGTGAGGTCAGTTCCATCAATAAAATTTTATTTTGACGGAAACTCTTCTCATTTAAAATGTTCGAGGAAACTGAGGAGAAAATTATTGTGTCAACTTTGTATTTTGTGATAAGCGGTTTTATAATTTCGTAAGAAACTTTTTTAAAAATTCTTTTTGAAATTATTTCACATCCATTAAACACAGCCGCTTTTGCCCGCGTATTTCCTATATCAATAATTAGTTGCACAGTTCAATTTTATTTAAACCGCTCAAAGGTTATAAAAAGAATCAATAAAAATGTAAGATAACGGCTGTTACCGCATTAAATTTGGCTATGCTCTGTGTTATCTTGCATTAAATTCTTAATTCACAAGCAATGTTTAAATGTAAGGTTTTATTACCCGTGCTGTTTCTTTTCTACCATTTAAATGCCGAAACATATTATGTTTCAAACAGCGGCAACAACAGCAACAACGGTTTATCTCCACAAAGTGCTTTTAAAACACTTCAGCATGTATCCGATTTAGTAACTGTTGGCGATAGTGTAATTGTAATTGCAGGAACATACACCGGTTTTTATCACACAACAAGCGGAACATCACTGCAAAGAATAATTTTTAAAGCGCAACCCGGTGCAATAATTAATGCACCCAATGCAACAACAAGTGATGGAATTAATTTAGAAGGCGCAAGTTATGTAACTATTGAAGGTTTTGAGGTTAACGGTGTGCCTCGTGCCGGCATAAGGTCTGTAATAAACGAAGGTGTAGTTATACGTAATAACAAATGCGATCAAAATGGTGTGTGGGGAATTTTAACAGGCTTTAGCGAGAACATTATCATTGAAAATAATGAGTGCAGCCGCTCTGTGCAGCAGCATGGAATTTACTTTAGCAACTCTGCCGATAATCCAATTATAAGAAGCAACGTTTGTTGGGGTAACAGCGATTGCGGCATTCACATGAATGGCGATGTGAGCTTAGGCGGAGATGGAATTATCAGTAATGCGCTGGTAGAAAAAAATATTATTTACGATAATGGTGTTGGAGGTGGCTCAGGTATTAACTGCGATGGTGTGCAAAATTCTATTATTCAAAATAATTTGCTTTACAACAACCATGCAAGCGGAATATCACTTTACCAAATTGATGGCGGAGCTCCCGCAGCGGGTAATGCAATTATTAATAACACCATTTTGCAACCAGGTGATGGGCNNATATCAGTGATGGCAGTACGAGCAATAAAGTGTTTAACAACATTTTTTACAGCTCACATTCTTTCAGGGGAAGTATAAGTGTAGATGCTGCAAGCATGCAAGGATTCAAAAGCAACAACAATGTTTTGACCAACCGACTGAGTAACGATGGCGGCAACTCAAACATAACATTAGCGCAATGGCAACAACAAACCAATGCAGATAGCAATTCAGTAATTGCAGTGCCTGCAGCTTTGTTTGTAAATGTGAGTGCAAACAATTACCACCTGCTTGCTAATAGTGTTGCGGTAAATGCGGGAAGAAGTTCTTATTACAGCACAACGGCACCATTAACTGATATTGAAAACAACCTTCGGCCACAAGGAAGTGCAATTGATATAGGCGCTTATGAGTTTATGGGAACAACAGGCATATCAAATGAAATGCTGCAAACGCAAAATGTTTTTACAGAAAATGACAAGGTGATTATTTATGATCTTTCAGGAAAAATTATTTATACCGGAATGCTGAAAGATTTCTATCAAAGAAAAATAAAAGTGTTTGCATATATAATTGCATCGCCTGATGGAAAGAAAATAGAGAAGGAAACTTTAGGAAGGAAAAGAGAGTAATTTCTTTTATACTGTAAAAAGTAAATATCAAATGTTATTTAAGCAACATTTACGGATATATATTGCCACGGGTTTTTCTATTAGAAAGTAAAGCACAATAGAAGATACAAGTACAACAAAAAGAACAACTAAATAGGTGCTTAAATACAGATTAATAAAATCAAATGTAACACCAAGGTGCAACAAATAAAAGCAATAGCTTGATTTACCAGCCCACTGAAATAATTTTGAGGCAAACAGTGATCCTGCTAAAGTTTGTTCAACCACCAAACCGTAAATGAGTAAGAATGAAAACACAGGTAAAACCAAATTATTAACAACAACTCCGGAAATTGTTGCCAGGCCTGATATATTGTTTCCCTCAAGTAGTGAAAGTGCAAGCGCTACGGCAAGAAACAGCGTAAGTCCTAAGTAAGTAAATGAAATACCAATAGAAGGTAACTGTTTTCCTTTTTTTAAAAACAATGCCAGAAAAACGCCTGCAAAAAATTCAACACACCTTCCAAAAAATGTAACTACCATGGTAAAATGATATGAACCGAAGAATTTTGATTCGTTATTAAACATGCCAAATAAAAAGGTAAATGCAATACCTGTTACAATTAAGACTAAAGCTTGCCATACAAGATTGAATTTACCCAGCAGCAAAAAAATAAATGGCGCTAACAAATAAAAAGTAGCCTCTGTGGTTAACGACCAGCCTTGTGTGATATGCGTAAACCAATATGTTTCCGAAAAGCCTTTTAACAAGGTAATATTCATCAGGTATGTTTTCCATCCTTCAAAATTTACAATTGCAGTAATGGAGGTTAGCAGAAAATAAACAGGATAAATTTTTGCAAATCTGTTTATGAAATAATGTTTGAGTTGTAAAGTGCCTTCAACAATTGATTGATGATACTGCCGGCAAATTAAAAATCCGCTAAGCGTAAAAAACAAACTTACTCCAATATGAAACTCCTTTATTAAATCATACACTAATGTTCCGTTTGTAACGGGGGTATGGTGAAAAAGATAAACAAGCAATGCCGCAAAAAAACGGAGCCCGGTGAGGGAGGGGTGGTAATTTATTGATGTCATAACAAATGCACACACCTTATGAAAAGGTTACCCCATCACCGCCACAATACCCGGTAATTCTTTCCCTTCAAAATACTCAAGCAGTGCACCACCACCGGTGCTTACATAACTCACCTGAGTAGCCATATTAAACTGGTTAACAGCAGCAGCAGAATCGCCACCGCCTATGAGTGAGAATGCGCCCTTGCCGGTTGCTTCTACAATGGCTTTTGCAATTTCTATAGTGCCGTTGGCAAAGTTGCTCATTTCAAAAACGCCCATTGGTCCGTTCCACAAAATGGTTTTGCTTTTAAGTATCACTTCTCTAAAATCGTAAATAGCTTTTTTGCCTAAATCTAATCCCATCCATCCTTGTGGTATTTCAAAATTTTCACATGAACTGCGTTGCGCATCATTATCAAATTTATCGGCAATAACACTGTCAGCAGGCAATAACATTTGGCAACCTTTTGCTTTTGCTTTTTCCATCAGTTGTTTGGCAAGGTCAAGTTTATCTTCTTCTACCAATGAGTTACCTATTTGTCCGCCCATAGCTTTAAAAAAAGTGTAAGCCATGCCACCGCCAATTAAAATATAATCAGCTTTGTCAATCATGTTTTCAATAATCAAAATTTTATCGCTCACCTTGGCTCCTCCCATAATAGCAGTAAAAGGTTTTTGCGATTGCTTCATTACCCTATCGGCATTTTTAATTTCGTTTGCCATTACATAACCAAATGTTTTTGCTCCCGGAAAAAATTGCGCAATAACAGCAGTGCTTGCATGTGCGCGGTGCGCAGTGCCAAAAGCATCGTTTACATAAAAGTTGCCATGTGCGCTTAATTTTTTTGCAAACTCTTCATTGCCTTTTTCCTCTTCTTTATAAAAACGTAAATTTTCCAGCAGCAAAACTTCTCCCTGTTTTAGTTTTGCTGATAAATTAAATGCTTCCTCGCTCATGCAATCAGTTGCAAACTTTACATCCACACCCAGCAGTTCACTCGTGCGCTTAACAACATGCTTTAAAGAATGTTTTTCGTAATCAACAGTGCCATCGTCTTTTAATTTTTTTAAAGGGCGACCTAAATGACTTATTAAAACAACAGCACCGCCATCAGCCAATATTTTTTTTATGGTTGGTACTGCGGCTTTAATGCGGGTATCATCAGTAACTGCAAAAGTTTTTTTATCAAGCGGAACATTAAAATCAACTCGTATTAATGCTCTTTTATTATTGAAATTAAAATTATCTACTGTGTTCATATTAGATTGTATGTTTGCAGGCAATAGTAATTTATTTTTACCTCTCTAAAAAATTCAAATCATGCCGTCAAAAATTTTATCAGCCATTACATTTGCTTTAATTATTTGCACAAACACATTTGCTCAAACTTGTTGCAGCAATTCAACCCATACATTTGCCATGCTGGGCTCCGACAGTAAATTTAAAAACAGCCATGCCGAGCCCGAACCTTTTATTTACAAACCAAACAAAGGCAAGGTGGTTTCATTTGGCACGCCCGATGGTAAAAAATCAAAAGCATTTTATGTTGCGGCAGCTGCAAAAACAAATAAGTACGTTTTTGTTTTTCATGAGTGGTGGGGATTAAATGATTATATTATACAAACAGCCGAACAATTACAAACCGAACTGGGGTATGTAAATGTGCTTGCACTTGATTTGTACGATGGAGAAGTTGCCGCCAAGGCAGATGTGGCTGCACATTTAATGCAAAACACAAAAGCCGAAAGGTGTATGGCAATAATTATGGGTGCAAGTGCTTTTGCCGGTGATGATGCGCAGATACAAACCATTGGCTGGTGTTTTGGTGGCGGATGGAGTATGCAGGCGGCAGAAATATTAAAATCAAAAACTAAAGGCTGCATTATTTATTATGGAATGCCGGAGAAGGATGCTGCACAAATTGAAAAAATAAATTTTCCGATGCTTGGCATTTTTGCAAAGAATGATGGATGGATAACTCCTAAAATTGTTTCTGATTTTGAAACAGCAATGAAAAGCGCGGGCAAAAAAGTGGAAATAAAAATGTATGATGCCGAACATGCGTTTGCCAACCCAAGCAATCCTAAGCACAACAAAGAGTTTGCAGATGATGCAATGAAAATGGTGGTGGGGTTTATTCTTGAAAATTTTAAATAACCCTTATTATAATTTTAGTTTGGGTAAATTAAAATAGATGGAATTTTTTTTGAATCATAAAGTCTAAGGAGGAAATATCCTATACCCGACAATCCGAGCATTAACCCTTGTGTTTCGCCTGCGCCCTGCAATCCGCATTGCCATGGATTATTGTTAGTTATGTTATTTTTAATAGCCTCTAAAGCAACTGAGGCAGGAGCATTTAATAGTTCATTGTTGTTAAAATGTTTTGCATATTCAATCAGCAAATCGCTGTTCCCTCCAATCCCATGACACAAAGAAAAATTACCATTTCCGCTAGCCCAAGCGGCAGAAATATTTTTAGCTGTAGTGTCTACAGCAATTGATGTTTCGGTTTTAAATTCTTCACTTCCTGTAATTTCAAAAGCTCTTAATCTGGATAAACCTATACCGGGTGCACCGTGGCACCAAGCAACAGATGCATAGTTATTTACGACCTTTTTTTGCAAATCGTTCTCCGCATTCCGCAAGTCAGGCCAGTTACCATGGTGTTCGCTAAAAAGAGATTTTTCATATTCAAATGCCTTTAAAGCTGCCTGCTCATATTGATTTGAATTTGTAGCGGCAAATAATTCTAAAAATGCCCACGCTATTCCTGCAGTACCATGAGAGAAACCCGCAAGATTATTTTTATTATTACCCGAAGAACGATCAAGCGTATTCCAGCTCCAGCCGTAATCGGTTTTATATGCTATTGATATAAGATAAGATGCAATTTTTTCGGCAAGTGCAATATGCTTTTCTTTATTTTTCTTTTGTTTTAGCAGAACCGGTATAGCACCNNCAGAACCGGTATGGCACCCGCACAACCTGCAAGTATATCAATACCTCCTTTTTCCAAATCACACTCATGCAAACCATTTAAAAAGAAACTTATTTCTTCTTCAAAAAAGATTTCTTCAAGTAACTCACTGCATTTTCGCAGTATATAAACGTTTCCTGCCCATCCGGTGTAAAAACCAATTCTTGCCATTTCATGTGTTTGTAGTTTGTTCGCAATTACATTTTCAATACACCCTAATGCCGTTTTTTTCAAAACAGAATCTTTAGTCACACCATATAACTGACTTAAAAAGTAGGCTATTCCTAAAGTGCCATTGTATAAATCGGTATCGAAAGATCGCTGTACTGTTTTCCACCCGTTATCAATGTATTCCATAGAGGCCCCCACCCAGTTACATTGCTTATTATCCCATATTGCATCTCTACAAAGTTTTAAGCCAATACGGTTGGCCCCTTCTAAAAAAACAGTTTGGTTGTTCATCGTTTTTATTTAGTATGTATCTGTTGATCCTTTGTTGAGGTAAGCGTTATAAATATTAATGCCACAATTTTGAAAGAAAAACTCGGCATCATCCAGTATCTCTTCTGGGCTTTCTATTCCTTTATTTTTTGAGTTAATAAGAGAATTAGCCAGCATTCCACATCTTGATGTTCCGAAACTTTCACCATCACCCGGTTCTTCAGCAACACTTACCCCCTTCATAATTTTTTTTGTGAATAAAGATGTTGCATCATTAAAATTAAACGATTGCTCTTCGAATGCATTTGTAAGGACGTGTTTGGTTATATTATAATATGGTTTTTGAATATACAGCACGGCAGAATCTATACGAGAATAATAGGTGGATTGATTTAGGCATTTAAAGGTAAACGGAATAAAGTATTTATTTAACTCAGAAGATATCAATTTTAAAAGTTGAGGAGCATTATGACTTTCAATATTAAAATAAACCCTTACCAATGTAACAAGATTTTGATCGCATTCAACTTCGTTACCAAAAGCATAATAAAAGGCTGATTGATAAGCGGAAGAGTCTCTTTTACAATCAATGGAAATAACGTCTCCCTCTTTGGGTATGACCTTCTGTATGTTTACCAATTTAAATTCACTATGGTTTAAAATCTTGTAATGTGAATTTTTTTTTGCTACAAACCTGCCATTTGCTAACTTTTGTTCAATAACCCAATTTGAGTCCCAATTGCTTACTGAAGTATTTGCAGAAACAAGAGCCGTCAAAAAACTTTTGTCAGAGATGCCCGATTGTTCAATCTCCACATATTTGTTACCAAATTTTTGACAGTAACATTGTGTGTACAAAATTTGTTTTAAGAGATCGATTAATGAATTTACATAGTATAATGAACCGGGTACGTATGAAAAATTTTTTCCGGCAAATGAAAAGGAATTGGAGGAAGTAATTTTTACAGCATTGATAATTGATAGTAATTCTTCTTTCATTTTTTTACTTTTAAATCCAATAATTCGTTAACTGCTTCTTTGGGGTTTTGTAAAACATTCATGCTTAACTGCATTAGGTTAACCCCGTTTTTTGTCATTTGTTTTGTAAAGTGTACTTGTTCATAAACAGTTTGTATCATTCGTATTGCAGCACATTCCGCACACTTAATCAACTCTGCATCTTTATCTATTAGCTGCATTGTTGAAGAATAAGAATTCCAAAACTCAGCAATAGCCGGTTGCATATCATTAATTTTATATCTGGAGAATGATATTGCTTGTTCGGTATTAAGGTTTTTTCCTGAAGGAACAGACATTGCCCATAAAGAAAGGTAGGTTTGAAAAATGGCACCTACATCCCATGATGAATCCCCTAAATCTGCAAGTTCCCAATCAATAATTTTTATGTTCTGATTGCCCGTGTGGTTTTGCGATTCTTTTAACACAACACAATTATCCCATTTCATATCGCCATGAATTAAACTATTTGTTTGCCATGATTTTCGTAGTTTTTCAATTCCCGATATAAACTGTGGATATTTTTCCACTACACTAAAAAAGTTAGAGTGTATATCGTCAATATTTTTTACCTGGGCTAAATAGTTTTTGTCTATGGTAAGCATCCAGGGTAAAGATTCCGGAAAAATTTTTTTTTGTCTTACCGCTGATAGAGATTGTTTTACTTTGAAATGGTAAAGCCCAAGTGATTTACCTAATGAGGCCCCAATTTGTGTTGGAAATTTTCCAATACGCAAATGCATTTCAGAGAGATTTTCTGACTCTTCAAAAAGCTCAAGCACAAGAATATTTCTGTAAATGTCATAATGAACTAATTCAGGCATCAATTCCTTTAACTCTGCAAAATTGCTGTCGGTTTTGGCAAGAGCATAACTTGTGGCCTCGCGCTTTAGAGAACTAACCGATTGCATATCCCAGTTTTTAACCTGCTTTACAAATAATCCTTTCTTACCTTTAGTTAAAATTTTAAAATTCCGGTTTCTTCTGCTCATATCCACCACCATAAATCCTGAACTAACAACCGTGTTTGCACTAACAAGATTTTTGTCAAGCAGGTAGTGCACAATATTTTCTGCAGTTAAAATCATAGCTCTTAAATTTAATTATTGCACTGCGGTAATCTTACCGCAGTGCAATGGTTTATATAACTAAATACAATTATACTAGTACTGAATGGGGTTTCCTCCAAAATCAAAACCACCGCCACAAATTTCAGAAGGGCATCCGGCAACTGAGGGGCATGCTGCAACAGAAGGGCATATACGCGATTGCAAACCTCCCGTATCACAAATAGGCCCAGCAACAGTAACCACAGGATTACATACAGGTGAGTTATCACGTGTAATAAAGCACTTTGGATCAGTTGCAGTTATTATATGACATGGCGGATTATGAGTTATAATCGGACAATTTGGTGCAACAATGGTTTTCAAATTGCATGGTGGATAATTTAACCTTGTGGGGCACCATGGTTGAATTTTGGTTGGGCAAATGGCTGGAATTTTGGTTGGGCAGAGAGCATTTGCTTGCGTTGGACACCATGGACTAGAGTGTGTTACATTACATATAGGGTAATTTAAAGTTTGACATACTTGCCAAGGAACTGTTATAGCCTTTAATGCTTGCGGCTGATTTAGTTGCTGCGCTTGTGGATTAACAAAATCATTATAACCCATTTCACAAACCTGAGAATTGCATAAAGCAATTACGGATGGACAAACAGGCTGATGAACAGAAACCGGGGGAGGAGGAGGTGGTGGTGGGCACTGATTCCAGATTGATGTTGGGATACACTTGCTATTTCTTGTGGGGCAATCTATTGTTTTTGGGCAATATGCCTGTTCGGTAACCTGGCAACCTAAGCGTGTGCAGAAACTGTTTGAAGTATGACCGCAGGCAGGGCTTCCAACGTAAGAAGGGGGGTTAAAAATGGTTGTGTCAAAATAATTTCCGCCTAAATCAAAGCCACCAATATTCCCAAAGTCGTTTACAATTGGGCCTTCAAGAAACTTGGCTTTTGTTCGCTCAGAATTTACCTTGCCATGAATGAGCATGGCATCTTTTTTAATCCATACGTAACTTCCACCAAGTGGAGATGCATCAGCTGGATAGTCTTGCGTGTGCAAAATACCCTCATCAGGTATTTCTACATATGAACTTAGTTGCGCATCAAAGTACAAGCGAGTGTGTTTGTCTTCTGATGATGCACCCAAAAACCCGCTAAGCATTAAGGTTTCGGGCACTTGTTTGGGATCGCTAACAATTTTAGAAATAAAATTGTCAGTCTTTAAATTTGGTTTTTGTGCCATTGATAGATTGGTTTATAGTGTTGCTTACTCTTTGTCCGGATTTTCGGCTTCCTCCGTTTTTAAATGAATTTGATCTCTAATTTTTACTTATCGTCAACACGTGCGTTGTTTTTAAATTGCCTGCACGCATCACTAATTTTTCCGTTAAGCCAAAATTTAAAATTGTTTTTTGGGCACATATCCGGCACCTGGCTAAAAACAAAGGCACCAAATGATTCGGATTTTTTCCAAAAAGTGTTGGTAATTTCTGATGTAACCACCGTTACAGTTTTAGAAATACCCGGGTTAATGTCGCCTAAGCAAAATGTTATTGTGTTACCGCAAACTCTATTTGTAGTACCCTCACCGGTTGCACTCATAAATGTTGTTTCAATAGGCATGGTTACAATCAATTGTGTTTCTGCACCGGTGTCGTCCTGTAAATTTTTAACGGTTATTTGCGCAGTGCATTTTCCATCCCTGCATGTTACGTCCATGTTTTCTATGGCTAAGTCGGCAAGGGCAATAGCGTTAGTGCCTGTTAACGGATATGCAGGTTTGCATCCGTTACATGTTTGTGCATTTGCATCAGCCACAAGCAGAACTGATGCTGCAATAATTAAAATTGATTTTTTCATTGGTATTAATAATTTTTTGTTGCCTACTCTTTAACCGGATTTTCGGCTGCCTCCGTTTTTGGTTTTTATTCTTTTGATCAATTGAACATACCAAACATATAGCCCCCAAGAACTTTTTCATAGAGTAGAAATACTCAATTTACAATTGCGTAAACCTGAAAAAATGTTAGGTATTTATACTCAATTTTTGGTAATGGAGGATTTAGGAACTTCTATTAAAAAAGCGGAGTTTTTAGAGGAGAAAATGAAAAAACGATGCAGAAAAAACTAAAATTCTTAAGAAAATCAATTGTAAAACGAGTACGATTTTTGTTGTGCGCTGAAAAGTGGATTTAATGCAGATATGTTTTGCTTTTTTAGGTTAAAGAATAAAAAGTTAAAATGTAAAAAGAGATTGGTTACAAAGTTTTCTGTATTGAATGTATAAAGTTTTAAAATAAAAACACCATTGCGAAAGTTTTAAACTTTCGCAATGGTGTTTTTCTGTTGATGCAGGTTACATTCCTATATTAAACTGCATGTAGTCTTTTACTTCCTGTGGTATCCGTATGGTCTTGCTATCGGCACCGGTGCCGGTGTCATCATCTTTACAGCAGCTTATAAATAAAGAGAGCAGCAGTAAGAAAGAAATATTTTTTAGTGTGGAGCATTTCTTCGTTGTTTATTTAATATGCAAACGATTTTGCTAAGCTATGATGTAAGCCCCTATCCCTGTGGAGAGGGGTTGGGGTGAGGTCATTGCATGTTAAGTTTTAATTTTTTCATGTGATTAAATTTTTAGTAATTGATGTTTATAGTGATTGTATCATGGGGGGATAAATGAAAAATATATTGTTGAATCAATACTATTTCGGGTAACTCGCGAAGCATAAGAATAATTTTCAAAGTCTCCCATAAACTCATTTCCATAGTCGCAAAAGAGAATGGTAGAATCAACATTTACTCCTTGAAAATACCAATGATTGCAAAATAAACCAATCTGATATAAATCAAATTGATTATAGGGATTAACATTTTTAACATGCAGCTTTACATATATGGTGGCATCAGCCTCGTTATTTTTTACTTTTTGCAGGAGGTAAAGCAAAGGGTTGTAAGTATGGCTAAAAGAGGTTTTGTTTTTTGCATGGGGTTTTTGTTTCAAGTAAAAGTAAACTTTAAATTAAATACGGCTTAACCTTACAGGCTTACCTGCGGTAAGCAGGGGCGCAATCACACAAGCCACGCATGCAATCTTTGAAATCATTTAAAACGATTGCGCATTTACTGTTTTATTATTAAGAGCGTTAATGTGTAATTACACCTCAAACCTAAAGGCATAAAAAAATAAAACAATAAATAGAACTACTCAATTTGCGGTAGCGCAAATCCGAAAAAACGTTAGGTATTTATACTCAATTTTTGGTAATGGAGGTTTTTAATAAAAAAGGCATGTTTTTGAGAGGAGACAGTGGGGAAAGACCGCAGCAATTTTAAAATTACTTAAGAAAAATATATCTAAAACCTGTACCATTTTTAGTGTGTGCAGATATTGTAATTTTTAGACTTCTTCGGTAAATGTCTTGCAAAATTGCCACAGATTCACAGTTTTTAAACTTAATCTGTGAATCTGTGGCTCAAACAATAAGAGTTCTAATCAGTTTTTTATTTTTTAGAATCCTTT
>CXWJ01002648.1_pt1 | contig 27316 bp, 18 predicted proteins | sample 590841 | NCBI WGS metagenome assembly CXWJ01 (sample SAMEA3498367, study PRJEB10139) | wastewater metagenome | biome: wastewater treatment plant; material: activated sludge | place: Austria | collected 2015-01-21 | reverse complement strand
AAAATAATCAATGTTGGCTCTTACCAATCTTACCGATGCATTTTCCTGCACTTGTTTATACAATGACAGTATCTCATCACCATGTTTTTCAATTTCTTTCAGCGTTAGAAATTTAATTTTAACCTGCTCTAATTTTTTTATGGAATTATTGGCTCTTAATCTGTACTTTGCAGCTAATGCAGCTAAATAATCTTCAAAATTATTCCAGTTTTTGTGTACATGAAAAATCATTTCAGGATCCATTGGCAAAGAAGAGTAACCCTCATCAATCAGAATATTATCAATTGCGCTTGCATCAAAAAAATCTTTTACAATTAACGCGCATACATCATCATTATTCTTTTCAATATTATCTTTTACTTTATCAATTACCTGAGGCAATACCTGATAAACAGTTTGAACTTTGTTTTTATCACTAAACGAAATTCCATACTCGCCACTTACAAAGAAACTTCCGCAGCATAAAATATAATTTGCCGTTCCATTATTTCTTTTGAAAATTACTTTATCAATTGCTGAAGTTACCTTGCCGGCAAGCCATCCATACTTTTCTAAATTAAGTATGCTGCCTAATTCGTTGCTTGCAACATTCAATAGCTGAAAACAAAAACATGCTATTGGCAAATTGGCTTCATACAAAACAACATATCTGAATGATAAAGCAACGGGTTTAGCATCTTCAAGTGACTTTAAATAGTTGAGATTAAAAAATACTTTATCAGTTTCAGAAGCACTGTTCCAGTCATTGGCCGGAATTTCGCTAACCTTATCATAAACGATAAAGTTAAGTTGTTTTGACTGGTTACCAGAAAATCGTTTTAAGATGCAGTTATGTTTCAAGCGGTTTCAAGAAAAGTGCTGCAAAACTAAAAGTTAAAATCACTTTTGGTTTAATACAGCGTAAAAACCAACTTCCTATACTTCAAAAAGTTCATCCAACTTAATATTTTCTAGATAGGGGGCAAGCAATGCAGGAGAATCAAATGCCTTAATTTTTTTTATCTGGTTTTCGTAAACACTGTACCAAAGTTCAATATAATAATCGTTGTACGAAAAAAGGTTTACCCGGTAGCCATAAACTTCTCTAACGTTTAAATGAATGGCGCCATTCCAAATGTACCATGCTTGTTCATCGTGCGTTAACTTGTTAAAATCTGTTGCGGTTTTTACTGACATATTTTTGAGATTAAGGGGTTATTTGTTTTCTAAATTTTTGTCAATTTCTCTTAGCGATAGTGTAAGTGTGATAAGTGAAATTAAGATCGCTGTTACGGTAATCATTTTATTGTTATTGACCATTCAAAAGTGCTATCAAAGCCACCGCATAAGGCTTTATTTTGGGCAAACAGAGAATTAATTTGGGTGAATTATCGCCATTAAAACCCGTGTAGGGTGCTCTTTGGCTCTTATAAAGATAAAATACTTGGTAAAGTTCTCTAAAAAACTAAATTTACACTCCCTTTAAAAACCACTGAGCCAACTCTAAAACAGTGAAGCGGTTTATTCCTCTAATATTTCTCTGCCTGGGCATCGTTAAATTGAATGCTCAAAATTATCTCATTCAAAATGGGGTGGTAAGCACCTGTAGTGGTAATTTTTACGACTCCGGCAAGGATACTACTACCTATCAGGCAAACGAAAATTTAACCATGACCATTTGCAGCGATGTGCCGGGCATGTGCGTAAGTATTCAGTTTACACAGTTTGATTTAGAAAACGGATTTGATTTTTTGTATGCTTATAACGGACCCACAGCCAATAGCCCAATCATTGGCACATACACCGGCAGCTTATCCCCCGGAACTATTACCGCTACAAGTGGCTGCCTTACCATAAAATTTGTTAGTGATTATACCGTAAACAAAAATGGATGGAGCGGAATTATCAATTGTGCGCCATGTCCTGTAAACGGTTGCCCATCATGTACCGGTGGATTACCTCCTGCAAATGATGCATGCAGCGGTGCACAAAATTTAGGCGTGCTGCCCATACCAGTGGCATGCCCGATAGGTACGGGTGCTGTTGCAACTTTTAATACCACTAATATTTGTGCTACTGCCGAAATCCCTTACAACGCATTGCAAAACTGCGATCCGGTTGGAAACATGGCAACTCCTGCAAGTGATGTGTGGTACAAGTTTACACTTACAGCGCCAATTTTAAATGTAACTGTTAATGGAATGATAACACCTCAGGTTGGTTTATACAGCGGAAGCGGTTGTAACAATTTAGTGCCTCGGGGTTGCGCTATTGGAGGAGGAGGTTTATTAAATTCTTCTTTCAGTGGCTTGTCAGCAGGTACATATTACCTGCGTGTAAGTGGTGGCACTTTAACCGACCAATGTAATTTTACCCTTTCTCTTCAAAATAATTTTGATTGCCAGGGATGTGTTTTACAAAGCGCACTAAACGTAAATCCACCGCCACAAAATGGAATTTACCTTGCAGGGCAACCAGTGCAGTTTTGTTTAAGTATTTCTGATTTCAGTCCTGCATCTGCTAACTGGCTACATGCTGTTATACCAACTTTTGGCGATGGGTGGGATACAACAACACTTACTTTTTCCCCACCTGTTTCTTGCAGCGGAAACGGCACATGGAGTTGGTATAACCAGCAAATTACATCTTCAGGTAATGCCGGATTTAGTGTTGGCCCAGGTTTTTTTTACGAAACGGCTGCCGGCAATCCGCTTGGCGTTGCGGATTTAAATCCGGGTAACAATTTTGGAGATAATATAGCAAATGGTTGTAATCTTAATTTTTGCTTTACCATTAAAACCAAAGAACAAATTGATTGCATACATGGCGAAAACCTCAATGTTTTTATTGATACATATAGTGATGGTGAGAGCGGTGCATGGACAAGTGTAGCCTGCTCAAGCGATCCTGTAAATGATTTTTATGCAAGCATTGCCTGTTGTATTCCACCAACCATTGCTGTATCAAATGCTAAATGTAACGGACAAACAGGAAGTGCAGTGGGTACAGGGCTTGGTAATTCACCCTGGACTTTTATCTGGAAAGATGCTTCCGGAACTATTATTAGGCAACACTCAAGTTTTACAAAAGATTCTATTACCAACGCACAACCGGGTCAATATACTCTTGTAACTGTTGATGCATTTGGGTGTGAATCACAAACAGTTTTTGTTATTACCGAACCACAAGTATTAAATGCTACCATTATTGTTAATGATACAAAGTGTGCAGTTAATAATGGAATGATAACGGTAAACGTAACAGGCGGAACTGCCCCTTATGCATACAGTAAAAACAACGGAGCAGTTTTTCAGGGAGCAAGTTATTTTTCCAATCTTGCCCCGGGCAATTACGATATTGTTATTAGAGATATAAATGGCTGCACATTTTCTGTAACCGTAACTGTTGACCCATCAACTTTACCTGTAATCAACTCTGTAAATATTGTTGATGTTACTTGCTTTAACGGTACCGATGGAAGCCTTACCATAAATGCATCGGGTGGGGTTGGCCCTTATTCCTACAGCAATGGCGGTGCATTTCAAGTTGGAAATCAGTTTATAAATCTTCAATCAAAAAACTACACTCTAATTGTTAGTGATGTTTTTGGATGTACAACTTCTACAGCTGTAAATATTGGACAGCCACCTCCGGTTGATATTAATGCAATTGTAATTCCGGCTGATTGCGGATTAAATAATGGAGCAATAACTATTAATGTTTTATTGGGGGGTGTGGGTTCTCTGCTCTATAGCATTAATGCAGGGCAGGCATTTCAGGCATCAAACCAGTTTGTCAATTTGTTTCCGGGTCTTTACACCATCGTTATTCAGGATGCAAACGGTTGCCTTGCTTATGATACAGCAACAGTTAATAATCTTAATGCCCCTGCTATAAATAGTGTAGCTGTTACAAATTCAACCTGTTATGGCAGCAACAATGGCTCTATTACTATAAATGCAAGTGGAGGCGTTGGGGTATTGCAATACAGCATAAATAATGGAACTACATTTTTTGCTACTAATTTTTTTAACAACCTGCCTGATGCCAACTACAAAATTGTGGTAAAGGATGCTAACGGTTGCATTAGTTCAACAACCACAAATGTTACAGAACCTGCCCCAATTAGCCTTAGTGCTGATCTTACCACAACACAATGTGGATTAAGTAACGGTGTTATAAACATTAACCTTACCAACGGCATTCCTCCTTTTCAATATTCAATTGACAATGGTGTTACTTTTTTTCCTACGGATATTTTTCAAAACCTTGCAGCCGGAAATTACACTGTGGTAATTACCGATGCCACAGGTTGTACCCGCACAAGAGTATTTAACATTACCAGCTCATCTGCCCCTTCAGTTTCATCCAGCACTATTGTTGATGCTACTTGTTTTGGTGCTGTAACAGGCTCTATTTCGGTAAACACCACAGGAGGAACTCCACCAATAAAATTTAGTATTGATGGCGGAGTAACATTTGTAAACTCGGGAACTTTTAACGGGTTGGTTGCAGGCAACTATAACATTATTGTTCAGGATGTAGGAGGGTGTAGCACTACTAACCCTTTTGTAATAAACCAACCTGCACAACTTCTGCTGAATGTAAATTCAACCGATGCAATTTGTGGTTTGCCCAACGGTACGCTTGCCTTGGCAGGAGCGGGCGGAACTTTGCCATACACCTATAGCAAAGATGGCGGATTGAGTTTTGGCATTGCCAATAACTTTAATGCTTTGGCAGCGGGCAATTACAAGGTTGTTATAATGGATGATAATGGTTGTGTGGAAGCATCTACCGTAACAATATTGGATGCTGTGGGTCCGAGAATAATTGCATTTAATGCTACGTCTCAAATATGTACAGGTACAACCAACGCATCCATTAACCTTACTGCTGTAAGTGGTACCGGTGTTTTGCAGTTTAGTATTGATAGCGGTATTACTCAGCAGCCTTCAAATATTTTTAATAACCTAAGTGCTGGCACTTACCATGCTTATGTAGAAGATATAAATGGATGCAAAGACAGTGTTGTAATCCCTGTCAGCATTCTTGCATCACCTCAAATCAATTTAATAAACTCAACCGACCTAACATGCTATCAATCTGCCAATGGCACTATTCAAATTGCGGCAAGCGGAGGTAATGGAGCACTTTTATTCAGCATTAATAATGGAAGTGTTTTTGCAACTGATACTTACTACGATTCGCTGGCAGCAGGCAGTTACGTTGTAATTGTGGAAGACACTAATCAATGCGAAGCAAGAGATACAATTATACTTACACAACCATCGCAACTAAACGTAACAGCAAGTACAATCCCTGAAAGATGTTTTAGAAACGATGGCGAGATATCCCTGCATGGAACCGGTGGCACACCAGGCTATTTATTTTCTTTAAACAACAATGCGTTAATTATCGATTCTGTTTTCGGTTTACTTGATTCGGGAAGATACAACATGCACATAGTTGATTTGAATGGTTGCGAAGATTCGGTTTCTGTTTTGGTTTCTTTTTTATCAGCCCCAACAATCAATTCTGTTTTATTGAGTGATGAAACGTGCAGACTTAACGATAACGGAATCATTACCATATTATCATCGGGCAATGGAAATTTGCAATACACCATTGATGGCGGATTTAATAACCAGACCTCAAATGTGTTTGACAGCCTTGCTGCCGGCAACTACACTGTTTCGGTAATTGATACCAACAATTGTAAAACCGATTCAGCTGTGGTTATTAATGAACCTGCCGGTTTTAATTTTTCTTTTGCCGCTACAGATGCTAACTGTAATTTTTCTAACGGTTCGTTTACTATAAATGTAACGGGAGGAACAGGTGTTTTAACTTACAGCATAAACGGAATTAATTTTACCGCAAACCCAACATTCAGCAATTTATCATCGGGCAATTACACCGTAACTGTTAAAGATGCCAATGGCTGCACAGAAGATTTTGTTGCATCTGTAAATAATGTAAACGGACCGGTAATCCTAAATATAAGCAACACCACATTATTTTGTAATGCCGACAGTTCAGCGCAAATAAGCATATCTGCAAATGGAGGCACAGGCGTTTTAACTTACAGTATTGATAATGGCATTAACTTTTCTACAAACAATATTTTTCAAAATCTTACGGCAGGTAATTATGCAATTATTGTAAAAGATGCAGTCGGCTGCGAGGCAACCGATGCACTTACCATTGCAGAACCCGATGCTTTGGTGATTAATTCTTTAACAACCGATGCAGCGTGCGGGCAAAGCAATGGAAGCATAGCTCTGAATGTTACAGGTGGCACAGGCATTATTCAATNNGGCATTATTCAATATTCAATTGATAGCGGATTAACTTATCAGGCATCACCCAACTTCAATAACCTGTTTGCAGGAACTTATTTTGTAATGGTAAAAGATGCCAACAACTGCAAGGATTTAAAAATAATTTCAGTTAATAATTTACTTGCACCAGCAATTAATTCTGTTGCGCTTACGCATAACAAATGTTACAATGATAAGTTGGGTATTATCAACTTATATGCTTCGGGCGGAACAGGTGCTTTGAGTTATACTATAAATGGCGGCTCATTAATATCTACGGCATTATGGGATAGTTTACCTGCAGGCAATTATCAAATTGTAGTTACTGACCAAAATGGTTGTATTGATGATTCGCTTGTTGTTATTACCCAACCACAACAAATTATTGCGCAAACACAAACAACAACTGCCAATTGCAACCAAAGCAATGGAAGCATTTTGGTAAATGCGCAAGGCGGAATAGGTGTTTTAAATTACAGCTTAGATAGTATTGCATTTGTTGTGAGCAATACATTTAATAATCTGGCAGCAGGAAATTATACCGTGTATGTAAGAGATGCCAACAGTTGCGCTGTTACATTTCCGGTATCTGTAAGTAATTTAAACGGACCTGTTATTTCAGGAATTGTAAAAATAGATTTAGATTGCAATGGAGATAGTGACGGAACAATTTTAATTAATGCAAATGGTGGTTCTGGCGCTTTGCAATTCAGCATAAACAACGGAAGCAGTTTTTCTGCTTCAAATTCTTTTTCCAGTTTAATTGCAGGTACTTATCAAATTGTAGTTGCCGATACAGCAGGCTGCAATGAAACTGCGGTGATAGATATTTTACAACCACCTGCAATTGTTGTTGCAAGCACCAATTACAACACTGCCTGCGGGCAAAATAATGGTGCAATTGCAGTTACGGCAAGTGGCGGAACAGGCAGCTTATTGTTTGCAATGGATTCGGTTACTTTTTCGGCTGTTGATTCTTTCCCAAATTTATTTGCAGGTGCATATACCATTACCGTAATGGCTGCCAACAACTGTTTGGTCTATTACCACACCAATGTAAACAACATACTTGCACCCGCAATTACAAACGTTACCAAAAAAGATTTAACATGTTATAACAACAACACCGGTGAAATAAAAATTTTTGCAGCAGGCGGTTTCGGAGTTTTAAGTTACAGCATTAACAACGGAGTCAGTTATCAATCGTCTAACGTATTTAATGCGATTGCTGCCGGCACTTATGCTGTGGCAGTTAAAGATGCAAACGGTTGTATTGCAAATTCAACCATAACAATAAACCAGCCCGATTCACTTGCAAACAATATTACTTTCAGTAATGAACTATGCAGTTATAACAACGGCTCCATTTTAATAAATGCAACCGGAGGAACCACACCATACTTGTATAGTACCGATAGCGGAACGGTTTATACAAACACTTTCAACTATACTTCGCTTAATGCAGGAACTTTTAATGTAATTGTAAAAGACAACAAAGGCTGTAAAACATCTGAGCAAATTATCATCAACGACCTTGCTGCTCCTCAAATAAACAACACACTCATTACCAATGTTAATTGCTATGACGAAAGCAATGGTGTATTGCAGCCGGTAACTACCAATGGAAATGGAACGTTGCTTTATACGTTAAATCATACGTTGGCTCAAACTTCAAATATTTTTGATTCGCTTGTTGCCGGAAATTATACCATTGTTGTTACCGATACCAACCAGTGTGCCGATAGTGTTAGCGTAAATGTGTTGCAACCCAATGCACTTTATTCAGCCGAAAATATTACCAATGCTAAATGTTTTGGCAATGCTGATGGTGCTGTGGTGGTTTCGGTTAGTGGCGGAACATCGCCATACAACATACAATGGTCAACAGGCATCAGCAACGATTTTTCGTTAGGTAATTTACAGGCTGGGAATTATTTCTACACTATTACTGATAATCACAATTGTTTGCGGAACGATTCGGCATTAATAACACAACCCAATGTATTAGTAATAGCAGCCAATGCAACCAATGGTTCGTGTGCAGGTGCAGCAAATGCAACGGCTACAGTAAATGTTACCGGTGGCACCACTCCGTACAGTTACGCATGGAGCCCTATCAGCAGTAATACAAACTATGCTGCAAATCTTTCGGCAGGAGCTTTCACAGTTACTGTTACCGATTTAAATTTGTGTACACAATCGTATCAAATAAACATTGTTGACCCCTTGCCGGTTACAGCAGCGGTAAATGCTTTTGATGTAACTTGTTTTGGTGGCGATAACGGAAGTGCATTGATTACACCATCGGGTGGTTATGCTCCTTATTCTTTTTACTGGCTTTCGTTAAACAGTAACGATAGTATTGTTGATTCACTTGCTGCCGGAAATTATGATGTGCTCATTACCGATAACAACGGCTGCACCTATCAGCAAACTGTTTCTATTACGCAACCAACTGCTGTAAATGTTTTTGGAACCATTACTCCTGCAAGTTGTAATGGCTACAGTAACGGAAATATTTCCCTGAACATAAGTGGTGGTGTTCAGCCATACAATTATGTTTGGTCAACAGGTTCGGTTACGTCCATTGCTTCGCAACTTGCTGCCGGAAATTATTCTGTTACAATTACTGATGATAATAATTGCGTAAAAGACGTTTCGTTTTTAGTAACTGAACCTACTCCGGTTCTTGTTACATCAACAACACCTGATACAATTTGTATTGGACAAAGCGCCATTGCAATTGCCACGGCAAATGGAGGTAATGGTAATTACAGTTATACTTGGAATAACGGAATAGTAAGTGATACACTCAATATTAATCCATCATCAACCACTGCTTATTCTGTTATTGCTACGGATAGTGTTGGCTGTTTTTCAAATCCTTTAGGTGTAAATGTAAATGTGTTCCCACCGTTGCAGGTTTCGTTAAATGCATTGGATACTATTTGCGAAGGCGAAGTAATTTCACTTACTGCACAACCTGCCGGTGGTAATGGCGGACCCTACAGCTACACATGGTCGCCCGTTAATACAAATGCACAAACGGTAAACTATTCGCCCAACACCGATGCAACATTTACGGTAAGCATTACTGATAATTGCACAGCACTTCCTGCTTCTGCAAATTCCGATATTGTTGTTAATCCGTTACCCGATGTTGATTTTACCATATCTCTAAATGAGGGTTGTATGCCGCTTGAGGTTTCATTTATCAACCAAAGTATAACAGCCACCGGTTCAACCTACCAATGGGATTTGGGCAATGGATTTACAGATACAAATGCAAACACAAATTACACTTACACAGAACACGGTAATTATGATGTTACGCTTGTAGTTACTACACCCGAACTTTGTACCGATTCCTTAGTGAAACCAAATGCTGTAAATGTTTTTGAAAATCCTGTTGCTGCTTTTACGCCTTCACCCGCAACGGCAACAATTTTAGATGCCGAAATAGATTTTACCGACAACAGTTACCTTGGCGCAACATGGCAATGGAATTTTGGAAATGGCATTGGCTTTTCTCAATTGCAGAATCCTGCTTACGTTTATCCTGATACCGGAGTTTACAACGTGCAATTAATTGTTGGAAGTGATAAGCAGTGTTACGATACCACTTATGCTCAAATTGAAATTACAGGTGCTTACACACTTTACATACCCAATGCGTTTACTCCTAACAACGATAATAAAAACGATTTCTTTTTTGCCAATGGTTATGGAATAACATCCATTAAAACTTTAATTTTTAATCGTTGGGGAAATAAAATTTTTGAAACTTCTTCGCTGCACGGAAAATGGAATGGCAGAAGCGAAGACGGTAATCAATGCCCTGTTGGTGTGNNTTTTTAAACTTACCAATTTCAGGAGTGCACTCCGGTATAGTAGCCTCAGGAAAAATGGCAATAGAAACACCACTTTGTAAATCGTTTATGGCTCTTAAATAGGCTTTGTGGCTTGCAGTTTTACTGGCGCGGTTTACACCAATGTTCATTCGCTTAAAAAAAATATTAAAAAATGGCACGTCTTCCAATTCTGCTTTTCCCATAAAATGAAAGTAGTTTCCAATAGCAACATAGGTCATTAAAATGTCGAGGTAAGAAGTGTGGTTAGGGCAAATAACATATGTTTTGTTTTTATCAGGCACAAACTCGTACTTAACCTTTGGAAAAATACCTGCACACCATAAAATAAGTTTACAGTTAATGCGCATCAGTTTAAAAGTAATGTGGTGTGGGGCCTTTGATAAAAAAAGTGTGAGCAAGTGAAATGGGAAAAACAAAAAAAACAAAATAACAGCCTGCGTAAAAAACCACAATCGCCATATATTTCCAAAAATAATCTTCACCAACTGCATGGCGCGAATTTATGTTTTGATTATTATAATTCACTAGTAAAAAATACACTTTACTTTTAGGTACCTACTTTAGAGCCTGAGAGTTGTTTAAAAGAAGGGTTATTTTCCTTTTAATTGTTCATTTTTTTGTGAAAATGAACCATACGGTTTTTTTCTTCAGGCATAAATTCGTTTAAAAAAAACACGTAGGTTTGTCAGCCAAGCAAATGAAATTTTCTGCCAAACAAATTGCCGACCTTTTGGGGGGCATCGTAGAAGGTGATGCCTCTGTGGAGGTATCCTCGCTTTCTAAAATTGAAGAAGGAAAGCCGGGCACCTTGTCTTTTTTGGCAAACCCCAAATATGTGCAATACATTTACGACACCAAGGCTTCATTAGTAATTGTCGGAAAAGATTTTATTGCCGAGCAACCTGTTAAAACCAACCTGCTGCGTGTTGATGATGCCTATAAAAGTTTTGCAAAGCTGTTGGAAATGTACAACCAGGTAAGGCGTGATAAAAAGGGCATTGAAGAAATGTCGCATATATCTAAAAGCGCAACCATTGGTAAGGATGTGTATGTAGGTTCGTTTGCTTACGTTGGTGATAATTGCACTATTGGCAATAACGTAAAAATTTATCCTAACTGTTTTATTGGCGACAATGTTTCCATCGGTAATAACACCACTGTGTTTGCAGGCGTAAAAATTTATAGTGATTGTGTGGTGGGCAATGATTGCACATTGCATTCGGGAGTAATTATTGGTGGAGATGGTTTTGGCTTTGCTCCCAATAGCGAAAACAATTACAACAAGGTTCCGCAAATAGGTAATGTAATTTTAGAAGACCATGTAGAAGTTGGCAGCGGCACTACCATTGACCGTGCTACACTGGGTTCAACAATCATACGCAAAGGAGTTAAGTTAGATAATTTAATACAGGTTGCTCACAATGTTGAAATAGGAGAGAACACCGTAATAGCTGCGCAAACCGGCATTGCAGGCTCAACTAAAATTGGTAAAAATTGTATGATAGGCGGGCAGGTAGGAATTGTAGGACACATTACTATTGCCGAAGGAGTTAAAATCGCAGCACAATCAGGCATTGGTTCAAGCATTACAACACCTAACGAAATTGTGCAAGGCTCGCCCGCATTTAACATCAGCGATTACAAACGCACGTATGTACTCTTCCGCAAACTGCCACAGTTAGAAAAAAGAATAATTGAATTAGAAGAAAAACTTGTGGAGAAAAAGTGAATGGTGCCCCGAAATTTCGGGGTGTCAATGGTCAATAATCAACCCAAAACTTCAAACCACAAACCCGAAACTCCCAACTCTGAACCCCGAACTCCGAAATATAAACAATGAGCATTAACCAGGTAACTATTAAAGAAGAAATAAGCGTAACAGGAGTAGGGCTGCACACCGGCAAACCATCTACACTTACATTTAAACCCGCTCCCGATAATTCGGGCTATCGTTTTAAAAGAATTGATGTAAACGGCTCTCCCGAAGTTATTGCCGATGTAGATAATGTTACTGACACAGCACGTGGCACTACCATTGCACAAAATGGTGTAAAGGTTAACACCACAGAACATGCGCTTGCTGCATTGGCAGGCATGGAGGTTGACAATATTTTAATTGAATTGGATGGACCCGAAGTACCGATTATGGATGGCAGTTCATCTGAATTTGTTGCTGCTATTGCAAAAGCAGGATTGCAGGAACAAAAAGAAAAAAGATTTTATTACGAGTTAAAAGAAAACCTTACTTATGAAGAACCTTCGCGTAATGTAGAAATGCTTGCTGTGCCAAGCCCCGATTATCGCATAACGGTAATGGTTGATTATAACTCACCCCTGCTTGGCACACAACATGCACAAATACATAAAATAACAGAGTTTAGAGATGAAATAAGCAAGTGCCGCACCTTTGTTTTTTTACATGAGTTAGAGGCATTGCTCAAACACGATTTAATAAAAGGCGGAGATTTAAATAACGCCATTGTTTTAGTTGACCGCGAAATATCTCAGCAGAAATTAGACGAGATGGCAACGCTCTTTAACAAACCAAAAATGGAAGTTAAAGGCAAAGGCATTTTAAACAATACCGAATTGCATTTTCAGAACGAGCCTGCACGCCACAAGTTATTGGATATTGTTGGTGACATGGCTTTGATAGGAACACATCTTAAAGGACACATTCTTGCAGCGCGCCCCGGTCATGCTGCAAATGTTGCGTTTGGCAAACAAATAAAACAACTGATTAAGCGCGATAGAGCAAATCTTAAAGTGCCTGTTTATGATGTAAACAAACCTTCTTTGTTTGATATAAATCAGATATCCTCTTTCCTTCCTCATCGCTTCCCGTTTTTATTGGTTGATAAAATAATTGAGCTATCAGAAAATCATGTTGTAGGCGTTAAAAACGTTACCATGAATGAGTGGTTCTTTCAGGGACATTTCCCGGGTAACCCTGTAATGCCCGGTGTGTTGTTGATAGAAGCTATTGCACAAACAGGTGGCATACTTGTGTTAAACACCGTGCCCGATCCGCAAAACTACTGGACGTATTTTATGAAAATAGAAAACGCTCGGTTCAAGAATAAAGTAATACCTGGCGATACGGTTGTATTTAAATTAGAATTAAAGTCGCCAATCAGGCGCGGGTTATGCCATATGAGCGGAACCGCTTATGTTGGAAATAAAGTAGTAATGGAAGCTGAAATGCTTGCACAAATTGTAAAAAAGAGCTGATATGATTTCTCCGTTGGCAAGCATAAATCCTAAAGCAAAAATAGGCAACAACGTTACCATTGAGCCTTTTGCAATGATATATGGCGATGTGGTTATTGGCGATAACTGCTGGATAGGAAGCAACGTTGTAATTTTTGATGGAGCAAGAATTGGTAACAACTGTAAGATTTTTCCGGGTGCAGTTATATCGGCAGTACCACAAGATTTAAAGTATAGTGGCGAACCCACCACTACTGAAATTGGTAACAACAACATTATACGCGAATGTGTAACTATTAACAGAGGAACTGTTGCATCGGGTAAAACTGTTATTGGCGATAAAAATCTTTTGATGGCTTATGTGCATGTTGCGCACGATTGTTTTATTGGTAACAACTGCATTCTTGCAAATGGTGTAACACTTGCGGGGCATATAGAGATTGAAGACCATGCTATTATTGGCGGTCTTTCCGCCATACATCAATTTGTGCGCATAGGCAAGCATGTAATGATTTCGGGCGGATCGCTTGTGCGTAAAGATGTGCCTCCGTTTACTAAATGTGCGCACGAACCACTTTCTTATGTGGGAGTAAATGCAGTGGGCTTACGCAGGCGCGGATATACCAACGAGCAAATTAATATTGTGCAGAATGTTTATCGTTTGCTTTTTGTACAAAACCATAGTATCAAAAAAGGAGTGGAAGAAATTGAATACACCATTGCCTCTTCTCCTGAACGCGATGAAGTACTTGCTTTTATTACCAAATCTCAGCGTGGTTTAATGAAAGGCTATGTTAAAGAGGAAGAAGAATAATTTTTCAGCAAGTAATTAATTCACGTTTTTTAAATCACTTGCAAATTGACTTCCATCAAACTCCATTCAGTAGGAAAAAAATTTAACAAAAGATGGATTTTTAAAAACCTTTCGCTTGAACTAACTTTGGGTGATTGTGCGGCTGTAACAGGTGCAAATGGTTCAGGCAAATCAACTTTGTTGCAATTAATGAGCGGTTATCTTTCCCCATCTTCTGGCGAGATGCAATGGAATATAAATGACAACAACATTCCTGCCTCTGAAATTTATAACTACATTGGTTTTTCCTCTCCTTACATGGATTTGCCGGAGGAATATACTTTGCACGAAACGCTTGAATTATATTTCCAGCACAAACAAAAAATAACAGACGTATTGTTTGAGCAAATGGCAGATGCAGCCTGGCTCACCGATTCGTTACACAAACCTTTAAAAGAATTTTCATCAGGGATGAAACAACGCGCTAAACTGTTGTTGTGCTTTTACAGCAATGCACCGCTTTTGTTTTTAGACGAACCGGTTGCCAACCTTGATGTACGGGGTGCCGAATGGTTTAATAATCTTGTATCACAAAACAAACAAAACCGCATCATTATCATTTGCTCAAACAACTTAAAAGATGAAACAACGCATTGCAATAAGTTTATTGCTGTAGAAGATTTTAAGTAATCACAATTTTTTTTCTTTCAATCCATAGAAATAAATTTATGATAGCCCCCATCATCATTTTCCTCTTATTAGTAATAGCCGTCTATGCTTTTATGCAGCAAGATAAGTTTGGAAAAATTTCTAAAGGAGAACAGTTGCAGCAAATCATAAAATCTCCTAACTACAAAAACGGAAAGTTTAGCAACATAAGTTTTACACCCGATTTAACAGAAGGCGTTAGTTACTTTAAAGTATTAAAGGAGTTTTTCTTAGAGCGCAGTGCGCATATAAAACCCAAAGACACATTGCCATCTGTAAAAACCAACCTGCATGATTTGAGCCCTGATAAAAATGTTTTTGTTTGGTTTGGTCATTCATCTTACTTTATACAAACCAATGGTAAAACCATTTTGGTTGATCCTGTTTTTTCAGGTCATGCATCACCAATGAGCTTTTCAGTTAAAAGTTTTGAAGGCGCAAATATTTATTCGGCAGATGATATGCCAACAATAGATTTTCTTTTTCTTTCGCACGACCATTGGGATCATTTAGATTATGAAACCATTATAAAACTAAAACCTAAAATAAAAAAAATAATTACCGGCTTAGGCACTGCTGCGCATTTGCAGCATTGGGGTTTTGATAAAAACATAATTGCAGAAAAGGACTGGAATGAAGAAGTTGATTTAGGAGATGGTTTTAAAGTAAATACCACCACTGCACGCCACTTTTCGGGCAGAGGATTTAAAAGAAACCAGGCGTTATGGTTGGCATTTGTTTTACAAACACCAACCACAAAATTTTATTTGGGTGGAGATTCAGGTTACAACACGCATTTTAAAACCATAGGAGAAAAATTTGGTCCGTTTGATTATGCCATTTTAGAGTGCGGGCAATATCATCACAACTGGAAATATATACACATGATGCCCGAAGAAGTTGTTGCGGCTGCACAGGATTTAAGAGCAGCTAAACTTATTCCGGTGCATTGGGCAAAGTTTGCATTAGGGCAACATGCCTGGAATGATCCTATTTTACGAGTAGTAGGCGAGGCGAAGAAAAAAAATCAAACTATTATTCATCCGATGATTGGCGAGGAAGTAAACCTTACAGCCAACACTAAGCAGGAATTTAAAGAGTGGTGGTTGGGTGTTGAATAGGGTAACCACTTGTTAGATAGGTTGAGGCTTGTAACTTTTTGGACACCGATTCACATAGAAAAATAATTTAATTTGATTAACATAAAATCTAAATTCGCAAAATGTTCATTGTTCAAATCTGCGAGCAATAATAAGCGAAGCGCTTTCTCTTTTTTTTAATCTGTTAATCTGTGGTTAAGAAATTTTCTAACTCAACACTATTATATTTACACCTTAAAAAATCTTATCCATAAATTCAAAAATAAAGGAAGCATGGCACAAATAAATCCTTACTTAACATTTAACGGCACCTGCGAAGCCGCATTTAATTTTTACAAATCTGTTTTTGGAGGAGAGTTTCCTTACATAGGAAAGTTTAAAGACATGCCTCCAACCGAAGGACACAAAATGTCTGACGCTGATGGAGAGAAAATAATGCACGTGTCTTTACCAATTGGCGGTGGAACAATTCTAATGGGGAGTGATACGGGCGGTGAGTGGTCAAGCAATTTTAAAGAAGGAAATAATTTTTCTATTTCAATAAATGCAGATAGTACCGAGGAAGCAAGCAGAATTTTTAACGGGCTTTCTGCCGGAGGAACTGTTACTATGCCGCTTGCACGCACTTTTTGGAGTGAGTTATTTGGAATGTTTACTGATAAATTCGGAATTAGCTGGATGATGAGCTATGATGGAGATATGCGCCAGCAATAAATTTTTTTTCTTCAACAAATAAAATTTTTAGCGAATGACAAAAGCACGTCTCGAAGCTTTCAGTGATGGGGTAATTGCCATTATTATTACCATTATGGTTTTAGAACTAAAAGTTCCGCATGGTATTACCATAAATGATCTGTTGCCTTTGCTTCCTGTTTTCCTCAGTTATATTTTAAGTTTTATTTATGTTGGTATTTACTGGGGCAACCATCATCATTTACTACATACGGTACATCATGTAAATAGTAAAATAATTTGGGCTAACATGCATTTACTTTTCTGGCTTTCTTTAATTCCGTTTACAACAGCTTATATGGGCGAAAATCATTTTGAAAATTTGCCGGTTACTTTATATGGCATTAATCTTATACTTTGCGCAATTGCATACACAGTGTTACATCGTACTATTATTGCACACTATAAGCATACCACCAAACTTAACACCGCTTTGCAAAAACAGGGAGTTAAAGGAAATGTCTCCTTGTTGTGTTATTCAGTTGCTATAGTAATGTCGTTTTATTATCCATTGGTTTCGGCATTGCTGTTTGCTTTTGTTGCAGTGTTGTGGATAATACCTGACAAGAATATTGAAAAGGCGTTAGAAGAATAATGTTGAAGGAAGTCTTAATATTTATGCAAGTTTTTAAAGATATTGTTGCGTAACTATTACAGCATTGCCAACTCAATACCCATAAAATGCAATGCAAGAATAATCCCGCCAACTAAAATTCTATAGTATCCAAACACCTTAAAACCATTTTTGGTTAAAAAGCCTATAAAACCTTTTATGGCAAGCAACGCAACAATAAAGGCTACAATGTTTCCTATAGCGAGCAATTGAATTTCGTTTGATGTAATGATGTAACCATCCTGATAATAATCAAGCAATGATTTTGCAGTAGCTGCAAACATGGTAGGCACTGCTAAGAAAAAAGAAAACTCTGCCGCAGCCTTTCTTGTAAGATTTTGTGAAAGACCTCCAATGATTGTTGCTGCCGCGCGCGACACGCCTGGTATCATTGATATTACCTGAAATAGGCCAATAATAAAAGCACTTTTGTTTGAAACACTTGCTGCATCATCATTTTCATTTTTGTTAAACCACTTATCTATCATTAAAAAAACTATTCCACCCAACACCAGCATTACAGCTACCACAATTACATTTTCCAATAATGCATCAATGTATTTTTTAAAAAGCAATCCAAAAAATACTGCAGGGATAAACGCAATAAAGAGCTTAATATAAAAACTAAAATCTTTAAGATTTACAAAACGTTTCCAATATAAAACCACTACAGAAAGTATGGCGCCAAACTGAATAGCTACAGTAAAAAGTTTGGTAAAATTTTGTGATGCTATACCCATCATGCTCGAGCCAATTATCATATGCCCTGTAGATGATATGGGAAGAAACTCTGTTATGCCTTCAATAATGGCAAGGATAATCGATTGAATANNAATTAATGTCATGGGGGGGAGGGATTAAGGTAATTGGGGGATTAAGTGATTAAGTCAATTAAGTCAATTAAGTAGTTGAGTGTAAAAAGTGAATGAGAGTATATGATAAAAAACAAGCGTAATCCCTTAATTACCTCAATCCCTCAATTACCTGAACCAACCAAATTTAATCCTTTGCTTTTACAACTATGGCTAACACCTCTAAACCATATCCCAGCAACACTATAATTGGAGCAAGTGTTATTCTGCGGAAGCTGAAAATTTCGGGATTAAAAACATTGGGGTCGTTGCTGCCACCACCCGACATCATTGCATAACCAATAATGAGTAACAAAATTCCTGCTATCATTAATATGTAATTGATTTTTCCGAAAGCAAGGTCTTGCTCATTTGTTTTTACTATAGGTTTAACTGGTGTTTTTGCAGCAGTGCTAACCTGAATTTTTTCTTTTGCCATTCAATTAAACTTAATAAACGTCTTCTGTTCGCTGGCGAAGATATTTATTTACGGCAAAGTAGGTGCTGAATCCTGAAATAAAAATACCTAGTACAATTACTGAAGCCAATACTATTCCGGTGCTTGGCAAATCTTCTAAAAACATTAATTCATTTACCTCTTTTTTTGCATAATAAAAGAGAGAAAGTAACATTATATCAGCGATAACAGCACCGTAAAACCCCTGTAAAATTCCATTGACCAAAAATGGTTTGCGTATAAAGTTGCGTGTAGCACCCACCAATTTCATACTCTTAATAAGCAATCGTTTTGAATACAATGCAAGCCTTATCGTGTTATTAATTAACGCCCCAGCAATAAAAAACAACAATGCACTAAAACCAAGTATTACCAAACTAATGGTGCGTACATTTTTATTAATTGATGTTACAAGTGATTGTTGGTAGTAGGTTTCCTTTACAAACGAGTTTTGACGCAACATAGTTTGCAGCTCGTTTATATTTTTCTCGGTAGCATATTCAGCTTTTAGCTGAACATCAAGTGAGGGCAGCAGTGGATTGTACCCAAGAAAGGAAATAAAATCTTCGCCCAACTCTGCCTGCAAATTTTTTGCAGCAGAATCTCTGTTAACATAAACCACATTTCTGACAAACGTATTCCCGGCAAGATTTTTTGTGATAGATTCAATATCGGCATCGCTGGCATCTGACTTAAGCATTACCGTAATTGTGAGATTTTCCTTTACATAATCGCTGATTCGTTTTGCATTTAATAAAAGCATACCAAGCATACCCATTAAAAAAAGTACAAGCGATATGCTGAATATGGTGCTGATGTATGAACTGCGCAATGCTTTGCGCGCTAAGCTACTGCCTTCGTCTGCCATTGTTTTACTACTGATGCAAAAATAATTTTTAAAGAAGGATCGCTTCTTAAAAGCATCAACATTAAACTAAAATTATTAACGCTGTTTCGTTAGCAATTAAAGTAACCGTGCGCGGCTTGCTTTTGGGTTGGCGTAATAGTTAAGCAAGTATTTTTTATTATTGGTTATTGCTTCTAAATTTTGTTTAAGGGTGTTGATATTATTTCTCACTGTCATTTTGTTTTGCGGTAATGATGGATTGCATTGCTTTAGTAATTCAAGTGCTGATTTAATTTTCTTTTCGGCTTCGCTAATCTTATCTAAAAGAAATTTTTCGTTTTCATTCATTGCAGTGGTGTTTCTTTTTTGTCTTGCATTATTTATAAAACGAGACGTTTCATTGAGCGAACCAATTGCCTCTTGCGCTATTTCATTTGCACGATTCATTTCATCAACTTCCAAATTTTCGTTGAACATATTTAACAGCCTGCTGTAAGCATCATTGCCAGGGTCAAAGGCAATCATTCTGTTCAGTTCATTTGCCGTGCGGGTTATGCTATCAGCTTTATAATGATAAGCTATAGTATCATTAAAATTAAAATTGATTTCTGATGCTGCTGATTTGGTTTCAAATTGCTTTCTCGTTACAGGAAAATTGAGCAATTGCCAAATGGGGTCATCGGGATAATGAGATTGAATGAGCTTTTGCGGGGCAATCATAAAATACTTTTCATCAAACCGTTGATTAAATTTTTTCGTTTGTGAATTAATCCCTCCTGCAGACCATGTTGGGTCAAACAATTTCCACTCATTATTTATGTACGCAGTATTCCATGCATGAGGATGTGCAGTGCGCTCATCTTCATTGTTTGCATAGCCACCAATAAATTCTGCTTTAACGCCCGCATCAATACACAACTCTTTAAAGAGATTTGCATAACCTTCGCACACTGCTTTTTTTCTTTTAAGAGTTGATAAGGCAGTTTGTGTTGGGTCAGCATCTACGCGTGTAGTGTTTAAGCGTTTGTTTACATCGTATTCAATAGCATGAGTTACGTAAATAAAAATGCTGCGCACTTTTTCGCTGTCGGTTGCAAATGCTGAAGTTAGTTCAGTAGATAATTGCTGTACTGATTCATAGTTTTTAGAAAGCAGTGTTTTTGAATGTAAATCAGCATTTAATATCGGCAAGGTATTTTTTTGTTGCGCTGTAAGTTGAGCAGGTGTTATTAAACAAACAAAGGCAGGAAAAAGTAAAACAAATATTCTCATTGCTTTTCTTCTATTAACTCGAAATGGTAAAAATTAGTGTGAAGTAAAATGAAGTTAAGGATGAACAATGACGAGATAATCACAAAAACCATTTTGTAAATAATTAAAAAGAAAACCACCAGCACAATATAGGTTGGATAAATAATGGCTTTGTCTTTATTAAATGGCAAACGATAGAGCGAAGCAATAAATGAAAGCAGCATAGCAATGCAAAACAAAATAAGCACCGGTAGTTGCTCAAGGGTTATTTTATCGCCAATAACATTTGCAAGCAACAAAAATTCGGGAAGAATAATAATACTCATGAGCAAAGCGTAACGCCACCATTTTCCAAAAACGGTTTGCGGTGTGTTGCGCATATAAAGCAATTGTGTTTCTTCAAACTTACGCAATTCAAACAGTAATGCAGTATGCGCAAGCATTGAAAAAAGTAAGCCAAGCATTACTACTCGTATATCGTAAGCGCCTGCATCACAAAATGCGAACGAAATAATAAGACAAATGATACTGAATAATTTGGTTACGCCAAACACCACTTTTAAATCATTAAGCATTTGCATTAACATTATAACTATGTAGGGTTTAGGTAAACGAAGACTCAGAAAATTCAAGAATTTAGACAAGCCATCATCTTCTCTTTTAGAAATTTGCTGATGAATGATATAAGATGATAACAATTGCAACACAATTCCTGCTGTTAAAATTTCAAACACAACCGTAAACTGATTTTTGTTTGTAGCATACACAACAGCAACCAGCGCATACAACAAAACAGGCAGTAGTAACCAAAGCAAAGTAGTGGCAATAACAAAAAATTTTTGTGCGGGCTTAACAGCATTTATTTCATAAATAAATTGGTACTGTGGTTTTTCGGTATGTTGTAAAATAAACTGAATACACTTGAGCATATACAATAGCCAGAAAAAATAAACTACCAGCCGCAAAATGGAATCACCCAAAAATGCTTCCAGCAATTTTTGATGATAACTCAATAAATTTTGCGGAGGAATAACGCCAAACATCAACAAGAAAAAAACTAAAAACAAACCTGCATGTCGTTGGTAAAATGTGCTGACTAATGATTTAAAGAAAATGGATGTTACAGGTCGCATATTGGCATTTGAAGGATGCCAAATTTAGTTTAAAACACATAAAAGTTTTTAGTCATTAGTTGTTTATTTGTCAATTGCAGATAGGAACTGCAAAGTTGATTTAGAAATATTTTTGTAAGGTCTTTTACTTTTCCTGATTTAATGCAAAAAATTATTACCTTCTGTTTTATTGCTCAGTTTTTTTGTGCAACTGGCTTCGCACAAAAACAGGGGCAGGAGCGTGTTGATTCCATCCTGTCAGTTGTAAACTCATCGCGCACTTCAAATAGTTTACATGATACATTATTAGTGGCATCATATATTGAGCTTGCTTATGAACTTCATAAAATTGACCCTGATAAAGGAATATTGTTTGGACAAAAGGCATTGGAGCTATCAACAAAAATTAACTGGAAAAAAGGCGTAGCTTCTTCGTATAACAGAATTGGTTTGTGTTACTGGGCTAAATCAGATTTACCGATGGCGTTGGAATACCAGTTTAAATCACTGAAGTTGAGTGAAGAGATAGATTTTAAAATAGGAATTGCAACTGTACTTGGCAATATTGGTTTGGTATATAATGACCAGCGCGATTACACTAAGGCATTAGATTATCATTTCAGAGCGTTGAAGATAAACGAAACATTAAAAAATTTAAGTGGTGAAGCCCGTAACCTCGGTAACATTGGTATTGTGTATGACGCTACTGGTGAATATGAGAAGGCACTTCAATATTATTCAAAGGCTTTAATGTTGTACTTGCAGCTAAACGACAAGGTTGGTATAGCGCGCAATCTTGGCAACTCTGCTTTTGTGTACCAGGAAATGGGACTATATGCAAAAGCACTGGAATATAATTTGAGAGCATTAGAGATGAATGCTGCACTGGGAAATACCATCCAGGTTGGAATAAACATTGGCAACATGGGAGAAGAGTATTATCATATAGCAGCCGATACGACAAAAAACAGAATTAATAGTTTGCCCGATAGCCTGAGAAGCAAAAAAGTTGCATTGCTTAAAGCCGAAGAGTATCTGACTAAATCAATTGCCATATTTACTGAAGTTAATGACCAAAATTTTTTGCAGGAGTTGTATCAATATCTTTCAGATGTTCAGTTACTAAAAGGTAATTACAGTGCGGGATTAACATACTATAAAAAATCAATAGCTTATCGAGATTCTGTTTACAATGAGGATAACAAACGAAAAATAGCACAACTTGAAAAAACACGTGAAGAAGATTTAAAGCAAAAAGAAATTGAATTATTAAAAAGCCAGAATGAAATACAGCGACTTACCGCCCAGCGAAGAATGGCTTTAATGTATGGTTTGGGTTGTGCATTTATCGGGTTAAGTTTTTTGACGTTTGCTTTTTTTAATCAGAACAAGAAAAAGGAAAAAATAAATCGCGAATTGCAACAAGCATATTCTGATTTAAAGTTAGCGCAGGCTGAATTGGTGAAGCAGGAAAAGCTGGTATCGCTTGGTAAACTTACTTCTAACATTGCGCATGAAATTCAAAACCCACTCAACTTTGTAAATAATTTTTCGGAAGTATCCATTGACCTTGCTGACGAATTAGTTGCTTCGCAATCGGAAGACGAGAAAAAGGAAATACTAAACAGCTTAAAAGAAATGCTTGGTAAAATAAATAGTCATGGTAAACGTGCTGACGGTATAGTAAAAAAAATGCAACAGCACCTTCGTGACGGAACCGGGCATGAGTTGTTCGATAATTAATTTATTTCATCACCATTGCTGTAAAATTTCCTTTTAAAGAGGTTTAAGAAGCTAATGGTATCACTGTTTTATTCTCTACTAAATAGTCATTACATTTTTCGAAAAATGATAAGTTCACTTTCTGATGTGAAGATATAAGCACTGCAACTTCTTTTGATAAAGTCTCTTTAATTAAGTCATACAAATTATTTGCTGACTGCTCATCTAATGTAATGAGTGGTTCATCAAGTACAATAAGCTTGGGGCTTCCGATAAATGCACATGCAATAGAGAATTTTTTAAGCATTCCGCTTGAGTAAGTGCCAACAGGATTTTTAATGTATTCGTGCATGTTAAAAATATCACATAGCATTTTTACCTGTGGTGCATTTCCATTTTTGCAAGACACATAAAAGTCAAGCAAATCGTTGCCTGTTAAAAATGTGGGATACACCGGTTCTGCAGGAGCATAGTTTACAAACAGTCTGTACTGCTGAGGATTCCTTTTACAACTGATGTTATCATTCAATAAAATTTCTCCGTCAAAAGGAGCAATGCCTGAAATGATTTTAAATAGTGTTGTTTTGCCCGAACCATTTGCGCCTTTTATCCAACTTAATCCTTTTTCAAATTTTACATGTAAAATATCAAGCGCTAAAAAATGATGGTAGTGTTTTTGGATATTAGATAATTGAAGCATGATGGCAAAGATTGAAATTAATTTACTTCAATCTTTTTCAAATTATCTTCTGTTGCCCTGTCAATTAATTTAAATATGGGGTCAATGCCGGCTTTGGTTGGCTTTACGGAAACGGTTATTTCAAATTCGTTTTCTTTTTTGCCAATGTAATTTCGCTTTACATAAATGAGTGAATCTTTTCCATTCGCATCTTCTGTAAATACGCCAATGTCAATCCAGTCTTTAATCGGAATTTTTTGTTCGTTGCCGATGCTATCACTGTAAACTTTTTCGGCTGCGGTTTTTATTTTCACTTTATAGTTGTTGCCCACTTTGGTTGCAGTAGCTTCTGTAGTTTGCAAATTGAAGAGTGTAATTTTTTCAAACAAATCTGTTACCACATACTTTAAAGAATCGGGCGTAGCATTGCGCAGGTAATTAATAAACGTTGGCGACTGCACATACGGTGCCGACTGAAATCCATAATCTTTTATAAACCTGCTTAACGCAGCATTCAATGAATCTTCGCCAATTAAATCCTTTAACTGATACATCACCAACGAACCCTTTTGATAATGAATGTACTGTTGATTGTCGCATGTTACCATTGGTTGTTCCCCTTTGCGTTCAAACGAGCGACCTGCCAGGTAACGGTCTAACTCATACTTTAAATATTTGTTGATGTTTTTTGCAGTGTATTCTTTTTCCATCACCATCAGGGCTGTGTACTGCGCCATGCTCTCTACCATAATGGTTGAACCAAGCGTGCTTGCTCCTGCCACCTGGTGCCCCCACCACTGGTGCGCCACTTCATGCGCAGTAACATAATATGCCATGTCAACATCGTTATCATCATCCACTTTCATTATAAAACCAATGGCTTCGCTAAACGGAATGGTGTTGGGAAAAGATTGTGCAAACTCCTGGTAGCGCGGAAACTCCAGTATGCGCACTTGCTTAAACTGGTAAGGCGAAAAGTTTTTCTGGCAATAGTCAATTGTATTTTTAATTGACCTATTCATTTTTTCAATGTTCCAGTTATGTGTGGGATGATAAAAAATTTCGATGTTAATGCCTTTGTATTTATCCCTGAACACTGCATAACGCGCGCTTAAAAAAGAATAAAAATTTAAAATGGGTGCGTCCATTTTGTAATGAAAATATTTTCTTCCGTTTTCTTCCCACTCTTTTTGAAGGTAGCCGGGTGAAATTGCAATCTGGTCTGCCGATGTGCTTATCACACATTCGTAATTTATCCAGTCAGCATCCTGCGATAAATAATTATTGCGCAAACCAACTGAATCGTTTAGCAATCGCATGCTGTATTGTCGCTTGGGTAACTTGTATTTTTTTCTGACATCGTTATCTGTTAACTCAACACTTTCGCTGTAGCCAAAAGAGGGCAGCGTGTTGTTATTAATAAAAGTTCCGTTTTGAAAAACTCCAACATAATCTCTTCCCTGTTTAAATCCTTTGGTTGGGTAATACAAATCAAAAGTTACTTTGGATGAATCGCCAGGCTGCAATGGTTTTGATAAACGATAGATGTAAAAATTGCCTTCGTAGTTGGTTAATTGTTTTGCAGGAGTTCCGAAATCAAGTTTTTTTATTTCAACATCGCTGTCAGAAAATGTAACAAACAAACTGTCTATTGCCTGCTGAGATTTATTTTTAATGATGTAATATCCTTTAAGTGATGCTTCGCGCTTTTCAGGAAAAATATCAACTGAAATATTTACATCGGTAATGCGTGGTTGTATATAATCAATGTACTTACGAAACTTCTTCTCAAAGTCAGCAGCAAATATTTCGCGTTCTGTTTTAGTTTGATATTCGTTTAAAATATTGGTGTTGTAAAAAATAAAACCGCCAAACAAAACAAACATGGCAAGCCCAATTGGTATCATCAGTTTACCCTGCCCGTTGCGCCATGCATTTTTAAATTGATGGAAGCGTGTTTTAAAATCAACTTCGCTTCCGTGCCTTGTCATCATCATTCCCACCATAAAAAACGTAATGCCTAAACCAAGCCAGTAGAATACATAAAGATATTTTGCATATAGAAAATGCCCGAACTTGTTCATGTCACTGTAAAGACTGTAGCCAGTATCGCCATACCAAATCATGTTATGGTCAATTCCCATTGCCGCAAGCGCTGCAAAACCAATAAAATAAATTACAATCAAGGTGTGCCCAATAAACTTATTGTTTACAATGTTGTGAATAAAAAACGCAAGCAAAATTGTTAAAACATAAAATGGATATTCAACCATAAAAAATTGTTTTAGATAAACCGGAACATCGTATCGTGTATATCCATTGATAGTTTGCATTAACATGCCGGTTAGCATTAGAACAATTAGCAGCATAGCAACCATTAAACACATGGCAGCTAAACGTGCAGTCATGGTAATCTTTTTTGAAACAGGTAATGCATCGGTAATGTTTGAAAAATTAAACTGACGGTCTTTCCAAATCATTTCACCTGAATAAAGTGTAATGATGATTAAAAGAAACAATGTGAAATTTCCTGTCAGTTCATCAGTAATCATATAAGTAACAGGCAATGCAGCGGTGCCGTATAGTTTTCCCATTTCATTGGTTTGAGCGAGTAAAAAAAGTACTCCGCAAAAAGTAATGGCAAGAAAAGGAATGGAACGAATGGATGAAAAAAATTCAAATCGTAAAGTCTGCCGCCACATTTTAAATTTTGATGCAATGGTATAATCGTTGGCAACATGCGGTAACTGTACAGATTGAATAACGGGTTCTTCTTTTTTTTCTGCTTTTAGTTTTTTGTGCAACTGTAATCCTGACTTTGAAAACTTAAAAAATCTAATGCACAATAAACCTATAAACGTTCCAGTGCCAATCCATATCAAACGATTGTACAACAAGTATGAAGTAAGCGGAACAACCATTGAATTTTTTTCTGAAGGAGTCCAGTAACGGGTTTGATAAAAAGTAGAAATTAAACCATAAGGGTCAAACAATGAAAAAAGCGGATTGCTTTCTACATCGCTTGATGTGTCTATCAATAAAATATAACCAAGAAAAAAAACTACAC
>CXWJ01004109.1_pt1 | contig 27492 bp, 21 predicted proteins | sample 590841 | NCBI WGS metagenome assembly CXWJ01 (sample SAMEA3498367, study PRJEB10139) | wastewater metagenome | biome: wastewater treatment plant; material: activated sludge | place: Austria | collected 2015-01-21 | reverse complement strand
CGGGCGCATGCCCTTGCCGCCGCCGCCGGCCGCGGCCTTCACCAGCACCGGGAAGCCCATCTCGCGGGCCGCGGCGGCCATCTGGTCGTCGGTCTGGCCCGGCGTCGTGCCCGGCACCACCGGCACGCCGGCGGCGATGACCGTGGCGCGGGCCATGAGCTTGTCGCCCATGATGCCGATGGCCCGCGCCGGCGGGCCGATGAAGACGATACCGGCGTCGGCGCAGGCCTGGGCAAACGTCTCGCGCTCGGCCAGAAAGCCGTAACCGGGATGGATGGCCTCCGCCCCGGAACGGCGGGCCACGTCGAGCAGCTTCTCGACGACGAGATAGCTCTCGCGGGCCGGGGCCGGGCCGATGTGGTAGGCCTCGTCGGCGAAACGGACGTGGGGGGCGTTGCGGTCGGCGTCGGAGTAGACGGCCACCGTGGCAATGCCCAACTCGCGCGCCGCGCGCAGGATACGCATGGCGATCTCGCCCCGATTGGCGATGAGCAGCTTATCGAATTTCTGTATTAGCAGACCGTCGTCTCTCAACATGGCGCTCTCGAAGAAGAAGAATCCACAGATTACACAGATTTCACAGAGTTAAGGCAGTGGACAGTTTCTGTCCACTGCCCACTGTCTACTATCCACTATAACGGCATATTGCCGTGCTTCTTGGGCGGGTTATGGTCGCGCTTGTTTTGCAGCATGTGCAGGGCGTTGATCAGCCGCGGCCGCGTCTCGCTCGGTTCGATGACGTCATCGATGTAACCGCGCTGGGCGGCGATGTAGGGATTCGCCAGATGGTCGCGGTATTCGTTCACCAGTTCGGCGCGCTTGGCTTCCGGCTGCTCGGCCTCGCCCAGCTCGCGGCGGTAGATGATGTTGACCGCGCCCTCCGGCCCCATGACGGCGATCTCGGCCGTGGGCCAGGCCACGTTGAAATCGGCGCGGATGTGCTTGCTGTTCATCACGCAATAGGCCCCGCCGTAAGCCTTGCGGGTGATGACGGTCAGCTTGGGCACGGTGGCCTCGCAAAAGGCGTAGAGCAGCTTGGCCCCGTGGCGGATGATGCCGCCGTGCTCCTGGTCGAGACCGGGCAGAAAGCCGGGCACGTCCTCGAAGACGATCAGCGGGATGTTGAAGCAGTCGCAGAAGCGCACAAAGCGGGCCGCTTTCTCGCTGGCGGCGATGTCGAGCACGCCGGCCAACACCATCGGCTGGTTGGCGACGATGCCCACACTGAAGCCGCCCAACCGGGCGAAGCCGACGACGATGTTCTGGGCGTAGTGCTCCTGAATCTCGTAGAAGCGGCCGTCATCGACGATCAGATTGACCACGTCGCGGATGTCATACGGCTTGTTGGGGTTGTCGGGCACGATGTCGTTGAGCGCCTCCGCGGCCCGCAGGTTGTCGTCGCCGCCGGCCTTGAAGGGCGCGTCTTCCATGTTGTTCGACGGCAGGTAGCCCAGCAGTTCGCGGATGAGGAACAGGCAATCCTCCTCTGATTCGGAGGCCATGTGGGCCACGCCGCTGATGCCATTGTGGGTCATCGCCCCGCCCAGTTCCTCGAAGGTCACGTCTTCCCCGGTGACGGCCTTCACCACGTCGGGGCCGGTGATGAACATATGGCTGCTGCCCTTGACCATGAAGATGAAGTCGGTCAGGGCCGGCGAATAGACCGCGCCACCGGCGCATGGCCCCATGATGACGCTGATCTGCGGCACCACGCCGGAGGCCAGCGTATTGCGCAGGAACACATCGGCATAGCCGGCCAGGCTGACGACGCCCTCCTGGATGCGCGCCCCGCCGGAGTCGTTGATGCCGACGACCGGCGCGCCGTTGCGCATCGCCATGTCCATGATCTTGCAGATCTTTTCGGCGTGGACGCCGCTGAGGCTGCCGCCGAAGACGGTGAAATCCTGGCTGAAGACGTAGACGAGGCGGCTGTCAATCGTTCCCCAGCCGGTGACGACGCTATCGCCCGGCACTTTCTTCTGATCCATCCCGAAATTGGTCTCCCGGTGGACGACCAGGGCATCGACCTCGCGAAAGGAGCCTTTATCCAGCAGTAACTCGATCCGTTCGCGGGCGGAGAGCTTGCCCTTGGCTTTGCGGGCGGCCAGCTTGTCTTCGCCGCCGCCCAGATGGGCCTGCTTCTTGAATTGTCGAAGTTGTTCAATCTTGGGATTCATGGGTGCGCGACTCGGCGACCTCCTTTAGACGATGGGTGAGTGGGAATGATTTAACAGCGACCGGCCGCCACAAGGCCCAACCGGCGAAACCGACAAAGCCGGCATAGAGCAGGACGGGCAACAATGCCGGCGGCGTCGGAGAAAAGGCGATGATCATACCGAGTTCATAAACACCGTAGCCGAGCAAAAGAAGCGGGACGAACCGGCGCGCCGCGGGCCGTTGTCGCCACAAACCAATGGCCGCGAGGGCCAACAGGGCGGCCCACCCCCCGGCCAGCGCCAAGCGCCAACGGGAATCGACGGCGAACGGCAAGCCGGTCAGCCAATCCGCCTGTCGCGCCAACGCCATGGCCTGCGCCCCGTTCCAGAGCGCCAGCAACCAAACTCCCCCAAGCACAACGCGGGCAACAACCGGGCGAATTGAACCGGGCGACAGGCTCATCGCGATCATTATATGCGATGGGGGGAAGCCTTCCAAACTTAGTATTCTCTGCGCCCTCCGCGTCTTCCCTTCGCGTGCTCCGCGTTCCTCTTGCCATCGTCGGAATTCGGGAAAACCCTGGTCAGGTCCGGCTCGTCCTTGTCACATAACCAATTTGAAGCTATTTTTGCGGACTTATGAGCGAACCACGGTCTGAATGGGATACGGCCTGGCAAGGCATTGAACCGCAGCAGCCGCGGCCGAAGCGCGGCGGTTTGGTGATGGCCCTGGCCGCGGCCGTCTTTCTGGCGCTGGGGGCGTGCGCCCTGGCCTATTTTGTGCTGCAACAACGCACGACGGTTGAGCCGGGGCTGACCCTGCCCGGCGAGGAAACGGCCACCTCGGTCGCCGCCGCCGGAACCATACAGCCCACGGCGGCAACGACCACCGAACCCACCGGCCTGGCCGTGGCCGCCACGGCAACCCTGCCCGGCGACTTCGCCACGCCGCCCCAGCCGCCGCCCGCCTCCGACGTGGTGGCCCCGCGCGCCGCCGCCCCGCCGGCCATCGACGGCAACGCCGCCGAATGGGCCGGCCTGCCGGTCTACTCCTCGCCCCACGTCGTCTTCACCGGCGACACGTGGGACGGCAGCGACGATTTGGCTGCGTCATGGCAGGTCAGTTGGGATGATACCTTTCTGTTCCTGATCGCCAACGTGGCCGATGACATCCACGCTCAGACCCAGACCGGCAACCTGGCCTTTCGCGGCGATAGCATCGAATTGCAGATCGACGCCGACCGCGCCGGCGACTATGGCCCGGCGCTCAGCCCCGACGACTTCCAGATCATCCTGTCGCCGGGCGACTTTGGGGCCATTGCGCCGTCGGCCTTCCGCTTCCAGGGCACGGCCAGCGGCGAAATGCGCGACGCTACCACACCCCACACCATCGCCGTGACCGCCACGCCCACCGGCACGGGCTACGTGCTGGAGGCGGCCATCCCATGGCGCGACCTGGGAATAACCCCGGCCCCGGGGCTGGTCATCGGCCTGGCCGTCAACGTCAACGACAACGACCGCCCCGGCACGGCGGCGCAGGAGATGATGAAATCGAGCGCCCCCAACCGCCGCTTCGCCGACCCGACCACCTGGGGGACGCTGACGTTGCAGTAAGTCAATCCTAACAAAAACATTACAACCACCCCCTTTCTAATGACTCTCCAACGCGCCCCGCGTACCATCAGGACAGTCTAATCAAAGGAGTTTACGATGAGCTATAAAGTGCAGAAGACGGAAGACGAATGGCGCGCGGAGTTGACGCCGGAGCAGTATCACGTGATGCGCGAGAAGGGCACGGAGCGAGCCTTCTCCGGCGCGCTGTACCACAACAAGGACAAGGGCGTCTACGCGTGCGCCGCCTGTGGCGCGGAGTTATTCAGTTCGGAGCAGAAGTACGAATCGGGTAGCGGCTGGCCCAGCTTCTGGGCGCCCCACAATAACGACAACGTGGCCGAGCAGAGCGACCGCAGCTTCTTCATGGTGCGCACCGAGGTTCACTGCGCCAACTGTGGGGCGCACCTGGGCCACGTCTTCGACGATGGCCCGCAACCGACCGGCTTGCGCTATTGCATCAACTCGGCCTCGTTGGCCTTCGAGAAAAACGGCCAGTAAGCGGCTTGTGGGTTAGGCCGTCATTCCCCCCAGAATGGCCGTCAACGCCGGAGCAAGGGCCGGCAACAAGTAGCCGCCCTCCTGGATGACGGCCACCGGCCGACCCAGTCCGGCAATGAGCCGGCCCATCGCGCCGAAGGCGCTCACTGCCAGAGCCATGCCGCCATGCGGGTCGCCGGCCAACGTGTCGAAACCCAGTGATAGAACAAGCACGTCCGGCGCGAAGGCCGCGATGGCCGCCAGACCGCGTTCCAGAGCGCGCAGGTAGGCATGCTCATCCGTGTCCAACGGCAGCGGCAGGTTGAGGCTGAACCCCTCGCCCGCCCCGCGCCCCGTCTCGTGGGCGAAGCCGCAAAAATAGGGGTACTCCTCGGCCGGGTCGGCGTGGAGCGAGCAGAAGAACACGTCGGCGCGGTCGTTGAAGATGGCCTGAGTGCCGTTGCCGTGGTGGTAGTCGATATCGAGGATGGCCGGGCGACGGCCGCGCGCGACCAGCCACTCGGCGGCGATGGCGGCATTGTTCAGGTAGCAGTAGCCGCCGTACAGGTCGCGGTAAGCATGGTGGCCCGGCGGGCGACAGAGACCATAGGCCAGGGGCGCGCCCTCGACCACCGCCGCCGCGGCCGACAGCGCCACTTGGGCCGCCTCATAGGCCGCCGGCCAGGTGCCAGGCAGGATGGGCGTCAGGTTGTCGCTGCAATAGTGGCCCAACTGCCCCCAGATGTGGGGCGGGACGAAATCGGGGGTCTCATAAGCCGCCAAGTGGCGCACGGCAAAACTGTCGGGGATGGCCGGGCGCGGCCCTTCCTTGAGCAAGGCGAAGCGGCCATAGGCCGACGGCAAGAAGGCCAGCAGGCCGGGCGAGTGGACGGCGGCGATGGGCGTAAGGCCCCGGTCCGTGGGCAAGTGGGGTACAAGGCCAAAATCGAGCGCGGCCCGCAACAGGCTGTCGGCCCGCTCCGGCGTTTCCGGGTGGTTGGCCGGGGCGTGGTCTCGCTGGCGCGGGCCATGGAAGACCGGCCATCCCCGCTCCGCCATCGCTCAGGCAGATGCCGCGGGCGTGAAGACGAGATTCATAACATTCTCGCCGTCATGCACCTGGCCGGTATCGACGAAGCCCGCGCGCCGATAGAAAGGTTCCGGGCTGCCCTCGGCCGGCACATAACTCACCAGCAGCTCCGTGGCATCGGGCCGGGAACGGACGTATTCGATCAAGAGTTGCAGCGCGCGGTCGCCGTAACCCAGCCGCTGATAGCGGGCGTCGATCATGAACCGCCAGAGGTAGTAATCCGTCGCCTCCGGATCGTCGTAGAGCATCAGAAAACCAACCGGCGTTTCGTCGGCATAGATGGCGCGGAACCAGGCTTTCTCCTCGAAATGGGCCTCGGCAATCGAACTGGCATTATCGGCGACGAATTGCTGTTGTTCCGGCTTCACCTTCAGTTCCAGGATGTCGTCGAGGGTGTCCTTGGTAACCTCGCGCAACGTGACAACAGCGTTCGGATTGGGTTGCTTTTCTTGTTCGCTCATCGGGTCTGACAATATCCGTGATCGGCCGCGAATGCAAGCCCAGAGACGGCATTATCAGAGAGTGATCTTAACGTCCCTTGTCGCCCATCGCTTTCTGGCCTATGATTGCCGTTTGTATGGCGCGACGCATCCACTTGGCCGCCTTGTGCGGCGTGTTGCTCCTCGCCGCTGTCTCGACGGGGCGGGCCGAGGCTCAGGGGAGTCCTACCAGCGATATTCTGCAACTGGTCAATCAGGTGCGCGCGGAATATGGCTTGCCCGCGCTTGCCTTTAATGCCTCGCTGGCTACGGCGGCCCAGAACCACGCCAACTTCATCGCCCTCAACGCCATCTATAGCCACATCGGCGTGAACGGCAGCACCTGGCAGGACCGCGCCCAGGCGGCGGGCTACCCCGGCTATGCCGGCGAAAACCTCGTCGGCGGCACGCGCCTCTCGCCCCAACAGGGCGTCACCTGGTGGCGCAACAGCGCCGTCCACTTCAGCAATATGCTCAATCCGCGCTGGACAGAGGCCGGGGTTGGCTTCGCCGCCGGCAATGGGCAGAACTTCTACGTCATGGTCTTCGGCACACCCAACGACGCCCCGCCGCCGCGCGCCGAACAGCAAGTGGTCGACGTACCCTTCATTGTCGCCCCCATCGAATTGGCCAAGCCCAATGAGGACGGCTCAATCATCCATACCGTGCTCGAAGGGCACACGCTGTGGGCCATCGCCGCCCGCTATGAAGTCTCACTGGCCGATCTCTATCTGTTCAATGCCTTCACCGAAGACAGTGTCATCAATCCCGGCGACAAGCTGACCATCCGGCTGGCCGACGGGCAACCGCCGCCGCCCACCCCCACCCCGCCGGCCCATCACGTCGTCCGCGAGGGGGAATCGCTGTGGGTCATCGCCGCCTATTACAAGACCGATCTGGCGACGCTGTTGTGGCTCAATGGCCTGCCGCAGGACGCGGTCGTCCACCCCGGCAACGAAGTGAAGGTGCGCCTGGTGCCCGGCGAAGAGCCGCCGCCCACCCCCACCCCACAACAGAGCCACATCGTCAAGAGCGGCGACACCGCCTGGGGCATCGCCCTCCTCTATGGCCTGACGCTGGAAGAGTTGGCGGCGTTCAACCACATCAGTCCCGATGCCCTGCTCCAGGTGGGGCAGGAGTTGCTCATCCACCCGCCGACGGCCACACCCGAACCGACGCCGACCGTCACCGCTTCGGCCACGCCCGAAGAGGTGCATCTGGGGCCGGCCGAGACGCCGGTCGTATCGCCGACCGCGAAGGCCACGGCCGTGGCCTTGGTCATGCCGGAGGAGGTCGCAAGCGATGGCGGCGGCCGTGATTGGGGCAACGTGCTGGGCATTGGGGCCATCATCGCCGGCGTGGCCCTGACGGTGCTGGCCGGGGTGGCTATTCTGGTCTTGTGGCGCAACGAATAGGGGTGGCGCTCCGCTATGGGGCAACCGCCTGATTATTTTGGGGAGTCTCTACCATGAATCAACCTGAAGTGGATTACGGGATGCGCGTCCCGGTGGCCCTGCCCTATGAGCGGGCGGTCGAACGGGTGACGGCCGCGCTGAAGGACGAAGGTTTTGGCGTGCTGACCACTATCGACGTGCAAGCCACCATGAAACAAAAGCTGGATGTCGATTTCCGGCCCTACGTGATCCTGGGCGCGTATAACCCGCCGCTGGCCCATCGCGCCCTGACCGCCGAACTGGAGGTCGGGCTGCTGTTGCCGTGCAACGTGATCGTCTACGAAGACGAGAGCGGCGCGGGGTCGGTCGTCGCCATCATCGACCCGAACGTGATGTTCGGCGTGGGGGTCAGTCCGGCGCTGGGGCCGGTGGCCGATGAGGCCGCCGTGCGGCTGCGGCGGGTGCTGGCCGCGCTGGCTACGCATTAAGCGGCGATCGAGACCTGACGGGGTGGCCCTGAATCATTGCGGAACCCACATGATTCAGGCACAATACTTTTCGCTGGCGCTCTCTGTCGCCAACTTGTCGTAAACCAATTGGAAATCATACCCACCGTCGCCCGCTGGGAAGCGACGGGCTAATACCGCGAGGCGACACAATGGCCGAACCACTCCGCATCCTGTTTCTCAGCGCCGAAGTTGCGCCGTTTGCCAAGACCGGCGGTCTGGGCGACGTCGGCGGCTCGCTGCCCAAGGCGCTCCATGCCCTGGGCTTCGACGTGCGCGTCGTCATGCCCGCCTACCGCAAGATCGAGGCCGGCTATCCCGGCGTGCAGAGTATGCCGCTGCGCCTCGACGTGCCCACCGGCTCCGGCGTTGTCCATGCCGGGGCGTTCGAGGGCAAGCTGCCGGGCAGCGAGGTGCCGGTCTATTTCATCGCCCAGAACAACCTGTTCAATCGGGAAAACATCTACGGTTACGGGGACGATTCGTATCGCTTCGCCTTCTTCAGCCGGGCCGCGTTCGCCCTGACCGAATCGATCAATTGGCGGCCCGACGTGCTGCATGCCCATGACTGGCACTCCGCCCCGGCCATCGTCTGGCTATCGACGGCCGGCCAGGCCAACCCGCGCTACCACGGCGTGGGCAGCGTGTTCACCATCCACAATTTGGCCCACCAGGGGCTGAGTAGCTGGAACATCTTCGATTACCTGCAACTGTATACCCACTCCCTGAAGGAAGAAGCCTACGGCGAAGTCAACTTCATGGCCCGCGGCATCTACCACGCCAACATTATCAACACCGTCAGCCCAACCTACGCCCGCGAAATCATGACCCCCGATGGCGGCGCGCGGCTGGACGGCCTGCTGCGCCACCGCCAGGGCGACCTGCACGGCATCCTCAACGGCCTCGACTACGACGAATGGAACCCGGCCGCCGACACCCGGCTGCCGGTCCATTTCGACCTCGCTCACCTGGGCAACCGCGCCGCCGCCCGGCGCGCCCTCCAGGCCACCGTGGGCCTGCCGCTGATCCCCGACGTGCCCATCCTGGCCCTGATCTCGCGCCTCGACTGGCAAAAGGGGCTGGAGCTGATGGGCCATACCCTCCACATGCTGATGAACGGCTACTCCGGCCCGGCCCAATTCGTCGTCCTGGGGTCGGGCGCCGCCGAGTACGAGAACATGTTCGCCCAATTGGCCGCCTACCACCGCGACAAGATGACCGCCTACATCGGCTATCACGCCGGGCTGGCCCCGCTCATCTACGCCGGCAGCGATATGTTCCTCATGCCGTCGCGCTTCGAGCCGTGCGGCCTGGGGCAGATGATCGCCATGCGCTACGGCAGTGTGCCCATCGTTCGCGCCACCGGCGGGCTGGCCGATACCGTCCACGACGGCCACACCGGCTTCTCGTTCCACGACTTCAGCGTCGGCGCGCTGTGGGATGCCATCCAACGCGCCACCTTCATCTACAACGTCGATCGACCGAATTGGCGGCGGATTCAGGCCAACGGCATGAACGCTGATTTCTCCTGGCAGCGGTCGGCCCAGGGGTACGCGCAACTCTACGAGTGGGCCCAGGCCCAGCAACGCTACCGCGGCTAACAACGATGCCATCATTCATGCACAGTCGCCCACGCTCGGCTGTCGTAAGTCAGGTAGGAAGTATCAATGCCCGACGACAACACGACGCGCTTTTGGCTGAACAACCCGGTCACCACCGGCTTCTACATCACCGATCCGTTTAATAGCCCGCGCGCCTACGCCAACGGCCGGCACGAGGGTATCGACCTGCGCGCCGTGGCCGGCGGTCGCCCGGCGGAGATCGTCGCCGCCCAGCGCGGCGTCATCGACCGCATCCGCGCCGGCAACACCGGCTACGGCAATTACGTGCGCGTGCGGCACGAATGGGCCGACGCCACGACCTGGGTCACCTGGTATGCCCATCTGTCGGCCGTCAATCCGGCGCTGCAAGTCGGCGACGTGGTGGAGGCCGGGCAGCGGCTGGGCGTGGCCGGCACCACCGGCAACTCGACCGGCGTCCATCTCCATCTGACCCTGCAACACCTTGACCTGGGCTTGAAGGGCTACGTGGTGGCCGACGTCGTCGATCCGACACGCTATTTCCGCGACGTCACCGTGCCGGCCGTGGACGAAATGGCCTATCTGGCCGACGTGACCATCCCCGACGGCTCGGCCGTCGTCGCCGGTTTCAGCTTCAACAAGACGTGGCGCGTGCGCAACAACGGCACGTCAACCTGGGCAGGGTTCACGCTGGAGCATTTCGCCGACGATCGCATGGCCGGCCCCGACAGCGTGCCCCTGCCCCCTCTGAAGCCGGATGAGGTGGGCGAAGTCACTGTGCCGTTGACCGCGCCGCCAACGCCCGGCCGCCGGCGCAGCAGTTGGAAAGCGCGCAACGCCCGCGGCCGTCTCTTCGCCTTTGAACTGTTCGCCGACATCGTGGTCACGCCCATCGCCCGCCGCGATGACGCCCTCTTCGTTGCCGATGTCGCGCTGCCCGCCGGGGCGACGGTCGAGGCCGGGCAAGCGGTCGTCAAGACGTGGCGCGTGCGCAACAGCGGCGATACGACCTGGGATAAAACGTATACGCTGGCCGGCGAGGGGCAGCTAATCGCTCTGCCGGTGACCAAGCCCGGGGCCACGGCCGATTTGTCGGTCGGGCTGACCGCTCCGACCGCGCCCGGCGAGTTTCGCGCCGTCTGGCGGCTGCGCAACCCGGCCGGCGAGGCGTTCGGCCCGGAACTGGTCGCCGCGGTGCGGGTGGCCGCGCCTGTTGCGCGGCCCAGCGACGGCGCGACCTACGTGGCCGACATGACCATCCTCAACGGCACGCGCCTGTCGCCCGGCCACAAATTCACCAAGACGTGGCGAGTGCGCAACAATGGCGCGGTCGCCTGGCGCGCCGGGTACACCTTGGCCTGTGTCGGCACGAATCCGTTGGGTGGGGCCACGGCCATCCCGTTGCCGCCCACCGCACCCCAAGCCGAAGCCGATGTGTCGATTGAGTGCGTGGCCCCGACCAGCGCCGGCCGTCATCGCGCCACCTGGCAGGCGCGCTCGGCCGGCGGCGCGCCCTTCGGCGATCTGCTGGTCGTGGAGATCGAGGTCGTCCGGCCCGGCGCGCTCGATGACGCCGTCTTCCTGTCCGACGTCACCTACCCCGACGGCACGGTTGTGGCCGCCGGGGCGCGCTTCGCCAAGACGTGGCGCCTCCGTAACGCCGGGTCATCAACCTGGGGGCCGGGCTACGCGCTGGCCTTCGCCGGCGACAACCGCATGAACGGCCCCGACAGCCTGCCCCTGCCCGGCGCGTTGCCGGGCGAGGTGGTCGAGGTGAGCGCGCCGCTGGAAGCGCCGCTGGCGCCGGGCATCCACCGCAGCTCGTGGCGGGCGCGCAACCCGGAAGGCGTGCTCTTTGGCCCCGTCCTTTTCGTCGAGCTGCGCGTGCCGGTTTCCTCGACGCCGGGATCGCCGGCCCTGGAAGACGCGCAACTGGAAGAACACCTGACCTTCCCCGACGGCAGCGAAGTGGTGCATGGCGCGACCTTCGAGAAGACGTGGGCCGTGCGCAACACCGGCTCCATCCCGTGGGGCACGGGCTACGAGCTTGCCCACGTCGGCGGCCCGCCGCTGGGCAACGTGCGGCGGCTGTCCGCCCCGCCGGCCCGGCCACAGGCGGTGGTCAATCTGACCCTACCCTTGACCGCGCCCCAGGAGCCGGGCCGCCACGTCGGCCGCTGGCGGATGCGCAACCCGCGCGGTGAGTTCTTCGGCTCCACCCTGTTCGTCGCCATCGTCGTCGTCGACGCGCCGACCAGGTTCGACATGCTGCCCTATCTGCGCGGCGACGGGCGGCTGTACGAGATGAAGCACATCTTCCAGATGCCCAACGGCCCGCTCATCGGCCAGCAGCGCGCCCAGACCCAGCGCGAAGGCGCGCGCTTCTACCAGACCAAAAACAGCGAATGGGAAGAGATGTGGGCCGACGAACGCTTTATCTATCGCGGCACGGATACCTCGCCGGGATCGGGCAATTTTTATACACTCATGGACGGCGAACGGTATGGCACGGCCTGGATTCCGCGGCGCATGGCCGTGGGACAGGACTACCGGCGCAGCGTCACCGTCATCAGCCGCCGCAAGGGCAACTGCATGATGAACTCCCACCTGTCCGGGCGGCACGTCACCTGGATTCGGCTGGAGGCGCTGCACCAGACCCTGACGCTGCCCGACGCCGAGGGACGGCCCAAACGGGGTTACCAATTACGGGACGTGGCCGTATTTGCGGCATATAATGAAGAAAAGGGACGGCCCGCCGCGCAACCCTTCGAGCGATATTACTACGCGAAGGGGTATGGGCTGATCATGTGGGAAGGAATTTTGACCGACCATCGCGGCCTGTCCTTTCTGGTGGAGGCCCACCAGCCCGGCGAGCGGCCGGATAATGTGCGCGAGCGGATACCGTGTCTGGATAGCCTGCGCCCCTGAGGCCGCGCGCAATTCGGCCGCCGTCCCGATCATCGGATAATATTCTGACCACGGTCGGGCGACGCGAGCCGTCTTGCCGGTGGTCGATCAGTACACTGTTACATTGAAATTCACAATTCGTTCGTAGTCAGGCGCTTTAGCGCCGTCGGACGACAAGAGCCGTCGGACGACAAGAACCGTCTGTGAAGAACGCAACTAAAGTTGCTGACTACGAACCTCAAAATCATTGTGTAACCGAGTAATCAGCAGGTTTAAGTCGTCTATACAGGAGATCCAGCCATGAATTTCGAGCGTTCCGTGGGCGTTCTGCTCCACCCCACCAGCCTGCCCAGCCGTTACGGCATCGGCGATCTGGGCGACAGCGCCTATCAGTTTGTCGATTTCCTCGTCGCCGCCCGGCAACAGCTATGGCAATTGCTGCCGCTCGGCCCCACCGGCTATGGCGACTCGCCCTACCAATCCTTCTCGGCCTTCGCCGGGAACCCGCTGCTGATCAGCCCCGACCGCCTCGTGGCCGAGGGCTTTCTGCCGGCCGCGGCCGTGGCCGCCGTGCCCGCCTTCCCGACGACCAAAGTCGATTTTGGGCCGGTCATCGACTACAAACGGGAACTCATGCGCCAGGCCCACGACTATTTCCAGGCCGGCGGCGCGGCCGAGCAGCGCGATGCCTATGAACGCTTTTGCGCCAACACGGCCTACTGGCTGGACGACTTCGCCCTGTTCATGGCTCTGAAGGAGTACCATAAGGAGCAAGAGGGCGGGGTGTGGAATCTGTGGCCCAGCGCCATCGCCAAGCGTCAGGTGCGGGCCATGAAGCAGTGGTCGAACCAACTGGCGGGTGAGATCGAGCTGCACAAATTCCAGCAATTCCTGTTCTACAAACAGTGGCTGGAATTGAAGGCCTACGCCAACGAGCGGGGCATCAAGATCATCGGCGACATTCCCATCTTCGTGGCCTACGATAGCGCCGATGTGTGGTCGCATCCCGACCTGTTCCATCTGAAGAAGGACGGCTCGCCCACGGTGGTGGCCGGGGTGCCGCCGGACTATTTCAGCGCGACGGGCCAACGCTGGGGGAACCCGCTCTATAATTGGGAAAAGATGGCCGCCGACCAGTATGGCTGGTGGGTGCAACGCATCCACATGAATCTGGTGCAGGCCGACATCGTGCGCATCGATCACTTCCGCGGCTTCGAGGGCTATTGGGAGATCCCGGCCTCGGAGCCGACGGCCGTCGTGGGCCAATGGGTGAAGGGGCCAAACGCGGCCGTCTTCGAGGCCATCAAGGCCAAATTGGGCGATCTGCCGATCATCGCCGAAGACCTGGGCGTCATCACCCCTGAGGTCGAGGCCCTGCGCGACCGCTTCGCCTTTCCGGGGATGAAGATCCTCCAGTTCGCTTTCGGCGGCGAGCGCAATAGCACCTTCCTGCCCCATACCTTCACCCGGAACTCCGTCGTCTATACCGGAACCCACGACAATGAGACCACCCTGGGCTGGTATCTGAACGCCAGCGAGGCCGAGCGCGACCACGTGCGGCGCTATACGGCGTCGTCGGGCCGCGACATCGTCTGGGATATTATCCGGCTGGCCTACGCCTCGGTGTCGGCCATCGCTATCATCCCCATGCAGGATTTGTTCGTGCTCGATAACGAAGCGCGCATGAACTACCCCGGCAAGGAAGGCGGCTGGTGGCAGTGGCGCTATACGCGGGAAATGTTCAACGCCCGCGCGGCGGGAATCGCGCTAGGGCTGAGCGAATTGGCCTACCTGTATGGGCGTTTGCCGGATGAGCCGGCCGTCGATGAGGAAGAAGAGGCCGCATAAATTCGAAATGACGGGCTTGGATAAGAATTATGGTTTTCAATTGTTATTACAGCATTTGCCTGCCATAATTGGATCAGTATCCTAAGTCACTTTACCTATAGGTGGAAAACGATGAGAAGACGAAGTTCACTCCGCTCGACTCGCCGCAGCGTCAGGCGGATACACCGCCGCCGCGTCCGCATGCGTCGCCGGCGCATTATATTGACCGGTGGTCTGGTGGCCATCGCCGTGGGCAGCACGGCCTCGGCCATCAAGATGAAACAGGCAGACGCCCAGCGCATTGAGGCCCACACCGGCAAAAAGCCCGAAGATTTGACCGAAGAACAGCTGGAAGCGGCCATCGATGAACTCGACATCGAAACGCAGGAGTTGACCGACGCCGACGTGGCCGCCATCGAAGCCGCCGGGCCGGAGGATGCCGCCCCGACCGCGAGCGCGGCCCCGGCCGCACCCGCTGCTCCCGTCGCCGCCCCGGTTAGCGCCGCCGCGCCGCCCGCCCCCGCCGCGCCGGACTATATTACCGAACTGAAAAGGCTGGCCGAGTTGCGCGATATGGGTATCATCACCGCCGACGACTTCGAGGCCAAGAAACGACAATTACTCGGTCTTTAGGACGTGGTATGAGACGATAGTCTCCAATATAATGACCATAGGGTGCTGGGGACAGCCGTCCTATTTTTCGTTGACAATTGAGAAACGCGGCGGGAGAGATCGCACGATCTCCTCATTTCGTATGGGTGGGAGCCAATCGATCAGGCCGTCAGTTATCTCATGCATCTCGGTTCATCTCTTTCTCTTTGAAGAGACCAGATAAGGAGTAACAAAGATCCCATGGAAGAGTTGAGTACTGCGGCCCGCCGCTATTCCCGCGAGAACGCCGAACGATTTAGGCTGGAGCTGCACGAGATGTTGCGCATCCCCAGCCTCAGCGGCGACCCGGCCCACGCCGGCGACATTCGCCGTATGGCGGAGTGGCTTGATGAGCATATGCGCGGTCTGGGGCTGGACAACGTCGCCATCATGCCCACGGCCGGCCATCCCGTTGTCTATGGCGAATGGCTGGGGGCCGGCCCCGACAAGCCCACCGTACTGGTCTACGGCCACTACGACGTCGTGCCCGCCCTGATGGAAGACGGCTGGCATACCGACCCGTTCAAGCCGGTGGAGAAAGACGGCAAAATCTACGCCCGCGGCGCCACCGACGACAAGGGCCAACTGTTCATCCACGTCAAGGCCCTGGAATCCTACCTGAAGACCGCCGGCCGCGCGCCGGTCAACGTCAAGATACTCCTCGAGGGCGAAGAGGAAGTGTCCTCCCCCAATCTCGTGCCCTTCATCAAGGAACACCTGGAACTGCTGCGCGGCGATGTGTGTATCATCAGCGATACGTCGATGCGCGCCATCGACGAGCCGGCCATCCTCCACAGCCTGCGCGGCATGACCTACGCCGAGATCGAAGTCCACGGCCCCACGGACGATCTGCACAGCGGCCTGTGGGGCGGCGCGGTGCACAACCCGGCCCTGGCCCTCGTCGAAATCCTGGGCAAGCTCTACAACGCCGACAACACCATCGCCATACCCGGTTTCTACGACGACGTCGTGCCGCTGACGGCCGACGAGCGGACGATGATCGCCAAGACCGACCTGAGCGAGGAACAGTATAAGGCCTCCACCGGCGTGCCCGCCGTGTGGGGCGATGCTGCTTTCAATATCCGCGAACGCATCGCCGCGCGGCCGACGCTGGACATCAACGGCCTGTGGAGCGGCTGGACCGGCCCCGGCCCCAAGACCATCGTGCCCTCCAAGGCGGGCTGCAAGATTAGCTCGCGTCTGGTGGGCAATCAGGACCCGCACCAAATATTCGAGCTGCTCAAGAGCTACGTCGAATCCATCACCCCGCCGACGGTGACTGTCGAGGTGCGCCTTATCACCACCGGCAAACCGGCGCTGTTCCCATTCGACATTCCGGAGATGCAAGCCGCTTCGCTGGCCTACGAGAAGGGCTGGGGAGCGACGCCGGTGTTCACCCGCGGCGGCGGCAGCATCCCCGTCGTGGCCGAGATCGCCNNTCGCCCAATGAGCGCTTCACGATTGAGATGTTCCATCGGGGCATCGAGACGGCCATCGTCTATTTGGAAGAATTGGCGAACCCGAGTTCATAGTCAGGCAATTAATGGCTACTGATTCGGACGGACGATACGGATCGAGAACGGATTCAATAATCCGTCTTCTCCCGTCGCAATCCGTAGCCATGTCTTAAGCCTGATACCGGGACAACGAGGAGAATTATGGAAATCACCGTCAAAACGGGAAACGTACTGGAGGAGGCATCCGATCTGGCCGTTCTCGCCGTGTTCGAAGACGCGGCGCTGCCCGACGCGGCGGCGGGGTTGATGGAACCGGACGATTTTCGCGGCCGGGCCGGGCAGACGCTCCTGCTCTACCCTCGTGGCGCGGTCGCCGCGCGCCGTCTGCTGCTGGTGGGGTTGGGCAAGCGCGATAAAGTGACCGCCGAAAGTGTGCGCCGCGCCGCGGCCACGGCCGTGAAACAGGCGCGCGAACTTCAGGTGGCAGCCCTGAGCATCGGCGTGGTCGATGACCTGCCGCTCGACGGCGCGGCGACCGGGCAGGCGCTGGCCGAGGGGCTGCATCTGGGCGCTTACCGTTACTGGAAGTACCGCACCGGCCTGACCACCGAGCAGACATTTGCCGTGGAGAGCGCCACCGTCTATACCGGCGACGCGCGCGCGGCCGATGTGCGCGCCGGCATCACCACCGGGCAGATCGTTGCCCGCGGCGTGACGTTTGCCCGCGACCTGGTGAACAGCCCCGGCTATGCCATGACCCCGGACGGTCTGGGACAAGAGGCGATTGAGCTTGAAGGCCGTGTGGGTCTGAAGGCCACCGTGCTGGACAAAGCGCAATTAACCGAACAGGGCTTCGGCGGCATTCTGGCCGTGGGCCAGGGATCGGCCAACGATCCGCGCTTCATCGTCATGGAGTATGGCGCGGCCCAAGAGGGTACACCGACGATCTGCCTCGTGGGCAAGGGGCTGACGTTCGACTCCGGCGGTCTGTCGATCAAGCCGGCCGAGGCCATGGACACCATGAAGTCCGACATGGGCGGGTCGGCGGCCGTCTTCGGGGCGATGCAAATCGTGGCCGAGCTGGGGCTGCCGTTGCACGTCGTCGGCCTGGTGTCGGCGGCCGAGAATATGCCCAGCGGCACGTCCTATCGCCCCGGCGACGTGGTGACGACGCTGAGCGGCAAGACGGTCGAGGTGCTCAACACCGACGCCGAAGGGCGCATCATCCTGGCCGACGCGCTCCACTACGCCCATCGCTATAACCCGGCGGCCATCGTCGAACTCTCGACACTGACCGGGGCCATTATCATCGCCCTCGGTTCCCATGCCACGGGCATGGTCGCGACCGACGATCTGCTGGCCGAGCGCGTGAGCCGGGCCGGCGAGATCAGCGGCGAGCGCGTGTGGCAATTGCCCCTTTGGCAAGAGTACCACGACATGATCAAGAGCGAGATCGCCGATCTGAAGAACATCGGCGGCCGTNNCGGGGCTTTTCTGGCCGCCTTCGTGGGCGACTACCCCTTCGTCCACCTGGACATTGCCGGCACCGCCTGGGTCGGCGCGCCGTCCAAGCCGTATGACGCCCACGGCGGCACGGGCGTGGGGGTGCGTTTACTGACTGAGTTCCTGAGAGGCTACGCCCAGTAGCCTTATCTATATCGGCTCTCAGCCGGCTGGAAATGGGATTGGCCGGTCGAGAGCCGGGGCCTGTTCGTGATTATTGGCGACCGTTATTTATCGCGGAAACAAGAGGAGTTATTCATGTCCAAAGCCCCTGCAGCAAAGCCCCAAACCAGTGGGTGGCTGGGAGCCGTCGAACGGATCGGCAACAAGGTTCCCCACCCGGTGCTGATGTTCCTGTATTTGATCATCGGCATCATTGTATTATCGGCCGTGATGGCCTTGATGGGTGTCAGCGTCACCGAACAGATCGCCGTACCCATCACCGACGGCGTGGAAACGGACTTTTATGCCGATTCCACCGAGCCGCTCGAGGAGTTCCCCGCCGAGCCGTACGAAACCGATTACGAGATTCAGGAGACGACAATCGCCATTCGCAGCCTGCTGGACACGGAGGGTATCCGCTTTATCTTCACCTCCTTCGTGGCCAACTTTGCCGGGTTTAGCGTGGTAGCCGTCGTTTTCGTGGCCATGATGGGCGCGGGCGTGGCTGAGGAGTCGGGGCTGATGACGGCCCTGATCCATAAGCTGGTCGAAGTCTCGCCGCGCTGGATGCTATCGTTCATCATCATTTTCGTCGGCGTGTTGTCCAGCGTCGCCACGGATGCGGGCTATCTGATCCTGATACCACTCGGCGCGGCGGCCTTCCTCAGCGTGAAGCGCAACCCACTGGTGGGCGTGGCCGCGGCCTATGGCGGCGTCAGCGCCATCTTCGCCATCAATATCCTGATCACGCCGCTCGACGCCATGCTGACCGAGATCACCAACGAGGCCATCGCCCTGGCCGGCGGCCAACCGATCACCATCGTCTCGAACCTGTACTTCCAGATCGTGATGTCGATCCTGTTGAGCATTGTCGCCGCGCTCATCACCGACCGCATCGTCGAGCCGCGCGTGGGGGCCTACGTGCCCGAACCGGGGGCGCAAACGGCAACCGAGGTCACGCTGGACAAGGCGGCCCAGAGCCGGGGCATGCGCTTCGCCGGGCTGGGCGCCGGGGCCGTGATCCTCATCGTCTTCCTGCTGACCATCTTCCCCGGCGCGCCGTTGCGCGACCCGGTGACCGGCGGCATTATCGGCGCCACGCCGTTCATGGACAGTCTGCTGTTCATTATCATGCTCGTCTTCCTGATGGCGGGCATCGGCTACGGCTACGGGGCCAAGACCTTCAGCGGCAGCGGCGATGTGATCAAGGCCGTCACCAAGACCTTCGCCAGCCTGGCCGGTCTGGTCTTCATGCTGTTGATGATCAGCCAGTTCATCGCCTACTTCAACTACAGCAACATGCCCAACGTGATTGCCGTGACGCTGGCCGGCTGGCTGGAACAAGCCAACATCGGCGCGATCCCGCTGCTGGTCGGCTTCATCGTCGTCATTATGATGCTCGATATCATCATCCCCGGCGCGATGCCGAAGTGGGCCATCTTCGCGCCCATCTTCGTGCCCTTGTTCATCCGCCTGGGCACCGCGCCGCAGACGGTGCTGGCCGCCTACCGTATCGGCGATTCACCCATGAACGTCATCACGCCGCTCATGGTCTATCTGCCCTTTATCATCACGGTCATGCAGCGCTATCGCAAGGATTCGGGCATCGGCACGGTCATTGCCATGATGCTGCCCTACACGCTCATCCTGGCCGTGGCCTGGATCATCCTGTTCATCCTGTGGTACGTCCTGGGCATTCCGCTCGGCCCCGGCTACCCGCCGGCCATCTAGCTACAGGGGTTCAGCTACTCAGCGCGAGAGTGGTGTCCGGCCTTCGGACGCCACTCTCACACTGAACAATTAGAGCAAAGGTCACCGATTGCACCTCATCAATCTGTGTAATCTGTGTAATCTGTGGATTCTCTTCTCTTCAACGAGGAACTAATGACAACCCAATTCGATGCCGAGGTCGAAGAGCGCCTGGTGCGCTATTGCAAGATCGACACGGCCAGCGACGAAAAATCCCCCACCTCGCCCAGCACGGAAATACAGTACGACCTGCTCAATCTGCTCGTCGACGAACTCAACGAGATCGGCGCGCAGGACGTGCGCCTGACCGAGTATGGCGCGGCGCTGGCGACCATCCCGGCCACCGCCGCGGGCGACATCCCCACCATCGCCTTTCTGGCCCACGTGGACACCTCGCCGGCCTTCAACGCCTTCGGTGTCAAACCCATCGTCCATCGCCAGTACGATGGCAGTGACATCGTGCTGCCCGACGACCCGGAGCAGGTGCTCTCGCCCCAGGCGTTCCCCTATCTGGCGGCCAAGATCGGCGACGACATCGTGACCGCCGGCGGCACGACGCTGCTGGGGGCCGACGACAAGGCGGGCATCGCCATCATCATGGCCGCCGCCCGCCACCTGCTGGCCCATCCCGAAATCTCCCACGGCCCCATCCGCATCTGCTTCACACCAGACGAAGAGATCGGCCGCGGCGTCCATGCCGATTTGCCGGGCGATCTGGGGGCGACGTTCGCCTACACGCTGGACGGCGCGGAACTGGGCGAGTTGGTTTATGAGACCTTTTCGGCCGACAAGGCCACCGTCAAAGTACAGGGCGTCTCCATCCACCCCGGCCAGGCCAAGGATCAACTGGTCAATGCGCTCCATCTGGCGGCCAAGATCATCGACACGCTGCCGCAGGTGACGCTGACGCCGGAGACGACCGAGGGCCGCCAAGGCTTCATCCACATCTACGCCGTTAACGGCGGGGCGGCGGCGGCCGAGCTGCACTTCATCCTGCGCGATTTCGAGATGGCCGAGTTGGAAGCGCAAGGCCGGTTGATCCACCAGGTCTGCGCCACCATCCAGGCCACCGAGCCGCGCGCCCACATCACCTGCGAAGTCACGCCGCAATACCGCAACATGCGCTACTGGCTGGAAAAAGATATGCGGCCGGTGGACATGGCGGTCGATGCTTACGCCGCGGCCGGCATCGAGCACTACTTCATGCCCATCCGGGGCGGCACCGACGGCTCGCGCCTGACCGAGAAAGGCGTACCCACGCCCAACCTGTTCACCGGGATGCAAAACATCCACGGCCCGCTGGAGTGGGTCAGCGTCCAGGACATGGGCCACGCCACCGAAATGTGTATCAAGCTGGCCGAGCGCTGGGGAAGTGAAGGCGGATAGGCTGAGCGGCCGGCGGCGGCGAATCGACCCCCGCCAACCGTCGCCATTGTCTAGTCGGTAATGGTAAATTCTATGAGCAAACAAGCTGTAGCAAACGTCAAAGCACCCGAACAAGTCACGTGGCTCTACATGGGCATCATCGTTCTGGCCCAAATGCAAATGGCCTTCAACGTGAACGCGATTCCCGTCTCGATTGGGCCGATCGTCGAGGAACTTAACGTACCGGCCACCAGCGTGGGAACGGCGCTCGTCGTCTACTCCCTCTTTGTGGCCGCGTTTGTGATGCTGGGGGCCAAGCTCGGCAAGATCTTCGGCGACCGGCTGGTGTTCCAGATAACGGTGCTGCTGCATGGGTTGGCGATGGCCCTCATGGCTATCAGTCAGAACGCCAGCATGATGAACGCGGCCCAGGCCCTGGCCGGGCTGGCCGCGGCGGCGCTCGTGCCGACACTGGTCGTGCTCATCGCCGCCAACTATAACGGCCCGCAGAAATCGCAGGCGCTGGGCATCCTGGCGGCCACCCCGGCCCTGTCCGGGGCGCTGGCCTTTTTCGTGGCCGGCTTCCTGGGGACGTATCTCAGTTGGCGTTACTCGTTCGGCCTGCTGACTTTCGTCTCGATCGTGGTGTTCCTGCTCAGCTTCCGGCTGCACCCTGTGCCGCGGCAGAGCGGCGTCAAAATCGATTGGATTGGCGTAGCCCTGTCGGCCATCGCCGTCATCCTGATCAGCTTCGGTTTTAACAACCTCAATAACTGGGGCATTGTGCTGGCGAGCAGCAACGCACCGTTCAACCTGGTCGGTCTGTCGCCGGCGATGCTGTTCGTCGTCTTCGGCTTGCTGCTGTTCCAGGCCTTCTTCGCCTGGTCCCACCAGCGCGCGGAGTTGGGCCGGATGCCGCTGCTGTCGCTGGAAGTGCTCGATTCGGCCACGGAGCGGGCGACGATCGTCTGCCTGCTGGTCATCGGCGCGCTGGGGCCGGCGGTCAACTTTCTGATCCCGTTGTTCATCCAGATCGTCCAGGGGCGCACGACGATGCAAACCGCCATCGCCGTCGTGCCCTACACACTGTCAATCGCCGCGTCGGCCATCTTCATCGTCCGGTTCTACGACCGCTTTACGCCGCGCCGCATTGCCATCGTGGCCTTTGCCCTGGTGGCCGCCGGCCTGACGCTGCTATCGTTCGTAGTGGGCAACAATTGGGGGACGGCCATGGTCATCCTCGGCCTGTTGATGGTCGGGCTGGGCGAAGGCTCGTTGCTGACGCTGCTGTTCAACGTCATGGTGACCTCGGCCCCCAAATCGCTGGCCGGTGACGTCGGCGCGCTACGGGGCGTGGCCAATAATCTCTCCACGGCATTAGGGACGGCCTTTGCCGGGGTGGTGGCCGTGGGGCTGCTGAGCTTGTTTATCAGCAGCGCCATCGCTCAGGCCAACCCCCCGCGCGCGCTGCTGCGACAGGTCAATCTGGACAACGTCAACTTCGTCTCCAACGATCAGTTGGATGACGTCATGGCCCAGACGACGGCCACGCCGGAGCAGATTGCCTTGGCGGTGAGCATCAACGAGCAGGCTCGGTTGCGGGCGTTGCGGGCATCCTTCCTAATCTTGGGCGCGTTCGCGCTGCTGGCCATCTTCCCGGCGTTGGGGCTGCCCGATTATGCGCCGGGCGATGAGCCGCCGCCGCCGCCGGTCGAGGTGGCTAAGCCCAAGCCTCGGAGCCGCAAGAAAGCGCCGGCCAAATAGGCGGGCGCTCCAATTCCAGACCTGACAGGTTGGCGGTGAGGGAGCAGGTTGAGCACAGGCTTAGCCCGCCAACCTGTCAGGTCTATTGGTTTCGTCAGCCGGCCGACGCGGAGGCCAGCATATTCAGCCCCAACCGCTCCGAGAGGAACATCGTCGCCAGCTTGCCCCGGATACTGTTGCCGGAGGGGTCGAGGGGCGGGGCAAAGGTAGCCATGCCGCCCTTGCCCGGCGCGACGGTGATGATCCCCCCACCCACGCCGCTCTTGGCCGGCAGNNGACCATGACGGCCAGGACGTGGCGGCAGTGGGAGGCCTCGATCACGCGCTCGCCCGTCAGCGGATTGACTCCGCCATCGGCCAGCGTGGCGGCCATGACCGCCAGATCGCGCGCCGTCACGTTGAGCGACGATTGCCGGGTGTAGACATCGGTCGTCTCCTCGGGATCGAAGTAGAGGCGCTTGTAGTCGTAGAGGATGCGCGAGATACCCCGATTGCGCGAATTGGAGGCCGAGGCCGAGGCGTAGATCTGTTCGTTGAGCCTTAGTTCGCGGCCGGCGAAACGGGATAGACCTTCGCGGATGAAGCTCCACTTGTCTTCGGCCGTCCGGCCCGGCACCAGGCTCACCGTCGCCAGCGCCCCCGGATTGACCATGGGGTTGGTCTTGCGGTCGGCGTGGAGTTCGATGGCCTGAACGGAGTTGAAGGGCAGCCCGGTGGCGTTGAGTCCAACCTTCTGCCGCACGATCTCCGCGCCCAGCACCTGATAGATCAGAGCCAACGTGAACGGCTTGGCGATGCTCATGATGGTAAAATTAACGTCCACGTCGCCGGCGGTGAATACCTGTCCATCCGACCCTGTAAGGCAGATGCCGAACAGATCGCGCGGCACCAAGGCGAGGGCCGGATAGTGGGACGCATTTTGCCCCTCGTCATTGTCCTTAAACCGTTCCCGCGCCTGATCGACCAACGCCTGCACCATTCCCGACGACGGCAAATGGCCGGTGGAGATAAACGTGCTGCCGACTTCCCCTTCGATTGGCTCTACCATACCTTCCCTCCGCAAAGTGCCTCTTGTTATTGTACGACACTATAAATTGTACCCGCTTCCGCCGGATAGGGCGTAGCAATTGACCAGCGCGAATGCGTTTTAATTCCCGCCGCGACATGTTACTATTCCACGCTAACCGCGCCGGGCGAGGCGCGACTGATCGGCGAGATAAACCATGACCGCGCGTGTTCATTCCCGAGGCCGGCGACGGGCCAAACCCAGCGAGGGCTTCCTCGACCACCTGCTCGATCCCATCGACCGGCTGGCCGAGACGATCTACAGCATCCTCATTCTGCTGACCTTCACCCTGGCTTACCGTATTATCAAGCTGGAACCGGGCGCGGCCGTCTCGGCCGACTATGTGAACGAGCTGCTCGTCGCCGCCTTCCTGGCGATCCTGGCCTGGGGCATCATTGACGGCATCGTTTACGTGTTGACCGAGGTACTGGAGCGGGGAGAGCGGCGGCGCATCCTGTGGTACATCCAATCGGCCGATACGGTGGAGGAAGCGGCCGAGGCCGTGGCCGACGAATTCGACTACATCCTGGAACCCATCACCGGCGAGACCCAGCGGGCTTTGTTGTACAAGGCCGTGCTGGAGCATCTTCACGATAGCCAGCCGCGGCCGGTCAAGCTCAAGCGCGAGGATTTCACCGGGGCGCTGGCCTGCGTGTTCGTGGCCGTGATGGTTGTGCTGCCATCGCTGTTGCCGTTCGCCGTGCTGCGCCACGATTACGCGCTGGCGATTCGCGTGTCCAATGTCATCTCGTTTGCCATGCTGTTCTACGCCGGCTACCAATGGGGCAAGTATACGGGCACGAACCGGGTCAAGACCGGGCTGGTGCTGGTGGGGGTGGGGATGTTGCTGGTGTTGATTGCGATTCCGTTGGGAGGGTAGGTTTGAGTCCGCCAGGGGGCATTACTCCTCCACGATTATCTCTTCCAAAAATTCCACATAATCAGGCAATGGGCTATCGGCTGTTTGCAGCGCCGCTTCTACCTCAGCGATCGACGGCACAGAAATGACGATGCGGTTTTGGCATTCGTCAACGCCGCCACCCACGCCGTTGACGCCCAGGTTAATGATGCGATTAATTTCGTCACGCAGGTTGGCTTCTAATAACGCCAGAGGGTAATCGGCCGTTTCCACACGTACCAGCCCTTCATACGGCTGGCCCTCCAAATAGCGTTGGCCGGTTTCCTCGGCATTAGCCGTAAAGGCAATCACCGCCTCGCGCTTCCCCGGCACAACGATGCAATAACCGGCATAGGTTTCCCGTTCTTGAACAGTCAACACGCGACCCAACTCACCCATTTCTTGGATAAACTCGGTGTAGGTCAAGACTTGCGTAGCTGATGGCTTTATACTTGCCGAGGGTGAATCCTGTGGGGTAGCCGCGATGGGGGCCGATGTTTCCAGCGGCCCTGTTGTGTTATTGGAATCACGGCCGTTTGTCGAGACAGGGGTACAATGAACAAGGAGTAACACCGATATCCCGATTACGATGATGGAATTAGCTGACTTAAAAACGCTCATGGTTGCACCTACCTTGCACCGCACAACTACATCATAGCATAAGCTGGGAGACAAAGTGTTACAGCCCACTACCTACCCGGAGATCAACGCCCTACTTGACGATCTTCTCGGCGGCATGAAGGCTATCCTTAACGAGGAGTTGATCGGCTTCTACCTCGACGGCTCATTAGCCCTGGGCGACTTCGACCCGGCCACGAGCGACGTGGATTTCATCGCCGCCGTGGCCCGGCCGCTATCGACGGCGACATTCGATGCGCTGGCGGCCATGCACCGGCAAATGCGCGATAGCGGCCGGCCCTTCGCCACGGAGCTGGAGGGCAGCTACATCCATCTCTCCGCCCTGCGACGCCACGACCCGGCCGACGCCGTCTTCCCCAACCTGGAGCGCGGGCCGGACGAGGTATTGAAGTATAAGGAGCACCACAGCGATTGGGGCATCCACCGCTATACCGTGCGCGAGCATGGCATCACCCTGTTCGGCCCGCCGCCGGTAATGCTCATCGACCCCGTCTCGGCCGACGACGTGCGCGCGGCCACGGCCGGGGTGCTGCGCTCGTGGTGGGGCACACCGGAAGCGGAGTCCTACATCCGTAAGGGTTCGCTCAGCGAATTGGCTATCTTCGTCGTCCCGACAATGTGCCGGGCGCTCTTCGCGCTGCAACATGGCGGGGTGATTAGCAAGCCGGTGGCCTGCCGTTGGGCGCTGGCGACACAGGCAGCGCGGTGGCATTTTCTCATTGAGAGATCATTGCGGTGGGAACTGAGCGACGCGCTGAAAGATGACACCGTCGCATTCGTGGGCTACGTCGCCCAACGCGGAACTGAGTCGGGTTGACGCCTCACCTGGCTTGAGGGATAATCAACTCTGTCTACTCATTCGCCCCCGTAGCTCAGAGGATAGAGCGCTGGCCTCCGAAGCCAGGTGCACAGGTTCGAGTCCTGTCGGGGGTACTTCCCCTCCTTATGACACACTGCATCATGCCTTTTGGCCCTGATTTGCATTACATTTGTCACTGCTAGGGTTTCTCCTCCTCCTTTAGAATACTAACCAGGAACGCGGAATCAGCCGTGACGCTCGCCCTGAGCGCCGGGGGCCAACCCACAGGCCGCCGGACGGTTGAAGCCGTGTCGTCCAGATTGTTCTTGAAGGAGAAATGAGATGACCGGTGCAGGGTTAGATAGTGAAACCCGCGATATGATCCTGGATACGCTCCGCAAGTATGCCGAGCGCAAATTGACCATTGATTATCTGCTGGAACTCGATCACGAAGATCGCTTTCCCGATGAAGTTCTCAAAGAGCTAAATGACCCGATGCAACTGGGGTTGCATCTGTTGTTCATCCCCGAANNTTATCGCGTCTCCGAACTGATGGCCTCCATCGACCTGGGCGTGGCGACGGGCGTGCTGGCGACGTTCCTGGGGTCTGACCCCATCCGCGTCGGCGGCACGCCGGAGCAGCGCGCCCACTGGATGGGCCGCATCGCCGACGAGGCGCTGCTGATGGCCTATGGTGCAACCGAGCCACAAGCCGGCAGCGACCTGGGGGCCTTGAGCACCAAGGCCGTGCCCGTGCAGGACAACGGCAGCGTCACCGGCTACCACATTTCCGGCCGCAAGCAGTGGATCAGCAACGGCGGCGTGGCTGACCTCTACACCATTTTAGCCCTGGCCCCCGGCGGGCCATCGTGGTTCGTCGTGGAGCGCGGGGCCGAAGGGCTGAGCCACGGCAAGGGCGAGGACAAGCACGGCATCCGCGCCAGCAACACCGCCGCGCTCTTCCTGGAAGACGTCTACGTGCCGGCCGAGCGCCTCATCGGCGGCGTCGAGGGGCAAGGGCTGGCCCAGGCGCAGGCCGTGTTCGGCTACACCCGCCTGATGGTCGGCGCGTTCGGACTCGGCGCGGGCTGGGAAGCATTGCGCCGGGCGATTCGCTACTCCCACGAGCGCATCCAGGGCGGCGCGCCCCTCAGCGAGAAGCAGGGCTATACCCACAAGCTCATCGTGCCCAACGCGGCGCGGCTGGAAGCGGCCCGCACCTACATCGAGTGGGTGGCCGAGCGGCTGGACAGCGGCGAGCAGGGCCTACAGACCGAAGGCGCGGTCGCCAAATACATGGCGACCGAGGCGGGCAACAGGGCGGCCGAGGATGCCATCCAGGCCCTCGGCGGCTACGGCTACACCAAAGAGTACATGGTCGAGAAGATCAAGCGCGACGTGCGCATCACC
>CXWJ01000801.1_pt1 | contig 27533 bp, 10 predicted proteins | sample 590841 | NCBI WGS metagenome assembly CXWJ01 (sample SAMEA3498367, study PRJEB10139) | wastewater metagenome | biome: wastewater treatment plant; material: activated sludge | place: Austria | collected 2015-01-21 | reverse complement strand
GCGTGGGCAAAGACGCTTTGGGAGTATGCGCTGGATGTCGAATATATCCAGCGGCTGGTTACGGGCGGGGATTGCCGTGGGGGAGTCAGGCTCGATCTGTCCAAACCCTGGCAGGACCTGGTGCAGAACCTGCTGGAGCAGGAAGTCTTGAAGATATAGGAGGCAACCATGTTACGTTCCATCCCCGCAGAGGAGATCTTCGATATGAATAAAGCCTTGAATTCGAACGATCCCCTGGCATACTGGCTGGCGCAAATGCGTAAAGCCGACTGGCAGCACCTGCTGAAGTTCGTGGATGTGAAAATTCCAGTGAAGTCAAGGAAACAAGTTATGGCAGAAGCCGCGCTCCAGTGCTTCGAGTTCACCACTTGTGATGGACGTGGAGAGGTCTGGCAGCTGTGGACTAATCTCCGCAAGGAACATCGCACGCTGGTGATCCAGTTCCGTCATTCGGAGTCGGACTGGTCACGTGGATTGCCGGAGTTCGTGGACCTGGAAAAGAATGAACCGCTCGGCTTTGTGAACATCGCCGGGCGGTTGTTCTGTAAAGTTAAGTAAGTAAACAAAATTCAACCTGATCCCCCATGCCATTTGGCGTGGGGGATTTTATTTTCAAAAGGAGATTTGATATGCGTCCTCCCGCTCTTGAAAAGGCCGGTTTCTACCCAACGGCTGAACACGTCGCTCAATTACTCAAAACCTATTTCAAGCCCGCCGACTCTGGCAGGCTGCTCGATCCCTGCGCTGGCGAAGGCACCGCCGCATCCATCCTGGCAAAAGCCCTGAACTGCCAGAGTTGGGGCGCGGAATTGTCGCCGGCGCGTGCTGCCATTGCAAGTGAGAATATGGACCGACTCTTCAATACGCCTTGGGGTTCTTGTCATCTGACGGGCGAGTCCATCACGCTGTTGTTCCTCAATCCACCATACAGCCATGATCGCCTCGGCGACCAGAAACGCCTGGAGTTGGAATTTCTGAAGTCCACCACACCCAAGTTGATGCGTGGCGGTGTGTTGATCTACATTGTGCCGCACCCATTGCTGCGCGATTTGGATTTGGCATCCCACCTGGCTGGGTATTACGAGAACATCCGCATATATCGTTACCCCGAAACCGGTTTCAACCAAGTCATTCTCTTGGCGACCAAGCGGGTGAAATACAAGATCCCATCCCATGAGGAAGTTCACCAGGTGCAGGCTTGGGCAGATGTAGAACCACCCATGTTGGTGGAAGTGGATGAACCGTTGTATGAACTGCTTCCTGCATCTGACAAAGGATCCGGTGGGCAGCCCATCCGCTTCTCCCGCCTTGACTGGCAGCCGGAAGAAATCGTGGATGCGACTCAGAAACGAGGTTTGCATTCTTCGAAGGAATGGCTGGATCTGCTCAATCCCTCGCGCGGCTTGGGGGAATTGAAGCAACCGGTCATGCCGTTGAAGAAGGGACACATCGCCATGTTGATGGCATCCGGCATGATGGGAACATTGCGGCTAATGGATGAAGATGGCAAGCCGATGTTGGTCAAAGGTCGGGTTGTGAAGGTCACGGAGAAAGTCGAGGAGAACACAGACAAGAAAGGCAATGTGACTTCCGAGGTCTTCCGTGACCGTTTCGTCTCCACGGTTGCCATCCTGCGCCAGAACGGGATCGAGATCATTGATACCGTTGATCCACTTTCCAAGTTTATGCACAAGTATGGAGATCAGATTGGGGCGCACATCCTGTCCACGTACCGACCTTTGTATAACTTTGACCCGACTCCGAAAGAGAATGCGATCTTGGACACTTTAGGCACAAAGCGAAAACCCTTACCCGGCCAAGAGAGGGCGGGGTTGTTGCCGGCGCAACGGCATACTGCAACAGCAATTGCCAGATCAATACGAAGGAATGGGGTTGGAAATATTCAAGGCGAGATGGGTGCCGGGAAAACTGGAATGGGCGCAGCAACATTGGATTTACTCAATACCTATCCTGCCATAGTCATGTGCCCTCCTCATCTCGTTCCGAAGTGGATTCGAGAAATTGAGGAAACTGTTCCAGGGGCAAGGGCAATGGAGATTGCCCGTATTGGTCGTAACGCGGATGACCCTGGTGATGTGAACGATGTCCGAAATTTTCTCCAACGATATGAGTCTGGTGAATTGGGACCAAAGCCTGTAGCAGTGATTGCTCACACATCCGCAAAATATGGCGCCGGCTGGGAACATGCGGTAATGCGCAGGAAATTCGTGGATGAAGATGATGGGCGGGTGTTTGAAGCCCGCTGTTGCCCGACCTGTGGCTCACCTATTCAAATCAATTTACCAGGAGGGTTCGTCAAGATTGCAAACACGCTGGATGACCTGGGCGATAAGCGACGCTTCTGTGAAGCGGAAATCTCCGGCTATGAGTTGGATGAAAACAAACGCCTGAAGCGTGATGAGCATGGAAATCCAATATGGGGCAAGCGAATCTGTGGAACGCCGCTCTTCCAATTCATCGGACGTCGTTGGGCAATTGCCGACTACATTGCTAAACATGCCAGGGATCAGTTCAAGATGCTGGTGGCAGATGAATGTCTTGTTCGGGATACGATGATCGAGACATCAAAAGGGGCAAAACCTATTCAAGATATTCAAGTAGGGGATTATGTCCTTTCGTTCAACCACTTGACCAACCAAACCGAATATAGGCAAGTGCTGCAAACCATGAAGAATCCCGCGCCAAATAAATTGATCAAGGTAGCGGGAATTGTCTGCACACCAAATCACCCAATATTCACGAAGGAGAACGACTATGTCGAAGCACAAAAGATCAGTGGAGCGGCACTGCATATATTGCGGAAAGAGGTTTATGACCTACCCCAAAGGAGCAGAGACTGCAAAGTATTGTTCGAAATCCTGTGCTTCCCTGGATCGCGATCCGGAAATAAACAAGCGGGCAGCCGAAAAGCGACGCAAGCCTCCTGTAATCAAATACTGTTTGGAGTGTGGAAAACGTTATGTAACGCCTTCGCTGGGACAGACCTCTGCAAATCGGAAATTTTGTTCCCCAGCCTGTACAACTCGATACCGCTTTCGCGATCCTGCATTGAGAAGGTGGTATGCAGAAAAGTTGTTGCAGGGAGGCAATGGCTGGAAGGGCAAGAAAAACCCACAAACTGCAGAGAGGATGCGATTAAACAACCCGACCAAGGACCCCAAAGTAGTGGAAAAAATAAAACAGAAAATGAAAGGACGGACATTCCTATCCCGTGGTGGAAATGGAAAACTCACAAAACAGCAGGAAGCACTTTGTTGGGCACTTGGTTTACCAGACTCTGCAATGGAGTATGTAATCAAAACCGAAAAGGCGAAACAAAACTTTCAACATTTACCTACCTCCTACAAAGTAGACATAGGCATCCCGGAGGTTATGCTTGCCATCGAGGTGGATGGACGGACCCACACATCGAAGAAATGGAAATTTCTGGACCGCCGCAAAACGGCGGTCTTGAATTTTCTAGGGTGGAGCGTATTGAGATTCTGGAACAAGGAAGTGGAACAGGATTTGGAGAAGTGTGTCCAGACGGTTATGTCTACAATTTCGAAGTTGAAGGAAACAACAACTACTTCGCCAACGGAGTCCTAGTCCATAACTGCCACCAGTTCAAGTCCAAATCCTCCGATCGTGGTATTGCCTTCCACCAACTTGTCGAAGCCACAAAATACACTCTGACATTGACCGGAACATTCTTTGGCGGGAAGAGCACATCCATATTCTGGCTGCTCCATCGCCTGAATGCCGGCGTCCGCAAGGACTTTGCCTTCAATGATGAAAAACGCTGGGCGCGATTGTATGGCGTACTAGAAATGACCCGCAAGAGCAAACGTGCCGAGGATGATGGAGATGAAGATGGGTATACCGGCAATCGACGGTATCAGAATCAGGCAAAGGAGCAACCTGGTATTTCGCCTGCCATCGTGAACCGTCTTCTGGACACAACAGTGTTCTTGTCCTTGAAGGATTTGGGACTGGCATTGCCTCATTATGCCGAGGAAGTAGTAACACTGGAAATGACCGATGAGCAAAGCAGCCAATACCGTGTAATGGCTAAGAAGTTGTATGACCTTGCCATCAAGAACCGGCGCTATCTCTCGACCTGGCTGCAATGGACTCTGGCGCGTCCAAATTCTGCCTTCCGGGATGAAGTGGTGGAGGTGGATGAAGTCAATCAGAAAGGAGAAGTAATCCGACGAAAGGAACTGATGGAATTGCCGGCTGTGGTCGATGAAGAAACCATGCCCAAGGAGTCCTGGCTGGTGGATTTCTGCCGTGCTGAACGGCAGCAGGGGCGTAAGGTGTTGATCTACCTACGCCAGACCGGAACACGGGACATTCAGGATCGTATTTTGAAAATCCTACGAGATGGCGGGGTGCGGGCGGAAGTCCTGACAAGTGGAGTCAATCCGCGTAAGCGTGAAGAGTGGATTGCCAAGCGGGTGGTGGGTCTCGATGCTCTGGTGGTCAATCCGCGCCTGGTCGAGACAGGACTTGATCTGATCGCCTTTTCTTCCGTGGTGTTTGCAGAAATCGAGTTCAGCCTCTACACCTTATGGCAGGCAGTCCGCAGGGTGTGGCGCTTGGGTCAAACCAAGCCGGTGAAGGCGATCTTCTCGGTCTACAGTGAAGCGATGGAAGCAAGAGCGCTGGCATTGATGGGACAGAAAATGAAGGCGGCCCAACTCTTGTATGGGGACGAGGTAGGCGGGGCAATCGTCCCAGAAGAAGACGGAGATATCCTCATGAAGTTGGCGCGAGAAGCGCTGGAGTCGGCGGATCTGCCTGATCTGCAATCGCTATTTGCAGATGAAGTGGTTGTCTCGAATTCGCCAATGGGTTGCCCGACAACTCCAAGTGCGCCGTTACCAGTCCCTGAAATGCCCAAGACGGTTTCCTGGTCTGACTGGATGACCCAACGAGGTGTAGTGGGGAGGTCGGCAAGCCGAGTACGTTCCAGACAGGTGACACAAAATCAAGTATCCCTTTTCTAAAGCCCTGTATTCCACAGTTAATGCAGGAAACGACAGCAGTCTGGGTGTGTAGCCCGGACTGCTGTATCCTGTAATGGAGGTTATGATGGAAAAACAAGCAAGATGTAAAAAATGCGGTCGGCGATTGAAATCTCCCCTGAGCATTGCAATCGGCATGGGTCCCAAGTGTGCGGGGATCAAATCCACCTCTGCGAGACGTGTTCGCGTCCAGAGTAAACCAAGTTCTCGCACGGCTTATTCCGATAAGACGCTGGTCCAGGTGCAAGCCCCCCTCTTCACGGGTGAATTGCCAAAGAAAGGATTGAGCAAGAGAGAGTTGTTCCGCAGACGCAGGGAGGAACGCCGGCGCTTGTTCGAGACCCGATTGCCATTCCAATGCGGATTGGTGTTGCCGGCGAGAAAACCGTTGGTGTATACCCCGTTGGAAGATGGTTCATGGCGGGAAGACTACAGCGGAAGGGTGATCTCGCATGAAAGTTTACAACAATACCTGGTAAGGTTCAGGTTCATATAGATAGCAAGCTCCTGATTGGTTGAAAATCAGGAGCTTTTTGTTTTAATTGCTGGGTTCGGTAAAGTGGGTCATTCGATTATTTTTTCTTAGATTTGTTTTTCTTTTTTTTGCGTTCATTCTCGAATTTCTTTTTTTGTAATTTCCTTCGATACTTGTCAACTTTTGTCAGTTCAAGATTCGCCTTATGAAGTTCAGCAATGGCTTTTTGGGCATTGTTCTCTGATTGTTTTTGACGTTCACTTGCAATTCTAGCCATTTCACCTGAAAGCTGAATTACGGCTAATGGTTTATCTACTGGTTTTATTCTTGCAATAACAGATTTTGGATCCTCACCATATTTGTCACCCAGAGTTTGTTGATAAACCAAACGTTGTTCATCCATACTTATTTCCGCTTGATCAATCAATCCGCTGAAGACATTTTCTATAATTTCATCGTCTAGTAGATTGACGCCAACTTTTGCTAATTCAAGTAAAAGAATTTCGAATGCTTGTTCGGTCATTTGGCTAGTTGACGCAGGGAAAAGAGTTGAAGTAAAACGCAAGAAAGCATCTGGTTGCCAAGTAATCCTAGACCCATTCACTACAGCATTTAGCATTGATGTTTCACTGATGAACCAAGCCTCAGATTTTATCCCCTCACTTGAGAGCATATGATAATGCCCGTCCCGTTCCTTCTGCACAATTCCGAGAATTTCAGACTCTGGCGACGCCTTTTTGTCTGGATCGGCTAATTGGTCGTAATCCAGCGTTGTTCCAACTTGCTGAGTTAGACGACTTACAATTTTTTCTTTATACTGCTGGATCTCCGAATTATCTTGGGAACTGTAACCAGGCCAATCCTTCAAGTCCACAATTTCAATGCCGATCTTATTCAAAACCCCCTCAATTTTTTGTAAACCTAGTTCGGTGAAAAGATTATTATGTACCAAATTGCTTTCTCCAAACATTTGGTACAAATAGGAATCCCATTCATTAGATTTTCCAAGTATCCGCCATCTTATGAAACCCTCTAAAAATACGTTTGATTTATCGTAGGGCGCATCTCCTCTTGCCGCATTGATTACATGATAAGAGTTTGAGCCGTACTCTTTAATGATGTGATTTGCAAACCAAAGATGGTTTATAACTTCCTCAAATAATTTTCTGGTTGCAAACAGGCGAATACCCATTTCACGCAAGCGAAGGAGGCAATCATTAAAGACCAAATTTAATGACGACGCTAAAGCCAAGGAGTGAATTTGAAGACTTGAGTCGAGAATCCAGACAGTGTTTTTGGCTTCCCTCAAATGCTCAGTCGCAATATCCCCAAATGCTCCCGAAGCATGAATCGCAAAAAAGCCTTGAGCAATTCTTCCTAAATATTCTCGTTCGGGTTCACCTGCTTTGACAAATGCGTCAACCGAAATTGTAAAAAATGCTTGACGCCATAATATGTCCTCATATTGCGAGGAGGATTCTTGAATAAACTTTATGATCGAAGATGGTAGATTACTACCTAATTTGCCGTTCGAAAACAATGCTGACGCAAGGGTTAATCCGCCTTCCTTAAAATATGTTGTCAGCGAGGCGGCAATATCCTCAGCGATTTTCTCTGCATCATTATGGAGATCAGGAAATTTATTTAGAATTCTTAATTTCAGAGCAAGCAAGAATCTCTTTTTTAACTGTAAAAAACTGTCCAAGTTGGCTTGGGCGTTTTGTTCTGCTTCAGGATTTATTTCAAACTTATCTTTCACTGGAAATAGAATTTTCTCTTGAAGAGCACCTTCAAGAATTCTTCTCTCAAAATCAATTGAGAGTGGCAAAGATTCGGGCCAACCAGACACCACTAACGCTTCTTTTAATGTAAAAAGTCCGATTTTTTGAAGTTTTGGTATAACAGATTGAATGGCTGCGAGCATCATCGAAACTCTTTTTTCATCAAAGTTAGATACACTCATCAACTTGTTAAAGACAAAATAACCTGGAGCTGCGCTATTAATTTCATAATTTGTGCTGATCAAAGTCTTTACTTGTTGTTTAATTGAAACAGATATGCGTTTTGGGATAAAATCACTAACTGTTTCAAGTAACCTAAGTAAGTTTTTGTGCTGTCCGTCCTTGTTTCTATAAGGAATTACTCGAATGTTATAGCGCTCTAAATAGTCCCTGCACTCACTGGGTGCTACATCAGGCGCAATCCAGCAAATAGGTTGCTCAACGCTCGAACCTTTTTTAGATCTCTCAAGAATATGCATAATATGTGGGTCACTTAAAGAGTATCCAACAATAACCAATCTTTGCATCTGAAAAATAGACGTTAATTTAGTTCGCCAATATTCCCACTCTGAAGAATTATCGATTGCTTCGTATTGACTTGTTGTAAGCACTAATCCAGTCTCAGATCGTAAATCGCCATGCAACTTAAAAATCGCTCCTCTCGTCTCAGCATTTAAGTTTCGTAAATGATCTTCTGAATTGTTGTAATCTAAATAAGCCTCTTTGATTCCAGTAAGGCTTTCATTGATTTCGTTATCAAAATTGGTGGTTAAATACACTGGAACAGGCCATTGAGCAATAAGGTCATAAATTCTTCTGCTTGGGTTGCTAGGCTTAAGCGCGATTCTTAAGTGTTGTACAAGTCTTTCGCCGCCCATTATTGACTTAACTTCATCGAAAACTCTTGGATAATCTTTTCTCTTATATGCCTTTTCTAATTCAGAAAAAAATTCTCCTGCTCTTTCATTTGAGACCAGTTTCATTGCTACCTCTGCAAGTTTCCCCCAACTAGGATAGCCACGTTCAATAGATGGTCCAGACCCAATTAGTACCCATGCCTTGGAAGAACTTAAAAAATCAACAAGGTAACTGTCCATAATTTATCTCCTCATACTATTTAACTCTGACTTCACCCCTCATCACCCTTGGCACTAGACTATCTCACAGACTCGTCAGCATGCGGGATTTCTTCAGATTTGCGACAACCTTTTGAAATATAGACTCAACCGTTTCGAAAAATTGATATATTATTTAGTTGATTGAACATTTGCTTTTATCGATCTAATATTCAACTTGCTAATTTCAAGGTATGTAGTTCCATTTGCGCGTCCATAATCTTTCATGATTTCACTGAGCCAGTTCAATTAAAAATTCTGCGTAGTTCATTACCAACAAGGCAAAATCCATCAACTCACACCCCACAAGATATATTCAAAATTATTCCCATCCCGTTCAATTTTTACTTTGGCTGAACTACCAATAATTTGCCCAACATCACCGTTGTACTCAAAAGGAAAAAGAATGGGCATCTTGTAAAATCCTTGGAGAGGAATTCTTTTTTGTGGCGCAGAAAATACTACACATTCAAGAAGCCATCTTTTCAGCGGGACATCTGAGGATTTGTGCTGTTTGGGACTCAATTCTTGTTGGGAAAGTTTTTCGAGTACGCCCCAATCAACCAGACTCTGCAAGACCTGGTCGACAGATCTATGAACTGTGCTCTGATTGCTGTATTTCTCAGCCATACGGACTTGAACTTCACGGCGTGCAAATTTTGACTGTAAGGTTAATAATCGCCCAGCCTGGGTGCAGGTTTCGTAGAAAAAGGGAAAAGTCAGCAAAGCCATACCCCAGTGAAAAAAAACGAGGTCAGTCTTTTTTGTATCGAGGCGTAATTTAAACGCTTCGTTCCGAAAATACGAGGTATCGGGGTTTGGATCGAGCCACAGACGTGTGAGAACATTCGCAGTTTTTCGAGCGGCATCTTTTCCAGAAACCCTTAAAGACAACCATGATTTCAATTGTGAGACCTTGACTGTCTCACTATCTGGATGGGATGACAATTCCAACGCATAATTTGCCCAATCAAGGGCGATGAACCGATCAAAACCTACAAGATATGTGGACATCTATTTATTCAACATCACTTCCAGTAATTTAATCGCCATACCGCGCTGTAAATCGTCGTGATAGAACTGATTCCGGTAGTTACGAAGGCAATTATAACAACTTGTATCCTCGCCACATTCGCAATTGGATACCTTTTTCAGTGCAGACTCTGCCACCTGAAATAATTTATTGTTAATTCGTTCCACATGGCCAGCGCCTCCAGGGACTGTGTCGTAAAGAATCAGGTGAGGCGGCTTGCGAAAATCCTTATAGAAAAGAGTACCATCCACATCGTCACGACGAATTCCCAAAGCGTCGCTCGCGCCATCTAGTAGTGCATACATCAAAGACATCATCGAAGAACGCCGATATAAGAATCTTTCTTTTCCATCAAGGCTGATTTCAAGCACGTCAGTCATAAATCTATGCCCCAAGTGATATGGTTTGGTGCCTCCATTACAAGGTTTTCCTGTCAAAGGATTATTATGTTTATTCGTGTCTTTGATTCCAGGCGCTAATGGAACTGGTTCTGCCCATCCACACCAATTGCAAATCTTAAAGCCGCGACCGAAACCATTATTAACCAAGGCAAGCCAGCCATGATTAGAATGCCCGGTAAATACAGTGAGATTTGAAGAGGTTAATTTCTCGTCAATAACTAATTCTTTTTCTTCATCTTGATCATCTTTCGAAGATCTATACTCGGTAAAATATACCTGACTAGCATATGTCCTTTGTGGAGCAGTTTCACCTGGAGTTTCAGTTTCGCTCGCCGCTACAAACCCTTGTTCTGGGACAATAAACTTTCCTTTCATTTCAGTGTTTCCAGAAAGTGCTTCCCCACAGGACGCGCATATTGGAGGCACATCCGTTTCGGCGTATCCCCAATGGAATCTCTTACACTGTTTACAAACTGCATAATGGATTTCTTCCCAAACCTTGTTAGGCAGCAATCGAACTCCACGACTACGCCAGATTCTTTTTGCGGCAACAACTTCACTTCCCGGCGCAAACTCAGATATCGCCATTCGTAAATCGCGCTCCAGTTGAACTTTTGAAGCCTCTTTAGTCGTAAGATGATTTGTTTTTAATTCAACAACATCTGTGGGAAAGCCGTATTTGGGGAGAACATTTCTTGCTCCGAGGAAGCCAAGCAATTTTCTCTCTTTGATTTGCTTAACAATGTCTAATAACCTAACAGCTTCCAATAGCCCTTTTTTATCTTTTTTAGACTGAGCTTCGTCACTCAGTTCGATTAACTTATTGACTTCACTCAGAAAATCGTGTGCTGCTAAGTCAAGAGATTTTGGCTTAGCGCCAGTTGGTGCTGTTAACTCGTTTATCCAGGTCCAGTCTTTTGCTCCGAGATTATCCACTAGCCCGCCTGGAATAACCCTAACAAGAGCTTCCTGAAGTTCTATCGGTCTTTGTTCCAGGAATTGATTAAGTAGGTCAATCCCTTTCTCACCGTTTTCATCCATTAGGAAATCCCCAACATTATCGAATTTTCGTCCGTAATTCTCAAATACCCATCGGAAAAATGCGGAAAAGACTATAGAATGCAGGTGCCTACGAACAATTTTTTCATTTGAAAGTACCGCGATCGGGGGTTTAATTTTTCCCGAAACCATACTTTCGGGCTGAGTAAAATAATTTAGATCGTGAGAGCGTCTTTGAGCAAAAGTCAACACGTATGCCGCAGAATCTGTGCGACGACCTGCACGCCCTGCTCGTTGTATGTAATTCGCGGTCGTGGGGGGCATATTGCGCATGACAACTGCTTGCAAATCACCAACGTCAACACCTAATTCAAAGGTGGTGGAGCAGCTCAAAACATTCACATTGCCTTGAATGAATTGGTTCTGGACATTTGCCGCTTCGCGTGAAGTCCATTGCGCGGTGTGTTCATTTGCTAGGAGTACGGCAGGCTGGTTATTGGGGTCGCTATTTACATATTCATCGCGATACAAATTATCTTTAAATCCAATGGATTTTTCTGTTAATTGTTCAAGATGACCTGAACAGCCATAAGTAGCGCAAACTTTTTCAACATCTCCAAATGTAATATTCTGGCATTTATTGCAAATCTTCCAACCAGAATAGTCGTCATTCGTTGGAACAACCCTCCATACTTTGTGTGATAGTTGTTGGACGGTTCCTATCCCTGGTAAATCTCTACTCTCAAAACAACTATGCCAAGGACTGGATGGTGAAGTTAAATATTTCCAAATTTCAGCTAGTAAATCTTTGGCGACGTCATTGGCATTTAATTCTGGATACTTCTTTTCAGCAAGAATCCGTTTCAAGTAATTGAGGCGCGCATTAGCATGAGCCGTAGGCGTCCAACTAAAAACACCTTTCTTTGCTACACTGTCTGCTCCCCTAACGTAATATTCTTTTTCTCGCGGCGCAAAAGAACCTTTGTCTTTGGCGTCATGCAGCAAATCTGTTTTTTCATTTAGCAAATAGGTAATTGCACCTTGATAGCGTAATGTGTTCAGTAGATTTACCATTAAGCGAAATGCTTGTTCGCGATTAAAGTTCCACGGAGCTGATTGAAGGAAATCAGGCACATCCCAGCTTTCAGGGATATCAGGTTCAAAACGCAGTAAGCCAAGTCCTTCCAGGCTAATTCGGCGATCCAAAGGAGAAAATTCCTGCATCATCCACACTGCAGCACGATGTTCTTTATCATTAAAGGTTTCGTTTGATGGATATACATTTTCCTGATCAATCCGATATCTCAAACGCTCCATAACCGTATGCAAACGGAGTTGCCCCTTGTTTGCTTCTGGGTCTTTTTTGAGAGCAATCATGATTAACCTGCGGCGCAGATTTCGCTCATGGGCGCGTTCAAGGTAGGGCGCAAAGAAGGCGGCGTTTTGCCGGCTGTCCGTAAAGTTCAACATCTTTCGACCATGACCAGGTAGTTCATCTTTGTCTTTTGCTTTTGAGGCAGGGATATGCTGGTATAAAGCATCCGCTAGAACACTGACCGGGGCATCCTGTCCTGTAAGGAAGCGATAAACGACTCCACCGCTAGATCTTGTAGAGCAACTAATGCATCGGTGCAAGGTTTGTTTTCGACCCAGTTCCACCTCATTTATTTTTATAAGCGAGTCTTTACAATCACATATACGCTTACCATGAGGTTGGATTTGTCCACACGAACTGCATAATTGAAGTTCGTTAGGCTGTAAATTCTCATTTAGATCGTCAGGAGTGGCGTCTTGATCCGCGATAATCTCATCTTCATCTATTTCAGAAAACTTGGAAATAACTGTGTAGTAGTGCGTTTTCTTTGCCACCGCCGTGCTGTAAATTGCGCTATTTTGGAGCAAATAATTTGCGCTCTGGATTGGCACAAAACCATCTTTATCGCTTTCCATCTCAATACCGGGCTTTTCCTCTCCGATCAAATAGGCAGTGCCGCAACGAGTACAGGTTGCTAATTCAAAAACACGGCTTTTGCAGTGAGGACAATATTTTTGTCTGTGTAGGAACAACCGTTCCCGTTTTTCGGCAGGAAGATCTTTGTGAGCGTCTTCATTCAAGCAGACAAAAGCGCCTTCCAGCGCGCGGGCAAAGACATGATAACGGGCGGGCAGAAGCGGCATACTCTCCAAATCTGCGCGTGCAAAGACAGATAAGGTGACGAGGTTAATCAACGCCTCGGGGGCGTCAGAGGCATTGGGGAATACATCCCTTGCAATATCTTCCAGTTGACGGGCGTTCTTTTCTTTGAGGGAATTTAATACTGCATGAACATTCTTGTCGCCACGCAGGATTTCATAAAGATAACGCTGTAATGCGGCAGATATTTCTTTTTTTGCTTCATCATTAGCGCTTTGAAGAGGAGCGGGTATTTTATGCTTTTGAAACAACGCTTCAAATTTGACGAGATAGCCAATGACCGCTGTGTTGTCGGACGGACGGTTTTCTACCAGCTCTGCCAATTCTGCATAGAGAGCAGGATTTCCTGCGCCCCAGATTTCGCCAAGATTCTCAATTGGTACACGATCTGCTTCCACAATATCCTGCAAGTTGGGATCCTCATCCACCCAGGCAAAATCCTTGTTGAAAAGATTAATGGCAAATTGTATAACCTCTGGAAAATCCTTCCTGCCGCCCCCAAGAGTCGCACTGGTGGCAATGACTTGCAACTTACCCAGTTGAGCGCCAACAACACGATCAACAACGCGACGTAGAAGCATTGCCATTTCAGTGGCATTGGCTCCATCGTAGACATGCGCTTCATCAAGCGCGATAAAATGCCAGGATTTCCCTGTAGGACCATCAAACAACGATGAATCTGCTGGACGCAAAAGCAAATATTCCAACATGGCATAGTTGGTCAATAGTATGTGTGGCGGGTTTTCCTGCATTTCCTTGCGGGTAAATAACTCATTATCTAAAGTCTTTTCCTGCGGGTAAATATCCTTGAAAGACTTTAGTGCTTTTTCTCTATCACCAGAAGTATCTGTTTCTCCGATATAGCGACCGAAGGTGATTTTTTTATAGTTTTCCAAAAGCCGGCGCAAACGTTTCATTTGATCGTTCGCTAGCGCGTTCATTGGATAGAGCAACATGGCACGGACACCAGGTTGGCTCAACGTTCCCGCTTCCTCTTCCCTGAAAAGGTAATTCAAAATGGGAACTAGGAACGTCTCTGTTTTTCCAGAGCCAGTACCTGTTGCGACAACTAAATTCCTGCCTGCAACAGCCTTTTTGATTGCCTTAACTTGGTGGGAATAAAGCGGACGATCATAAGGCAGATCAGGTGAATTTAATTCGGCGAATTTTGGCGATAGGACACCTTCTTCCACCAAACCCTTAATGCTTTTACCTTTTCTGTATGGCAAAGCAATCTCAACTAACGGACCTTTTACCAATAAATTTGGTACGTCAATAGCATCTGCGAAGGCTTTACGAAAACCTTCATCTTGAAATGGCTTGATCGTTTTTAAATAGCGTAGATAGGTTTGGCGGATATGATTTGTCGTTTCAAGTGGATGAATTGCCATTGGTGCCTCTTATTTTTCAGGTTTCGATTGGCTAAATTCTAGATCATTACTAATAGTAGTGCGAGATGGAATTGGCCTAAATGCAGGACTTAATCCTTTGTGCATTTCTCGTGTGTGAAACCGTACAATATAATTTTGGGAGTTTGAAACAAACCCACAGTTTCCGCACTTATATACTTGTTCTGTGTTGAGTAATCGCAATTCTTGTTTATCAACATCAATAACTCCTCTAATCGGATGATCTAAATCAGAATTAAAAGTTACGTAATAAAACTTGACTTCTCCCTCTTCGATTAATTCTGTCTTTAAACTGATGCCATTTACTCCTCTGATTCCAGTGATCTCGCCCCAACCAGCAGGCGTTTTAACAAACATTCCCGCAGAAACATGTCCAGTTGCATATGGGAATCGTTGCGCTAATTCTGAAATCTGTACAGAATTTGCATGTACATGTGGATCTGACAACAAGACATGCATTGAAAACTTTGGATTTTTGCTCAGTAATTCAGTGACCTCATCGCCGAGCAATCGTCCGTTTTGGAAAAGTTCCATGATGTATTCCAAACCAGACTTATCTTCACGTTCAATCAATATACCGAGATATTTCTTGATTGACTGAGTATCCAGTTCTGCTTTTGCGAGGCCGACTATTTTCTCGTTGGAAAGCGTATCAAGCAATTTATCTTTATCGCGCAACAAGCCAGACAATAATCGTAAGTTAATTCCAACGGGTTGGCTGGAGTTCAATGCCGAGACAAAATGTTCTTCTTCCAGCCTGAGTAATTCAATTGCATCCGCATCTGACAGGCGTCCAGCCTCCAGCATTTTTGCAATAACACCTAGAAAACGATTATCTCTTTTCTTTGCCAATTCGCGCAGGGCATGAAAAACAATAGGCGGGTCGTTTTCATTTTCAACCAACAAAATAGCGCTTTCAGGCTTGATATTCGTCTCAGGAATATAACTTTGATATTTTTGACGGAATTCGCTTCCAGGTTTGTACGTAGAAAACAATCCCTGAAGTTGTTCAAGATTGTACATCTTCATTCGGACTGCACGTCTGGTAATTGGGTCGTGTTTTTCAAGCCATTCGTGGAACGCAAATAGGTCTTTCGGTTTTGCCTGTTCGATGTGAGTGTAGCAAAACTGAACCTCCTGTTCACGTTTACTCGTATCTATCGTAGTGACATAAACACATGCGCGTTCAAAGTGATTGACAAAAGAATTTTCGGGGCGTTTTCGGAGATTTTCTTCCAACCACGCAATTTGTTCTTCAGGCGAGATCATCTTTACCACAAAGGTTGAATGCTCAGGTGCGGATGTAATATCCTTTTCCCAGGATGGCGCAACATAGAAATGGATTTCATACCAAGATGGCGGTAAGCCATATCCTGCGGCAAGCAAGTCGAATTTCCCCCGCGCATCATCAGGGATTTTGATATTCCAGGCATCTGCCCAGGGCTTCCAGATGGAACGAATGAACACGCGTCGATTTCGCAGTGGGGAAGATTCATCCCACAAAAGGAATAAGCCTTCATCTGTTTCCTTAATACGGACATTCGATACATCTATGTCGCGCGTAAAAGAGAGCAGAGTAACGGACTGGTAAAGACCGTCCGTGTTTGGAATCAACAATTGAAATTCAAAAACAGATATATCTGTGTGCTGGCGGATTGTATCTTTTGCGCTGAGTGCGAAGCGGACATGATCGCTTCCCAAAACACTGGGTTGCACTTGAAATTCCTGCAAAAATTCTTTCGGCTTTTCGGGATCTATTAAGCGCACAATCATTTGTCTGGTGTGCTTTTCAATTCCTGGCATACGAACAAGCAACGCCGCGGTTTGATTGGATTGCAGGAAGGCATCCACAGGCTTGCGGATTGGACGGTTTGACCATTCGAATTTGTCCTCTTCACCCAAAACGAAACGCCATTCAATGCGTGGAACAGGGAGAGAAAATGGCACATGGATTGCCGAAGTCTCTTGGGACCAAACCAAATTCAGGTCGAGGCGCGAAGCGGTTTCATCCAACTCCACAGTGTATTGCCCATATTGTCCCGTCACATTGACGCCTGTGACACTCGCTTGTGTCTCCAGAGAAGCGTGAACGGGTACGACAAAATGCAAGGTTACATTTTTATCTTCTGTAGGTAGGATAAATTCCGGTAAATCCTTTATATGTAATGAAGGCCATACACGAAAGGGGATTTCGATGTCGGTTTCCAAGGGACCGCGCACGTGTAATGTATAAGTCCCTTTGGGTTCGCTGCCTAATATGGCAGTAAGATTAAATTCGATTGCGGATTCATCTTCTATGATGGCTTCAGGCTTTTCACTTAATTTGAAACTCTGACGACAATGCGGCTCTGCTTCCCATGCGGAATTGATCTCAACATGCCAGCGTTTGAGTTCCTTCTCTACGGTCGTGCCTGGGCGAAGAGGAATTCTCAACGTGGGTGGATTGCCAACATATAGCGGTTTAGAATCAAGATTGGGCGTGAAAAGATTTCCAGTAAGGCGAGGCAATTCCAGTTGCTTTTGAATTGGAATGACTGCGAGCGTTTCGCCGTTCTTAACCAAAGAAAGGGAAAAAGCGCCTTCGAGCGAGCGGTGCTCCGCCTTCCAGTTATGCCAGCCTTCTGCGTAAATATCGGGCGAGTAAATGAGGTGCGCGTCGCCTTCAAATTCAAGAGAAATATCTTTGGGATAGACCAGCAAAAAATCCTGAGCAGGAAGCGCTTGCGACCAGCGCAGGAGACTTGCATCTTCACTGCGGAACGCTAATAGATCAGGAGCATCCTGCGAGCGGAGTTCAAACGTCCATACGCGGAGCAGATTGAATTCACCGTCCTGTTTGGGAATGCTAAATGTGACTTGAAACGGCTCAATCATATAACCAAGCGGAATTATTTGCTGTTCCGTATGAATATCTCTGCCGCTGCGGATAATCCGTGTGCGCAGTTCTTTCAACTGTTTTTGATTTTGGAATACCTGCCAGCGGACTTGATTCCCACGCACATCTGAGCCGCTCAACGGTTCTTCTGGCAATTCCAGCAGGAGGCCTTCGCCGTCAGCATCGAACTTGATTCGTGGACGCCGAAGTCCATGCACTTCATCTTCCTGATATTCAAGAAAACTGACCAGTTTTTGAACAACATATTCGGGGAGAGTATGGTCTGGAAGAATTTGTCTTTTGGAACGATACGTAAGCGCAACACGACGGCTTGACTCTAAAAACTCCAAGCCAATATCACCGCTGAATTCAAAAAAATTGCGGATGGTAGAGTCGGTAAATAATTGAACTACCGAACGCCTCAACAATGCATCCAGTAATTCTTTGCCTTTCAGCTCAATGTATTCGGATTTTTCAATTGTCGGCATGAGCATGTTCGCGAAAAAGTCCCTCAAAGAATAGGAAGGAATCCCGCCGTGAATGCGCATATTGCCAACGTATAAATGACCGACATTTTCAAAGGTCGGCTTCTTATTTTTTTTCAGAATTTCAATAAATGGTTTTCGCCAGTTTGCATTGTTAAGGTCGCTGCCGCTGACATCTAACAGTCTTCCAAGCGCGTCCCAAAATTCACGTTCAGTATTTTGGGCTGCAAATGCCGCTAAAAAAGCGACAAAAGTGCATGGGAAATTGCCAACCAAATACGTGGTGGTTTGACGAAGACTGGAGCGTTTGACATTCTCGCCTTTAATGAGATTTGCGATCTCCAGCATATCCTCGTAATTGAGGCCAAGTTCACTCAATAAATGAACACGCGGCATTGCCCCGACTAAATATGCTTCCCATTGTTTGAGTGTACGTGACATAGTTTCCTCCCTAGTGGTTAGAGTAGATTTTCCTGTCTGGGCTCACTGGACTGACGCAGCCCAGCGTTGTGATAGTACATGAGCAATTGCTGATCCTCCTGCAAAACAGATTCAGGCATTCGCTCGGCGATCTCTACAATGACATCGTACTCACGCTCACGCCAGGCGTTGCTAAACCCTGCGCGGACTGCTTCACTGCGGAAGACTTTCAGGCGACCTTTGCCTTTGCGGTATTCGTTGAACTCGCGCAGCAAGGCATTTTGACGTAGTTTTTCAAGGTCTGCGGCGCGCTCTGGGTCGGGGACATACCAGCGACCTTTGTCATCCTGCAGGAAGGCTTGCTCCAAAATGACCTTGAGTTCGGGCAGGTCTTCATACTTGGACTGATGTAACTGTTGAACAAATTTCGGTTGGAGATCGCCGTATGTTTTCGGCTCATGCTCCAATTCCTGACGCAGCCACTGGCGGGCGGAACTTTCATCTGTGACGAACAACGCCAACTGTTCGACGCGCTCGGCTTGCAGACGTAATTTATCGTAGGCGGCGGCTTGGGCGGCAGTGAAGACCATACCTTCACGTTCCAAAAACCGTTGACTCAAGCCTTGATAAAACTCAGGTGCTGAAAGCGGAACAGTTAAGCCGCGCTGAATATGAAATGCCACCATGCGGTCATACAATAGGTAAGGCTGGCGTTCAGGTAGTGTTTCAATCACTCCTTTGAGAAGTGATGGCAAAGGTAAGTATTCCAAATGTTGTTTTACAAAATCCCACGCCCCCTGAATACTACCGCCTTCACTGATAAATTTTTTCTCAAAAATTGTTGTTGGTTTGTATGCAGAAATTACCAAATCTTGTTTTACAGCAGAGGCAGATGTAATTTGCTTGAACGATTGATGAATTTTGTCTAAAGTCCTTACATCCGCAACAACGAAACCAGCACTTAATAAAGCCTCTTGGATGGAATTCCAAATAGAGTTTTGAGAGTTATGAAATTCAATAGTGATCCAACGTCCAGACTTTAAGAGCCTGTAAAACTCTCGAAAACAATCTTCCATCAGATTTTGGTAATCATTAATGTTCTTCCCTTGAACTTTATTAACAATGGCTTCTGGACGATTATTTGTTTGGACTTTCAGCCAAGATTCCCATATGAAGTTAATTTCGGAATACATTAAGTTTCCACCAAATGGTGGGTCAACAAAAATATAGTCTATGCTTTCGCTAGGAATTTGATATTTTGTTGAACTATTGGCGCTGATAATTGCATCGTGCGCGTTGTAAGATTTGTATTGCTTAATAGCCAACGCTAATCTTTGAAGAGAACGCCTGAAACTGGAATGCACACTTAATGCCCTTATAAGAGCAGGAATGTATAAAGTTCCAGTTAATAAGCCACCTCCCTGTCCTTTATATCCAGGTTTTTTAGGAACATACCTGTATAATTTTGAAACCGTATTCAATAACGAAAACGTAGCCCAAAAAACACGATTCCCATACGTTTTCTCGTACAACATACTCAACCAAATTAATGAATTTCTTGGGTAAAACTGATGAACATGTTTGGCGCCATGGCTTTCTATTGGCTGCCGAGTATTGTATCCATCAGGAAGTTCATTTGTCGGATACCATTTGTCAAAATCCACATCGGCAATTTTTTGTTGGAGTTGTAAATCAAAACTGTCGGGAGATTTTTTATGCGTTTTTGTTCCGACAGAATAGTTTATTTGAACTGGGACTTGCTTTGCAAACTTAATAACTTTTCCAAGTGCTTTATCAAAATAAGTTACCCATACTCTTTCTATTGTAGATTTTGACTGTAATTCTCCACACCCCACACATTCAAACTGATCTAAAACTTTTCCTTCCTGGTGATTTACCGCAACATCCCAAAAAACTAACTCTGCTCCACAGGATGGACAAGAATAAACATCGGAATAAATAATATAGTTTATATTCCCTTTTATACGCTTTTCATCATCACAGTTTGGGTGCCAAGTTTCATCCATCCATCCCAGTTCTGAAATAACGGACTTCAAAACGCGTTCAGATTCTCTTTCAAAGTTTTGGACATTTACTGGCGTATTGTAGTTGTAAGATATATAGGTCGCGGCTGGCGACAAGTCTGCCAAAACCGCCCTACGTGCGCCTATTCTTGAGATCGGCTGTTTATTCGAATCATAAATTATCCCGTCTTTCACTGTGTATCCAAGGCTTTCTACGGTTTTTTTGTCGCCAGAAAGTTGCGCCGCAACGCCTGTCATGCCTGTGCCGCAAAAGCCGTCCAAGACCACATCGCCAGGGTCGGTGTAATGCAGAATGTAGCGCATAATGGCTTTATGCGGCACTTTGGTGTGATACGAGTGCGCGTTATAGATCGGGTCGTTCTTGCCTTCCGAAACGTCCGCCGCAAAAGGCTCACGATGATAATTCTTGGTCGGCATATTTTCGCGCACGACGTATTTGCTCCCCGCAGGTTCATCGCTGGGCAAGCCTAATTCATCACGCAATGCCGCGCGTTCACTGCGCCATTTTTCCACGATCTCATTCAAGAACGGGTTGGGGCAAGCCGTATAGTAAGGCGGGTCAGAGAGCGCGAGAATCGCATCATCTTCACCGATGGGAAACCCTTCGATCTTGCGAAACTCGGGGTCTTTCAACATCTCCGCCAGCCGCCTGCGATATTCTTCGCGCAGCGCTTCTTCATCAGGCGAGACGATATACTCCGCGGCTTCTTCCGCGATCAATTCGGGTTGTTCGGCGTCGGTCTGCTTTTTTCTCGGCATGTTTGTTTACCAATCAATACGGATTCGGACTTTGGCTGGGTCTTTGCCTTGCATATGTTCAGCAAGGAATTTCTGATACCGCGCGCTCAGTTCTTCGGGCGTGCAAGGCATTCCAGGGCGGGTGAGCGCCAGCAAAAAGTCGCTGCCCTCAAACTCGACGATCTCCAAGCCCTGCAAAGTATCCTTCAACGCTGAAATAAAACGGTCGGTGATCTTTTCGGGCAGTTGCTTCTTTTGCAGGAACTCATTTACCTGATCGCGTTCCTTCGCGCCCAACATCTTCAAATTCTTCTGCGAACTCTCGCTCTTCAAACTGGCGATCAACGCATTGATCCATTGCTTATGCAGACCATCCAAACCTTCGGTCGCTTCACGCAATTGCTGCCCCGCCGATTTCTCAACGCCCTGCGTGCGCGGCATATATCCACAAGCAGGACAAACGGTCGTGAATTGCATATCTTTCGGATTCAGATTGGGACACGAGCGGACTTCGCCCATCTGGGATTCCAATTTGCGCAGATCATTTCCCTGCAAAAAGTCGAGTCCGCTCAGCGCTCGCAACTGGACCCATTTCGGGTCTGCCGAAACGCGCTTTTTCTGCGCGTCGAGCGACGAGTCCAACCGTGCAAAGGCATGCAGTTCCGCATAGCGCTTCACGTAGGCGTCTTGCAAATTGGAGAGTCCGCCTTTCAAGCGTGAGATCGTAGCGGGCTTTGTCCGCTCGGCAGGTGTGGCTAACAGTTTCAAGTGTTCCGTGCGCGTTTTTTCAATCGACTTCTGCCACGAGTCATCCAGCGGCAAAGTCACTTCCGCCTGATAGATGTAATCCAACTGCGGCTGCACGGCTTGGATCAACTCATACAAGGCTTTGATCTCGCCCACCACTTTGCGCGTCCGCATCACCTGACGCACCTCGCCCTGTCCCGTCGAGAAGTTGCGTAACTTGCCAGGGCTGTTCAGCGCCTGTAACGAAGTGAGGAAGTTCTTGTACTCGGTCAACTCACTGCGTAATTCCTGCAACATCCCCGCCGAATATAGCGACTCGCGCCAATAGCGCGGACCTTCGCGAAGATTTTCCAGCAAACGCACAACCTGATTCAACTCCGCGCTGACAGACGCTTCCAACTGAATGGGAGCCAGTTCCAGTTTTTTGGAATCAGTCACCAAATTTTCGGGCAGGTCAAGGCTGGCAAACAACACCCGCAGAGATTGTTCTGGGATCGGCTTCGGGCGGCTGACCGCTGTGAACTTGACCAGCGTATCCACGCCCATCCGTGCCGCCTCATCCAGATTAGTCGAGTCGATTCTGATCCCAGGCAGGTTCAGCGTCATCTCGCCTTGTCTCACCAACGAGAGCAAAACCACCATCATCCACTCTGGTTCTAATCCAAATTTGAGATCCACTTCTGCGTTGTTCGGTCCGCCGATCAAATCCTTGCGGTTCAGCACCTTTCCTGCATCCAACGCAAACAAAGATTTCAAGACATACTTTGCATACGTGCTGTCTTCGGTGGTGAAAGTCAACTCGCCGTTTTCCATATTTGCGAGTCCCAATCCTTCCAATACAACTTGCGCTGGCTTGGTGGCAGAACTTCCTGCAATTGCACGAAGTGTTCCGTCCACGGCTTGGGTCAGCGTCTCAAAGGTAAAGTCAATTCCGCTGAACTTCGGATAAAGCGGATACTTCTTTTCAAATTGATCGCTCAAAAACGCCGAAGCAAGTTTAAAAACCTGCTCGCGCAAAGAAAGGTCACGAATAGACAAGCGATGTTTCGACAACGCTTCTGGCACGGTCATCTCTTCGCCCCTAAAGCGAATGACGATTGTCCGCGTCATGTTATCTCGCAGCCATGTATTCAACTTGCGAGCAAATGTATCTGCCTTGCGTTCATACTGCTCTTTATTGCTCCCTGATGAAATCGAACTCATTTCACGCGCGCCTGCGTAGCGCTTCATCGTCTGCTCGAAATCATCATCCTTCTGACCAATCGAGAAATATACTTCGTCGGGCTTTTTATCCAACTTGATTTTCTGTGATGAGAATGGTGCCAAGAAGTGAATGTAGAAATCGCGCTCAGGCTGGGCAGTGGAACGCTCGTTTGGCGCGCCCAAAAAGACATATCCCTTGCGAGTCATACCTTGCCCAGCCCATGCCAGTTCGCGCTCCCAAATGCGGAAGCCTGGCACATATGCGCTATCTGTCAATTCCAATCCGCGTGCCAGCATATCAAAGAAATAGCGGTCAAGTTGCGTTTCATCTAGCGAAGCCGCGCGTTGGTCAATCAGCGCGTCGAAGTCAATATCTTTCTTTAGGTCAAGATAATATTGATCATTCTCGGTGTTATGTGAGATGAACTGTCCATTCACCGCGCGGGAGACTTCTTGTAATACCGCCTCTACCGAAGTTAACAAAAAGTCGGCATCCTGCTCAGGGATGGGTAGGTATATACATAGACGGTCACGCAACTCAGCAGGCGTCAAACCCACTGGTGCGTATAGATCATTCAACGTCAAACGATGAACAGCCAGCGCTGCGATGATCTTGTTTGCGGCAGGTCGATAATCTTTAACGTTGGGAGCTGTCCGAACGCGTTCTACCAACACCCGTGCCTTGTCCTGCACATCTCTTATTTCAGGAACGGAACGATAGGATGGATCATCATTCAGTATTGCCCAATACGAATCAAAAGAAAACAAACCTGTTTCATTGACAGGAACATCTTGATCGAGCATGCTTTCCATTTGCTTGCTGAGCGCTTTCAAAAGATCGCGTTTTTCAACAACGTTCACCTGCTCAAATACTTCCAGATAGGCAGGATGGATAGGGAAGAGTTCCACATATTCGTCAATGTGCTCCGCCATCGATGTGTACAACTTGGTGAATTTCTCCAGGTGTTTGCGGATCATCTTGCGCTGTCCATCGTTTTTTGCAAGTAATCTGCGCGAGACCACATACGCCATATCTTCACGCACAATGCGTACTTGCTCGAATCTTGCCTTGACACGGCGGATCGAATCTGCTGCGAACTGGAAACGCGGGCTATCGAATAGCGATTCCTGAATACCAGCCATAAAACGGAATGGCGTGATTTCACAGGCTTCGCCGATTTCGCGCAGGAAATTCAGGTCCAATACCAATTCAGTGTCTTTTCGTGCGCGCAAATAATCCAGTAATTCATCCATCGCTACCAATAAACCATAGCCAGGATAAACTTTCTGGAACGCTTCCATCATCTCGATAATTAGTTCTTTATTGCTCGAAGCCTTTTCCATCGATGGGAATTTATATTTCACTCCCATTTCCTTCAGGTGCTTTTCGATATCTTCAAGGACAATGTCTCGAAGGCTTTTAGCGGTCGCGCCTGTTTCCTGTCGAACCACTTTGAACTTTCCCACTATCGGTTTCAAACCTTCTGCCACAGCAGGATGAGTTACGTATTTCAATAAATCCTTATGCTCAGCAATTGCTGTCACGATGGACATAAGGTGCGATTTACCCGTACCATAGTTGCCAACAATAAACAAACCATCGCCTGGCTTGTCGCCGCTGATGCTGAGGCTTGGCAAAATACGATGCAGAATGACATCCGTCATGCGATCAGAGATTACGTACGTCGAAACCAACTTCTCAGCGCGTTTCTTCTCATCCGCCTGGCGAAGTTGGATAACGTCAATGACGGGTTCAAATTGAATTAAATCTCGATACTTCATAGGTCTGCTTCCTGAATTTATCGGGTTAGTTTGCAAGCTGCTTCGATTTGAGATTTTATTTCGATAGGTGCGTTTTGGCTAACAAAAAATAACAGATGAGTGCGAGCGCGGGAACTTCCCACATACATGAGTGTTTCTGGATTGTACTTGAATTTATCATCCACCTCGGCAACTATGACAACCTTGCGCTCTAAACCTTTGAACTTGTAAATCGTTGTTGTCTGAATTTCATTCCTTCGGTGAGGCAGATTTTCTGTCAAGATGAAGTTCCCAAGCTTTGTACCAATTTTTAGCGCGGTGCGCTCCTGCGCATGAGGAGTCAAAATTACTATATCTTCCGTCGCCACATGCTCTTCGTTGACCAATTTATTCAACACACTCTGTATACCCTTAAGTATATCTGCCGTATCTTGATATAAATGCAACTCGGGAGTTCTTCCTTCTGGACCGTTGCAGATAATCCTCTTTCGATCACTGTAAAACGAACTCACAACCTTATGAATTGCCTTGGTGTTTCTGCAGTTTTCAGACAATAAGAATGGCTCATCGTCCACAATACCTTTAAGAGATGCGCCACCATACAGGTTTTGATTATCGTCAAAGAAGACGTAGAAAATTCCCTCTTTTTCTTTCAAAAGGCTTCCTAGTGCTATCCAGAAAGTTTCAAGAAAATCCTGACCTTCATCTACAATGATTGCGTCAAACATCGGCCCTGTTTCGTCAACTGCCTTCATCATCATTTCAGGTAGGGCAATGTCGTAATATTCCTGCTGGTCTTTTATCGTTTGAATCGTAAAGCCAGTTTCTTTCGCTAATTCTCTGCACAGCCCATGAAAATGTAATACGGTCACTTCGGGTAATCGTTTAGCAAGGTCTTCTGCTAAAGCTGAGTTGAAGCAAGTGAGCAATACATTGAACCCCTGTTCGTGCAATTGCCGAGCCTTCTCGACTGCTAACATGGTCTTGCCTGATCCTGCACACCCAGCAATCAAAGCCCTGCGACGTGAAGCAAGAAAATTTAGCAATGAGAATTGTCTTTCTGTTAACTCAATCAGGCGTTCATCTTCCTTGTCTAACTCTACTCCTAAGGGGGTTCTAATGTTGAATGATCGAGCCAATAAAGACTCAACGGTTACTAAACGATCCTTTCCTAGAGGCGCACGTCTGGTCTTTTCGGCGTAATGGTCAAACACACGCAGGATATTTTCCTCAATTTTTTCTAAGTCATCATGATCAATAACAATTTCTCGGGGGAGATCTAGCTTCAATGCCTTGCTCCCAATGACTACATCTGGGAAGCAAACTGCATGTCCAATCGTGAGAAATCGACTGCTGTCCCATTCAGTCAAGTCTTTGAGCTTTTCTAACAAAGTGTAATGGCTCTTTTTAGCCTGTTCTACAGGATCAATAACAAAGGCTTCTCCATATCGATCTGTGGTTGTCCATTGCCCTGTAGTCGCATCATATGCAACACCGCCGCCCTTTACTTCTAGAACTAGCACACCATAATCGGGATGCGCTATAACAAAATCCGCTTCTCCATCGCGGGAATAGCCATCTCTTCGTGCTTGCCAAGCGACACTGTAAAAAACGACAAAGAGTGAACCCAATTTCGAGAGCGTATCGAAAACCTTTCTTTCTGCTTGTCTCTTGGGATCACTTTTTACACTCTCTGGTAAGTGTTCTGGGTATATTTTTGCCACCTTAGATCCTTGAAGTAGATAATTGTATTGTCAAATTGCCAGGAAACTTCTTGCAGAAGGCTTACACTTTGAGACAACAATTATACAATGACAATTAGGATATTTTGGCTAACTAGGATTAAGGGATAAAACGCGTTAGGGTTATCACAAAAATGTTCTTTGCCCCCACTCCACAGTCGGCAATTTCCCAAATTTGCGTGTACTTGCCATCACCGCCGCCATATCCGGTGGCAATGGACTGAGCGCCATACCAACCGCCTTTTGTACCCACGGTTGGCTTACCTGGGCGTACACAAGGCGGACACCTGTCTGTTGGCAGAATTCTAGTGCAGATGCCAGCCGTATTCTGGTTATTCTTTGTATTTCCATTCTTTTTTTATGTTCATCTCCAAGCTCCAGCCAGAACAAAGTCTCGAAACCCTGAATTCGCCCCCAGGCAAGTGCATCAGGGCGCACAGATATTTCAGGAAGTTGCACTTCGGTCCAACCCGTCCATATTTCGGTGAGCGGATAGGCGGATCGTAGCCATGCCAGCCATCTACGGGAATTCGCCCTGTGTGGCGTCCCGATTAAGTGCTGATTCAGTTCCTTCACGCCGCTAAAATCCACGCCCTTTGATGCTCCCCAACTGCGCAAGGCAGCGGATACTCCTTTGCGGGTCGGATGCCACATCCAGTACGGATCCATTTTCTTTGGCTTCGACTTGTCTTTTTGGAACACCTCGCCAAGTTTGAATATCACCTTTTTTTTCTTTTGAAGCCCTTGTAAAACATCAAGGGTTATTGTTTCAGGAAGACCCACCAGAGAAGCGATTTCCTCAAGGCTTCCTTTTCGGTTTCGGGTCAAAACCTGGAGACACTTCAACTCTTCGCGAGAGAAATGGGAGAACTCATCATCCATCTTGGGAGGACGAGGGAGTGCAGGAGAAAATAATCTTGGACCAAAAGAGAAACTGTGATAATCCGGAGTCTTGTTCTTTGAAGTGACAACATATGGAACGGAAAACCCGTCTGTCATGGAGCGTTTGACCTCCATCAAATACCATTCCCCGGGAGATGTCACACGGATCCAAAGGGACGCGCCAGGTCTTTTTTTATC
>CXWJ01001367.1_pt1 | contig 27604 bp, 19 predicted proteins | sample 590841 | NCBI WGS metagenome assembly CXWJ01 (sample SAMEA3498367, study PRJEB10139) | wastewater metagenome | biome: wastewater treatment plant; material: activated sludge | place: Austria | collected 2015-01-21 | reverse complement strand
TGCCGTAGAGCGATCCGTGACTTCCTCCGTTGTGTCCTCTACGGCTCGCTCTACGGCTCCCCTCCCGATGGGGGAGGGGTCGGGGGTGGGGTTGTCCCGCATCACCCAATCCCAACACTACTTCCTCCTCTGGGGCCCACCCGGCACCGGAAAAACCAGCATTATGCTCCGCGACCTGGCGGCATGGGTATTGAACGAAACTTCTGACAACCTGCTCCTGCTGGCCTACACCAACCGCGCGGTGGATGAAATTTGTGAAGCCCTCGACAGCATTGGTGGCGACATGAGAAGTCAATACCTGCGCATCGGGGCAAGATATTCGACGGGAGAGCGATTCCGTGAGCAATTGCTGAGTGTAAAAATCGCCGGGGTTACCAACCGCGCCGACTTGCGGGCGGTATTGGAAAAACACCGGATTTTTGTCAGCACGGTGGCATCGTTCGGCCAAAATGAAGGCTTGCTGAAACTCAAAAAGTTCCAGCGGCTCATCGTGGATGAAGCATCCCAAATCCTTGAACCACAATTGATTGGACTCCTTACCCGCTTCGAACATTTTATCCTGATCGGCGACCACCGCCAATTACCCGCCGTTACCACCCAACGACCGGAGACGACTGTGGTGCAGGATGCTGATCTGAATGGCATCGGTCTCTACGACCTGCGCGATTCCTATTTCGAACGGCTCTACCGGCGCTGTATGGAACAGGGCTGGCATTGGGCCTACGGCCAACTCGACCGGCAGGGCAGGATGCACACGGAGATCATGGATTTTCCCAACCGCCATTTTTACGAGGGCAAACTCCACACCTTGTCGCAGGAAGACCGGCATTATCAATGTCAGTCATTGGAGTATAAATTTCCTGTTTCCGATCTTGTTGTTGAAAAAATAGTAACTGAAAGACGCGTCGTTTTCCTGCCTACCACTGCGGAAGAACATTTGCCCAATCAAAAAACCAACCGGGCCGAAGCCGAATTGACCGCGCGGCTTGTGCTGTTGTTCAAACAGTTGTGGGAAACAAACGGCAAAACCTGGCATCCTGCCAAAACCCTCGGTATCATCACGCCCTGGCGGGCGCAAATCGCCCAACTCCGCGAAAGCCTCGCCGCCGCCGGCCTCGATCCCGACGAGATCACCATCGACACGGTGGAGCGATACCAGGGCGGTGCGCGGGAAATCATCATCATTTCTACTTGCGTCAACTCGGAATACCAGTTGGCCAGCCTTGTCAATCTCGGTTCCGAAGGCGTGGACCGCAAAATGAACGTCGCGCTCACCCGTGCCCGCGAGCATCTGATCATGATCGGCAATGAAGAAATACTGCGAAAAGACGAGCGGTACCGCGCGTTTATTGAGCAATACCGGGCGTCTGAAAATGACTCTTAATTAACTCATAATGACTTCAATAGCCGCACTAACCGGGGTTTCGCCGTTCTTGTGTTGCGCTCGTTCAAATCAGCCTCCACACAACAGGCTGTAGTTTCAAAAATCATTTCTTTGGTACGATACAGATCACAGGTTTTCAACAAAATCATGTTAATCCTGTAAATCCTGTCGATCCTGTCAAAAAAACTATTTCTAAGTCATCGTCAAGCAGGAGGCATAACTTTGCCGCTTCAAATACATGAAATCGCTCCGCTGCATTTCCCGAAAATTCATATTGGCCGCATGTGTCGCAAGCCTGCTCTTCGCCTGTGCCCGGCAGGGTGCGCCGACCGGCGGCCCCAAGGATACCGATCCGCCCAGGGTGGATACTGCGACCAGTACCCGCAATTTCAGCACCCGCTTTTCTGATCGACGCATCGAACTGGCGTTCGACGAATGGGTGACTCTAACGGATATCGGCACACAGGTAGTGATTTCACCGCCGCTGGCGAAACGGCCCGAAATTACCCTGAAAGGCAAAAAAGTCATTGTCGAATTCAATGAAAAAGACACGCTGCGCCCCAATACCACATACACCATCAACTTTGGCCTGGCGGTAAAAGACCTGCACGAAGGCAATCCCGCCAAAGACCTGCGCTTCGTTTTTTCCACCGGCGACTATCTCGACAGCCTTACCGTACGAGGAAATATTCTTGACGCATTTACCGGCGAACCCGTCGACAATGTGTCGGTGATGCTCTACGACAACCTGAGCGACAGCGTAGTACGCAAGGAAAAACCTTACTACTTCGCCCGCACCGACAAGACCGGGCTATTCAATATTCAGAATGTGCGGGAAGGCGCGTTCAAGGTAGCGGCCATCGAAGATGCTTCGGGAGATTTGAAGTGGGACGGCCAAAACGAACGCATCGGGTTTCCCGATAGTTTGCTCACGCTCAATGATTCTACCAAAGGTTTGATCAGTGTAAAATTATTCAAAAACCAACCCAAATTCCGCCTTTTTGACGGCAAAACCCTTCGATACGGCTTGGTAAAACTGACTTTCACGGCATCGCCCGACTCCGTAGCCATCCGCACGGAAGCGCCGGACGTACGCTTTTTGGCCGAGCATATTCAGGATACTATTTTCGTTTGGTACGACATGCCTGCGCCCGCTGCGTGGCAGTTGCTGGCAGGCACCGACACCGTACAGGTGCGTAACCTGCCGCGCGACGATTTTTTCAAAAACTACAAATTCGGCCCCACCGACCTTGGGACCGGCGGAGGTCCCAAAAAACGCGCCGGCACTGAACCTGCGGCCCAACCCGGCGCTCCGCGCTTAGTAAAAAACGTAAGTCAACACCCGTCAAAACCGGCGATCATCCCGTTCAATGCCCCCATCGCGGCGGTGGATACTTCCAAATGGTTGTTCAAACTCGACAGCATCGACGTCAGGGATTTTTTGGCAAAACCCGACTCGGCAACGCCACGTAACCTGAACATTACCGTCGCCTGGAAACCCGGCAAGAGTTACAAACTCACGCTCCTGCCCGGCGCAGTGACGGATTTTTACGGCACTTCCAACGTCGATACGCTGGAGCGGTTGCTTGGTGTGTATGCCGAAAAACAATTGGGCGGGCTCAACCTGACGCTGCAAAACCTGATGCCCGGCAGCCGGTATGTGCTGCAACTCCTCAACGGCAGCACACTCGAAGAAGAGCGCATCGTAGAAGCGAACGCAGCAGAGCAAAAGGTGATTTTTACCAACTTACTGGCAGCAACTTATACCGCCCGGCTGATAGAAGACCGCAACCGCAACGACCGCTGGGATACGGGCGACTACTTCGCGCACCGCCAGCCGGAGCCGGTATTTACTAAAAAACTTGACGCACTAAGGGCGAACTGGGAACTTGAAGTGACCATGCGAGCTGGGGTAGAGGAGCCTTTAAAAAAGAAATGACGACGCTCTCATTGTTCATAACTCATCGTTCATAACTCATCACTTCTTCAGCCCTATCTCTCTCAAACGCTCATCCAAATACTCCCCTGCCGAAATCGGCGCATAATGCAACGGATTGTCCTTCGTCACACACGAGGCAAGGCAATCGAGCCGCATATCGCTGACCGGGTGCAGGAAGAACGGTATGCTCAGCCGCGGCAGGTGCCACTCGGAACGAGGCGGGTTCACCACGCGGTGGGTAGTGCTTTTCAGGTAATTGTTGGTGAGTCGCTGGAGCATATCGCCGACGTTGATCACGATTTCGTCGGCCTCCGGCATGATGGGCATCCACTTGTTTTCAGAGTTCAGCAATTCCAGTCCGCCGGCGCTGGCGCCCACGAGCAGGGTAATGAGGTTGATGTCTTCGTGCTGCTCGGCCCGGATGGCGCTGGCAGGTTCGTGCGTGATAGGCGGATAAAAAATGCTGCGCAGGATGGAGTTGCCGTTTTTGATTTGCCGGTTAAAATAATCCTTGTCGAGGCCGAGATGCGCGGCGATGGCTTTGAGCAGCAGGCCGCCCGCTTTTTCAAACGCCTGGTAGAGTTCGCGGCCCAGACGGGTGAACTCAGGCGCTTCGGCTACCCGCACGTTGTCGGGATATTGCGCTTTGAGCGGATGATCGGCGGATACTTCCTGACCGATCTGGAAAAACTCTTTGAGGTCGGCGACCTGGGATTGTTTCGCATGTTCTTTACCAAACGATGTGTAGCCGCGCTGACCGGCCAGTCCCGGCACTTCATATTTCTTCTTAACCGCTTCCGGCAAGGCAAAAAACGCCTTTGAAGCAGCGTAGAAGCGGTCGATCAGTTCCTTTGGAACACCGTGATTGACCACGGCTACAAAACCGACTTCGTGAAACGCCTTGCCAAGATCGCGCACGAAGGTTTCTTTTTCAGCTGCGTTGCCGCCAGCGAATTTGGAGAGGTCGACGGTTGGGATACCTTTTTCTTTCATTGGAAATCAATTTGATACGCTGCAAAAATCGGAAAAATTGAGTTCCTGAACAAATCGTTTTGTGGCAGGCGAAAAGGGCACTCCTTGTCTGTTTCTCAACGCTTCTTTTTCCGTGCATTCACCCCCCGCACCACGGCGCCCTGGCCGAAGCGCTCGCGGATATGATCGAGTTGGCGCAGCAAATCCGATTCCCGGGCGGTGTTGTCGAACAGGTTGGTCTGTTCGTTGCCCGTAATCAGGTCGCTGAAGCGCACGCCGAGCAAGCGCAGGGGGCGGCGGTGGTCGTAAAGTTGAGCAAATAATTCCTGCGCCGCTTTCATCAACACCGAGTCGTTGGCCGTCACCGGGACCTTCCGCTGCTGGGTGAACGTGCTGAAATCCGGATAGCGGATTTTCACGGCGACGCAGGCGGTCAGTTTTTTATCCTGTCTTAAATCGAACGCGAGGTGGGTCACAAGGTCGGTCAGGCGGTCGCGGAGTTGTTGCACATCGCCGATGTCGGTGTGAAAAGTGCGCTCGGTCGAGATGCTTTTTTGTTCGTGGAAGGGCGACACCGGGCTGTCGTCTTCGCCGTTGGCGCGTTTCCAGATGTACAGGCCGTGTTTGCCGAAGTCGCGTTCGAGCAGGGCGGGCGGCATGGCGGCCAACTGGCCGATGGTGCGGACGCCCAACTGGGCCAGTTTGCGTTCGGTTTCTTTGCCGACCGACGGCATTTTGCCGACAGCGAGCGGCGCGAGGAAATCGCGCTCCGTGCCGGCGGGGATCAGCAGTTCTCCGTTGGGTTTGGCTTCACCGGCGCCGATTTTCGAAACGGTTTTATTCACCGACAGCGCCATGGTAAGCGGCAGCCCGGTCTCCCGGATGATGCGTTGCCGGAGCTCCTGCGACCATTTCCAGCAGCCGAAATACTTGTCCATGCCCGTCAAATCCACATAAAACTCGTCGACCGAGGCTTTTTCAAACAGGGGTGCCGACGACGCGATAAGACGTGTGACAATCTTTGAGTGCTTGCTGTATGCCTCCATATCGCCGCGCAACACCGTTGCCTCCGGGCACAACCGCAGCGCCGCCCGCACGGGCATGGCCGAACGCACCCCGAACTTCCGGGCCTCGTAACTGCACGACGACACCACGCCCCGCTCGCTGCTGCCGCCGATGATGAGCGGTTTGCCCCGCAACTCCGGGTGGCGCAGCAGTTCGACGGAGACGTAAAAAGCGTCGAGGTCGAGGTGGAGAATAGCGCGGTCAAACATATTAAATGGTAATTGGCGTCATTGAAGTAATTAAAAGTCATATTACGGCATAAGTGCGTCCGGGAATAAGGTTTTTGGAATCGAAAGAATGACTCAAAATGACCTCCAATGACTTTAAACGACAATTTACAACGCTCCGAACCTTTCCAACAATTTTCCCAGCGATTTTGCATCCTCCGCAATAAAATCCGCCCCGCTGTCGAGCAAATGCGCTTCGTGGCCGTCGTAGATATGCGCCGCGCCGAGAAAACCGACGACCCGAAGACCGGCTCGTTTGGCCGCCACCACGCCCGTAGGGCTGTCTTCCACAACGATCATATCCGAGGGCTGGAGTTGCAGTTTTTCCAGGGCCAGGTGGTACACATCGGGATGGGGCTTGGGGCGCGCCACGTGTTCGGCAGAAAAGATATGGCCGTCGAGGGCGGAGCGCAGGCGCACCCGCCGCAGGCAGCGTTCCACGTGTCGGACGCTACCGTTGGAGACCATGCTTTTCGGGATTTTCAGGTTGCGAAAGATCGTGGGCATACCGGCGATGGCGCGGAGTTCGCGGTCGAAACTTTCCACGTGCAAGGCCCGCAGCCGCTCGAAATAGTCGTCGGAAACCCGGATGCCGTATTCCTTGCCGATGATGGCCATGATGTCGCGTTCCAAAAGACCGGGGAAACGCCGGCTGTACTCCTGTTCACTCATTTGAAAGCCGTAGGGCGCCAGCAGACTGAGCGTCGTGCGCACGGCTATAATCTCCGAATCCACCACCGTGCCGTCGTTGTCGAAAAGAACGTGTTTGAGCATGGGGCAAAGGTAGGGGGAATGGAGGGTAATTAAGGGTAATTCAAGTCAGAATCGCGCAACTCGTCTGCCAGCAAGGACTACTTTTGGCAAAACCAATTTTTGTACGTAATTTTGTACATCTCAATTAAAAAATCCTTTCCATGACGGCTACCACTATCACCGATTTCCGGGAAAAACTGAAAGAATACCTCGACAAGGTGATCGATAACCATGAGGCGCTCATTATTTCACGGCCCAAAAAGAACAATGTTGTGGTGATTTCTCAGGAGGAATATGAGTCGCTGCGCGAAACGGCTTATTTGCTTTCTTCTCCTAAAAACGCGGCCCGCTTGCAGGAAGCCTTGCAGCAGTGGGAAAAGGGCAAGACTGTTCAGAAAAACCTCGCCGATTTATGAACTTAGTCTTTACTGAAAACGGCTGGGACGACTATTTGTATTGGCAAAAACATGACGGCAAAAAGGTGGAGCGTATCAACGAATTGCTGAAAGACATCTCACGTCAACCCTACAAAGGCATCGGTAAACCGGAACCGTTACGCGGCAATCTGAGCGGTTGGTGGTCGAGGCGAATTGACACGGAACACCGGCTGGTCTATCGCGTGGAGGCGAATCAATTGATTGTTTTGCAATGCCGTTACCACTATTGAAAATCTTCGAAGTGTTGTTGACGCCCCCGCCAATACTATACGGAATTTCAAAAGATATTGGGATTTTCCCTTTTTGTCATTCTGGAAGAATCTTCCCAGCCTAATTTATACCCAATGATTGGGTGAATGCATGGCCACTGCTTCTATTTGATCTGGGTAGATTCTTCCAGAATGACAAAAACGTAGCCATCCCTATTGCGCTATAACTCACTTGCCCAAACCCGCCAACAACCCACCCAACAACTTCACCGCATTTTCCACCACCGCCGCGCTTTCTACCGGGATTTTCAAATACGTCTGGCCGGTCTGCTCGTCTTTGGCGACGATGCTTTGCACGAGTTCCTGCGTTTTTTCGGGACTGCTCAGCGTTTGCGCCAGTCCCGCAAAAAATGAAACGCCCGTCCGGATGAGTTCCTGCGGCGAAGCAGGCGCTGCTGTTCCCGGCGACGGACGATTTCCGGCAGGCTGGCGCTCCCGAACGTCTGATTCTTCCTCGTCGAAAAGGGTGGGCGTTTTTGGAAGCGGCTCTGCGCCCGATGCCTGGATTTGCCGGGCAGGCGATGGTTCGGCAGTTACATCGTCGTCGCCGGCGAAAGTCGTTTCGGCAGGTTCGGCCTTCGGTTTGCGTTGTTCGGCTTGGGGCGCGGAGGGCGCTGGTGGTGTTTCAAAATCTTCATTTTCAGCAAGTTCAACTGCGGACTCATCCGGCTGCTGCTGCTGTTGCCAGCCTTCACCGGTGAGCGATTCCACGTTGTCCATGAATTTTTTGAATTTCGATTCGGACATAAAGATTGTGTCGTCGCCGTCGGGATCGAGCACGCCCTGTGCCATACCCGCCTTGAATTCGAGCACACCCAGCATGCGATGTTCGATGCTCCCGGTGGCGACCATGTTGATGACCGTCACATTGCTCGTCTGTCCCATGCGGTGGATGCGGGCGATGCGCTGTTCGAGCACGGCGGGGTTCCAGGGGATGTCGAGGTTGATGACCATGGAGGCGGCTTGCAGGTTCAGCCCCACGCCGCCCGCGTCGGTGGAGAGGAAGATGCGGCAGTCGGGGTCGTCGCGGAAACGCGTGAGCAAACCGGCGCGGTCGGCGCTGGGGATGCCGCCGTGCAGATTGGCGTAGCCCACGTCGCGGGCGTCGAGTTCCTGTGCCACGAGCCGGGTCATGCGCTCCCACTGGCTGAAAATCACGATTTTTTGTTCCGGGTCGGCCAGAGCCTCTTCGAAGATACAAATCAGTTCATCAATCTTGGTGTCGAATCGGGTTTGTTGGTCGAGGATGAAAGTGCTGTCGCATACCATGCGCATTTGCGACAGCGAAAGAATGAGTAGCAGGCGGTCTTTTTCGCTGAGGAAGTGCATTCTGCGCCATTTGGCTACGAGGCGCGCCACCGTGTCGGCCAATTCACTGTGTATGTCCTTTTGCTGCGGAGTCATCGGCACGAACAACAATTTGTCCATGCGTTTGGGCAGTTGTTTCAGCACCTCTTTTTTGTGGCGGCGGATGAGACAGTCGGAGAGCGTCGCACCGATTTCTTTCAGGTTTTTATAACCGAGTATCTGTCCGTTTTCGCCCAGTATCTGGTAACGGTCGAGGAAGCGATAGAGCGGTGGAAGTTTGTATTGATCAACGAATTGCGTGACGGCGTAAAGTTCCTCCAACTTGTTTTCCAACGGCGTCCCGGTGAGCACGAAGCAGTAAGGCGTCTGCACTTTTTTGAGTTGCATCGAGACCTTGGTGCGGAAGTTTTTGATACGCTGCGCCTCGTCGATGATGAGCAGGTCGGCGTCCATTTGGTGGATGTGTTCCGCGTCGTTGGCGATCGCGTTGTAGCTGACGATTTGGAAAAAAGATTCGTCGGTTTCGTACTGCCGGATACGTTTGGTTTGCATACCTTCCACCACGTTTACCGTCGCGCCGCTGAATTTTTCAATCTCTGTTTTCCATTGGTACTTCAGCGAAGTAGGGCACACGACGAGGACTTTCCGGATGCCCGTTTCGCGGCGAAGCAACTCGGCAGCGCCGATGGCCTGGATGGTTTTACCCAGACCCATTTCGTCGGCGATGAGGCAACGACCGGCGTTGGCGGCGAAGTGAACGCCCGTTTTTTGATAAGGGAAAAGACTGACTTTGAGCAGGTTGTCGAAATAGGGACTGTTCGCGCCTTCGGGCAGGCGTTTGTTCAAAACGGCGCGGCGGCGGATGTTTTCACGGCGTTCGGCGATCAACTGAAAAGCGTCGGGGTAGCACCGGAACTCCGGCTGAATCTTGCGGGCTTTTTCTACAAATTTTTCAAAATAAGCAAAACCTTCGGGCAGGAGAAACCCGTCGTCGTCGAACCATTTGAAGGCCAATTCCAGTATCGGCTCCACCTGCTCCGTACCGATGTAGAGGCGGATGCGCGGTTCGTGGCGATAATCCACGTAGACGGCGGATACGGGCGGGGCGTACCCTTCCTTGAAGGCTTTTTTGCTGCCGCGGATTTTACCGACATGGTGCAGCACGGCGCTGATATGTTTACACAAGCCGAGGCGGTTGGTTTTAAAATCCTGGCAGGAGCAGAAGTTACCGACCTGGGTAAGGGTGTTTTCCGGCGGCAAACCTTTCCTCGGCAAAGCGGCGCAGATGACGACGCGATAATTGTTGCGCGTGGCAGGGTTCCACACGTTGAACTCGGAAAAAACCGGGTGATTGCCGGTGTTCGTGATTTCGAAGGGGTTGTCTTCGCCGAACTGTTTGCGCAATTTCAATTGCCACAAATCGAGCGAAATATCCGTCGGGCGGCGGTGGTAGGAGATTTTGGCGGGCTTTTTCGGCTTGGTCTTTTTGGCGGTTTTTGTACCGTGGGAGGCGGCTTTGGCCATAATTTGCTGCTGCTTGGTAATGTTTTCAGATAAGGGCGAAGGTAAAGGAATCGTGTACTTGTTTTTTAAGCGTTGCTCAAATATTCAAACGTACTGCCGAACCCCGTTCGGCACCCTCGCCGAACGGGGTTCGGCAGTACGTTTAAAATAAGTGCTTAAATATCCAGCACCACCCACGCCGGATCATGGTCACTCCCATCGCCGCCCAGCGTTTTGCGGCGGCCGATCCAGGCTTCTTTTAATTTGTTTTTGAGGGGTTTGCTGATCCAGATTTGGTCGAACAGGGTGTGTTCGGCGGGTTGACCTGAGGGTTTGTAGCGATGCGTCCAGGCGGCGTTGGCAGGCGCGGGGTTTTCGTGGATTGGCGAGGGCGTCTCCTGCGGATTGGACAGGGCGTTGAAGAGGCCGAGTTCGGGCGATTGGGTAAAAGGCTCGAGGAATTCTGAGTCGGGCGGGTCGTTCATGTCGCCGACAATCATGTAAGCGCCGTTTTTATTGGTGCGCTGAGCTACGATTTTAGCGATCATCTCGCTTTGCATTTTGCGGCGTTGATTGGCCTCCAGCCGGGCCAGTTCGGGGTAAGGCTCATCGAACGGGATGTAATGGCTTTTCAAATGCGTGTTGAAAATTTTGAACAACACTTTTTTGCGGTTGGCCGACAGTATCTCCACTTCGAGCAGGTCGCGGCTGAAAACCGGCGAACCGGGCATGTCCTGGTGCACCGCTTTTTGCCAGCTGGTGATGGCGCCAAGCGGCAATTTGGACAACAATCCGACGTCGATGAGGCGCTCGTCGTTGCCTTCTATCAGCACCGTATACGGATATAGGCCTGCCAGGTTCGCTTCGTTGAACTGCCGGAGAATATCGAGGTTTTCAATCTCCTGGACGGCCAGCACATCTAAGTTCATAGCCAAAATTCGGGCGGCGATCTTTTTCTTTTCGCTGTCTGTTTTACCCTTTACTAATTTGCCGTTGTATGTGCGGGTAAGGATGACATCGTTTGTAGTAAATTCGTACTTCACAACAGAAGTGACCGTATTGTCGTCATTTGCAAGGGCTTCGATGACACCCTGAAAATTGAACCGGGAGAAGAGGTTGTTGACGTTGAAGGTGCCGACTTTGATTTCCATGGTTTGAAATTTTATGTGCTAAAATAATCTAAGCGGATACGCAAATTTATTTCAACACAGAGGCACAGAGACACAGAGTTTTAATAAATATTCCTCTGTATCTCTGTGCCTCTGTGTTCAATTAAATGTACCCTCTTGCTCAGGTCTTACTCACCGCCTCATCCAAATTAAAAATCGCGCTCACCACCAGCATCATGGCCGCCAGCTCCGCCGGGTCGAGATCGGAATTTTGAGGATAACGACCTGTTTTCAAGAGTTGTTTTGCCCGCCCGGGGCTTTGTTGGAAACGGGTTAATTCTTCTTTGTACAAAGTCACAAGTTTTTGAATTTCAATCTTTTCGGGCTTCCGGGTAAGCACCCGACGGAAAATGGCGGCAATGTTCGTCTCCGGCGATTGCCCCTGATTGTCGTGTAACACGTTAGCCGCCAACACCCGCGCGGCTTCCAGCATCTGCACGTCATTGAGCATCACCAGCGCCTGAAGGGGCGTACTGGTGCGGGCGCGGTTCACCTCGCACACGTCGCGCGGGGCAGCGTCGAACGAGAGCGAAGTCGGCGGCGGAATGGTGCGGCGGTTGTAGGTGTACAGGCTGCGGCGGTAAATTTTCGAGGCTGCCGTGTCGGGTTTGTACGAGTTTTCTCCCCGGAAATCGTTGGCTGTTTTGTCGGCGCTGATTTCCTCCCATAAGCCGGGCGGCTGGTAAGGTTTCACCGACGGGCCGCCGATTTCGCGGACGAGCAAGCCGCTGGCTACCAATGCGTTGTCGCGGATAAATTCATAGTTCAGCCGGTATCTCGGGCCGCGGGCAAGCCAACGATTTTCGGGATCTTTTTCCAAAGATTCTTCATCGGCGGCGGACGATTGGCGGTAAGTCGCCGACGTCACGAGCAGTCGCAGGGTGCGTTTCATGTCCCAGCCGTTGTCGCGCAAATCGCAAGCCAACCAGTCGAGCAATTCGGGGTGCGTGGGCAGGGCGCCTTGCAGGCCGAAGTTGTCGCTCGAAGCGACGATGCCTTTGCCGAAAACCTCCTGCCACAAGCGATTGACCATGACGCGGGCGGTGAGTGGGTGGCGCGGGTCGAACAGCCAGCGGGCCATCGCCAGCCGGTTGCGTCCCTGCGTGGTGTCGAAAGGCAACACGTTGGCCGGAAGATTCTCTGCTACTTCCTCGCCGTGCAGGTCGTACTGACCGCGTTTGAGTATCCAGGTCTTGCGCGCGCCTTTCCCTGTCGAGTCCCGCATCACCATTTGCAGCAGCGTGTCTTTTCCCGTTTTGAAAAAATCTTTTCCATTGAGAAAACTCAAAACGCCTCGTAAATCAGTCTGCACGATGGGAATGTAAGGCTTCGGTGTCGCCAGGTTCGGCACAAAACCCTGCTCCGGCACCTTGTTGAAAAAAGCGGAAGTCGAGTAGTAGTCGCGGGTCGAAATGGGATCGTACTTGTGGTCGTGGCAGCGCGCGCACTCCATCGTCAGGCCCAAAAAGGCTTTGCTGAAGGTGTTGGTGCGGTCGGCCACGTATTCTACCCGGTATTCTTCATCGATGACCCCGCCTTCCTGGGTGATTTTGTGGTTGCGGTTGAAGGCCGATGCCAGCAGCGTTTCCTTCGTCGCGTCAGGCAGGAGATCGCCGGCTAATTGCCAGGTCACGAAGCGATCGTAGGGCATGTTTTCGTTGAACGCCTTGATGACCCAGTCGCGCCAGGGCCACATCACGCGGGGCAGGTCGTCCTGGTAGCCGTGCGTGTCGGAATAACGAGCGAGATCGAGCCAGTACACCGCCCAGCGTTCGCCGTAAGCGGGCGAGGCGAGCAAAAAGTCTACAACTTTTTCGTAAGCGTCGGGGCTGTTGTCGGCGAGGAAACCATCCACCATTTCCGGCGAAGGCGGCAGCCCTGTGAGGTCGAAACTGACGCGGCGGATCAGGCGTTCCTTTTCGGCTTCGATCGAAGGCTCAAGACCGTGTTCCTGCTGTTTTTGCAGAATAAAAAAATCGACCTCGTTCCGCGCCCACTTTTTATTCTTAACTTCCTGAATTTCAGGATTTTGCGGCGTTATGAACGCCCAGTGTTTTTCCCATTTTGCCCCTTGTTCGATCCACTTTTTCAGCAGTTTTTTTTCAAAATCCGACAGTGTCAAATGCGAATCCGGAGCGGGCATCATGCTGTCGGGGTTGGTGGAATAAATGCGCTGGATGAGGGTGCTTTGTTCGGGGTGGTAGGGGACGATGGCGTAGTGCGGTTCCGTTTCAACCCCACCCCCGGCCCCTCCCCCAACGGGAGGGGAGTCCGCGACGCCCCCCATAGAGTACGCCGTGGTGTTTTCTACGTCTCCCCTTCCCGATAAATCGGGAGAGGGGTCGGGGGCGGGGTTGAGCGCCGCAAACGCCCCTTCCTCCGTATCGAGCCGCAACCCGGCTTCGCGTTTTTTCTCATCGGGGCCGTGACATTTGAAGCAGCGGTCGGACAGGATGGGCCGGATGTGGTAGTTGAAACTGACTACTTCGGGGAGTTGCGCTTCTTCCGTGTGGTTTTCTTTTGCAAAAAAAGTAAACAGGAAAATGGCGGCCGCGAGCAGCGCGGTGGCGATAGCGATGTTGGAAAAGGTTGGGCGGCGCATGGGCGAAAAGTACGATAAGCAGCGGATTTTCAAATCTATGCACCGGACAGATTTGCGACATTCAACCGAAACGGGGAAGGTTTGCGCCTATTTCCCTTTCCCGCAACATCTTTTGTATTTCTTTCCGCTCCGGCGATGGACGATGGGCGGTACGCGGCTCAGAATGACACGGTCACCTAATGCTGCACCTGCACCTTCCGCAAAGCCACACCCTCCCCGCTTTGCACCAAAATCTGGTACGCGCCGGAAGGCAATTGTTTTACCGGCAGTGTCACCACTGCCTGGCGAATGCGGCTCAGGTGTTCTGTTACAATATGCCGCCCGGCGCCGTCGAGCAGCGTCACCGTCACGTTGGCGTTTTCGGCAGCAAAATCAAGCGCTACGCGGAACAATTCGTGGGCGGGGTTGGGAGAAACATTAATTTTCCCTTCCGCCAGCAAAGGCACATTGGTGCCTGATGTAACTGTAACCGTTTGAGTGGTCGTTGTTTGACCGCAATCATTTTCTGCGGTGAGCGTCACGGTATAGGTACCGCCGGCAGCGTAGGTATGTACGGGGTTTGGTTCAGTGGAAACACTTCCGTCGCCGAAATTCCAGGAAAAGCCACTTGCATCCTGCGAAGTATTGGCAAAAGTGACAGTGGCGGTATCCACCGCAAAGTTGAACCCGGCCACCGGTGCTCCGCCCACCGAAATATATCCGTTCTGCGTCAAGGTGTCAAAACCTGCCGGTGCCGACGCTGCCAATGTTGCGGCATAAACGCCCGGCGTTTCGTAGATGACCACGGGATTCGGGTCGGTCGAAACGGTGGGTGTACCACCGGGAAAATTCCAACTGAAGCCGGTGACATTGGACGAAGATTGGTTGGCGAATTGCACAGTGAGTGGCGCGCACCCGATTGGCAGGTCGGCTGAAAATCCCGCAACCGGCGGCGTACTGATGACGACCGGGGTCGCACTGATACTCGTACCGCAAGCGTTGGAGCCGGTGAGCAGCACCAGATATTCGCCGTCGGCGGCAAACGTATGCACCGGGTTGGCTTCCGTGCTGGTGGCGCCGTCGCCGAAATCCCAGAGATAACCATCTGCCGATGCCGAGGTATTGCCGAACGAAACGGTTGATCCGGTGACATCGAGGACATCGAATCCGGTCTGCGGCACATCGAGCGTCGTGATCTGGGCGGGTTTGGAAACGGCATCGGTAGAAATGCCGTTGGTGACGAGCAGGCTCACGTCGTAAGCACCCGCCGCTTGGTATGTGACCACCGGATTGGGCAGCGTGGAAAGCCCTTCCGATGTGCCTGGCAGCGACCATATATGCGACAAAACCGTCCCCGAAGAAGCATCCGTGTATTCTACAAGGACTGGCACACATCCGCCGTTCACGTTGGTGATGAAATCCGCTGCCACGGGCGCCGCATTGTCGCCCACATCGATTACGCGCAGCACTGCATGGCTGCCGGCCGTATTCGTGGCAATCAGTTTTACCGTATAAATCCCGTCGGTGGCATACGTATGCACCGGGTGTTCGTCCGTTGAAGTGTTGCCGTCGCCGAAGTCCCAGGCATAAGTCAAGGCATCCTGGCTGTTATTGTCAAATGCGACGGTCAGGTCGTTGGCAGTTTTGCTGAATGCGGCAAGGGGCGGTGTGGGCGGCTGCGGGTCATCCGGCGAAAAACCTTCCAATTGCAGACGTTGTGCAACCGTGAAATTTCGCCACCCCCCTGTGTATTGTTGGTCGAGGAAAATCGGCGTCGTCGGAAAATTAAGGTAATCCACTTCTCTGGAAGCGCTAAAACTTACACTGGTACCCGTGCCCAAGGCGCCGTCGTAAAAAAGATGGATATAGTAAGGATGGTCGGGCAATAACGGCACTGACGGGTTACCCGAGTTGAAGTCAGATAGAGGAAGATTGATCAGTGCGTTGGGCGCTTCATTTCCCTGTATTTCGTAAGAGGCAAGGCCGACAGGCAACAATTCAAAAAAATCATAAAACGGATCAATCAGTCCATCGTTGTCCCAATCGGCATCAAATACAAATGAATAGATGGTATTGGCCGCAGGATCTCCCGGCACATACACGTCGGCGGCGTTGGTGATGCCAAACGTGACATGCGTTGCAATTCCGCCCTGACTGCCGGTATAACACAAGCCGGCCGTTTGGTATTGAGGGCTCCACGAGAACAGCGCGTCACTCGGCCCTACCCCGCTCGGCGTGAGGTTGAAATTGTCCGTAGCAAAGGTGTTTTCCGTCAGAATGAAAGAAGTCTTTACCGTGTCGTATTGCTGCAAATATTTGTTGGTGGAAAAAAACACGTCGAAACGGCCTTGCACTGCCGGCGGAGTATACGACGGAAAGCCCACAAAAACTGTCTCAAACGGCCCTGCCGGCGGCGCTAACGCCAGCATGGAAACCACGTTGCCGTCCGGCTCCACAATGTCGGCTTTTACCGTCACGTCCGTGACCGTAACGGCAGAGCGATTGGTATAATTCACTCCGACATAGTCCAGGGGTCGCACCTGCGACACCGGCGTGGCAAAATGATAGGCCGCAACGCCTTCGCTCAAAAGCGGATACACGAACTTGACCTTTACCGGCAAACCGGCATCGAGGGCGGCGGCGATTTGAACGCTGGATGCGCGGTTGAGGAAAATGCAGGGAATGGTCACATCCTGCAACCCGGCGGAGGCCGCCATGTCCAAAGTGAAAAATTCATCCTCAGTGGCAATCAGCGAATGGTTGACGACGATCATGACTGCCGCTCCGGCTGCTTCCACGTTGTTGGCTTTTTGTTGGAATGGGCAGTCGCCCCGCCGGACAAGGGCCGCTTTCCCGGCTAATTCAAAGAAATTGACCGCCGGGTTGCAGCACAGCGTATCACCGGCATCGGTGCGCGCCCACACTACGTCGGTCTCGAAGTCGTCGGCCATGTCGCCGCCGAAAGTCGCGCCGCCATAGCCACCATAACCGGGCAAGTGCAGTTGTTTTTCACCGTTCGGCAAGGTGATCTGCACCAAAAATCCGTCGTCGGAGGTGCCGTTTTGGGCAGTGAGCGCCGGCAGATTGAAATAGAAAAGAAGGGCGAAGAGCAAACCCTTCGCGAAGGCGTTGGTACTGTTTCGTTTCATGTTTCAGAAAGTGTTTAGAAGTTGGGTGAAACCAATTTGGGCAAAAATCTTTTCGCCTGTAAACATAAGATGCCTCAGTTTGCCGGAACGCTGGTTTCACACATATAGAAAAAATCCGACAAATACGATTGTCTTATCAGCCTACTCTACTGCCACCAACTTCTCCTTCGGATATTTTACTTTATACCCGAATTTCACTTTTTTGTCTTCTGCCGGGGCGAAATTGAGCGTCCATGTCAGTTTGCCGGTTGTGTCGTCCACGGCGCCATTGCCGGTTTCGGTGCGTTCCACCGTGATATTTTTGGAGGTGGAAATGGGAAACTGGTCTTCCAGAATGAGCATAACGGGCTGCGGTTTTTTATTTTTTACCGCAATTTCAAACATCCGGCTGTCCTCTTTTTTGTTGCTCAAAAACTGGCGTTTGCTGAATTCTTTGAGTTTGGTGCGCGTCACGGAAATGTTTTTGTCTTTGCCCAAAGAGATTTCCAGCGTGTCGTTGGTGCCGGCGAATTCGAGGTGTGTTTTGCCGAGGTAAGTACCTTCGAAGAACAGATTGGCTTCGCCGCTCAGCAGCCCCATCGATTCCCAGCCGGTAACCCGGGCGGTCAGGTAGGTGTTGAGGTCGAGTTTGGGCACGCAGTGGTAGCGATATTGCGCCTGCAACTCATAGTCCTCGATATCGACGAGTTGCAATTGGCCGTCGCTGGGCAGGGTCACCGGAAGATCGATTTCATAGAGCAAGGTCGTGGGCAGTTCGATCACCGTGACGGGCGGGCTGCTGTCTTCTTCGTCGTCACTTTTTTCTTCTTTTTTCTGCCTAGGTTCGGAACCATAGCCCGTGACAACGACCTCTTGCAATTGCAGGCCTGATGCCATGATAACCTGTACGACCTGCCCGCACAGGTTGCCGGTCAACTCGGCAGTACTGAAACCTGTATAACTTACCTGTATCTTCGTTATACTCAACGCGCATTTCAAAACGAACTCGCCGTTGACATCCGTGACTGCACCCGCGTTGCCGCCAACGATTGAAACGGTTGCACCAATGAGTGGCTCGCCGTCGTCACTGATGACCTTGCCGCGCAGTTCACCCGGCATGCCGCTCCCGATGACCGAGTAACGGCTTTCGATGCCCGGGCCTTGCGAGCGCGCATACGGGCTGGTAAAACGCAGCCGCCAGGGGTACAATATGGGCCGTGCGCCGCTTACCGAAGGGTCGCCGGTGCTCAGGCTGAGTTTTACGTCGCGCCAATCCTCGCCCGTCTGCTGGTACAGGTTCGCTTTTTGGAACAACGCAACCGGGCTGCCGACGTCTTTCACCCGTACGTCGTACACCGGCTCCCAACCTGCAGGCGTGACGTAGTAACTGAGCGTAAAATCCACATTCACAGCGCGTTCGGCATTGACGATCACGCGGATTTCGCCGGAAGGATTGGTTTTTTGAGCGTTCAGGACGGCGAGTTGCTTCCGCAGGGCATCGGCTTGTTTTTCCAATTCTTTCAGTTGCTGTGCCAGGTCGTATTGTCTGGTCAAAACCTCCGTCAGCCGGTCGCGTTGGAAGTCGGCGAGTTCGCGCAAATCCTCAGTTTTTACCGGGTTGTTCGGTACGCCAACGATCTGCACCTGGTTTTTTGTGAGCAAAGATTCCTGTTGTTTGAACACGTTGAGGTCGTTTTGCAGGCGGGCAATGCGATCGGAAAGCGTCTCCATTTCCTGTTCCAAACGTTTGATTTCGTCTTGTTTGGCAGTCTCTTCCAGATAATTAATTTGAAAATGGACGGACATGATGGTGACCGCCCCTTCGGCTTTCAGTTGGATGGTTTTTTCCTGAATGTTGACCGAAAGACCTTTAAAAACCAGTTCGGAACGGCCGGTAGCAACCTGGTGCGTTGCGTTGCGGGTCACCTGTGCGCCGTTTTGAAAAATCGTCACCGCTTTGGCGACTGAAACGACGGGTTGAGGTTCAAGTGCGGTTGCCTGCGAAGAAAGCAGCAGGAAGAGCAATAAGGGAAAGATGTTTTTCATGGCAGTGATTTTATGGCAAGATGCTGATTTTTGCGGTCGGACATAACAAACGTCGTGTAATTTTTCAAAGCAGCTATAAAAAACCCCGCCCCGAGGATTCGGAGCGAGGCGTATTATCCCATATTGGTTTTATTATCAAACAAGTGCCGGTTCGGGCAACGCCGGATGTGCCGATATTTGGGTAACCGGTATTTTATCCAGCGCCTGTTCCAGGTCCCACCACAAATCCTCCGCATTTTCCACGCCGACGGAGAGCCGCACCAGCGCATCGGTGATTCCGAAGGCGATTTTTTCCGCCGGGTCGACGCCGGCATGGGTCATGGTGGCCGGGTGCTGCGCCAGCGATTCCGTGCTGCCGAGGCTGACGGCTAATTTCGCGATTTTCAGGTTGTTGAGAAAGATAAACGCTTCTTGCTCTCCGCCTTTCACTTCAAAAGAAACCATTGCGCCGGGCGAGGTGCATTGGCGTTGGTAGATTTCGTAGGCTTCGCCGTCCGCCGGGGTGAGCAGGCCGAGATAATGGACGTTGGCAACCTTCGGGTGCCGGGCCAATCGCCGGGCGACGATCCGGGCGTTTTCGGCTTGTTTTTCCATGCGGAGTTTGAGGGTTTCGAGGCTGCGCAGCAACAACCAGCCCGTATGCGGCGCGATCATGTTGCCGAGAAAAGTGCGCAGCGTTTTCACCCGGGCGATGAGTTCCGCTGAGCCGAGGCAGGCGCCGGCGATGACGTCGCTGTGGCCGCCGATGTATTTCGTGGCGGAGTACAACACGAGGTCGGCGCCGTGCCGGAGCGGGTGCTGCCAGAGCGGGCCCATGTAGGTATTGTCCACGGCAACCATGACCCGACGGTCGGGAGCGCCGAACTGATCGGCCACCGAGCGGCACATGGCGATGTCTACAAGATCGTTGGTGGGGTTGGCGGGCGTTTCTAAGTAAATCATGCCGAGCCGGTCTTTTTTACCCGACGATTCGACGATCTGTACGAGTTCTTCGCGACTTGCGCCGGGCCGGAAACCGCGCACCTCGATGCCCCATTTGGTCAGGACGTGGTGGACGAAGTGGTCGGTGCCACCGTACAAGGGGTTGCTGTATAAGAGCAGGTCGCCCGGTTTCAGGAACTCGAACATCGCGGTCGAGATGGCCGACATTCCGCTCTCGAAGACGGCACAGGCCTCGGCTTCATCCCAAAGCCGGAGACGTTCTTCGAGGATTTCCATGTCGGGGTTGTTCAGCCGGCTGTAGATCAGGCCGGTTTTTTCTTTGGCGCCGCGTTCGCGCAAGCCGTAGGCAACCTCGAAAAAGGCTTTGCCCTCTTCGGCAGTGCGGAAAGCAAATGTGGAAGTCTGGAAAATGGGACATTTCACGGCGCCTTCCGACCATTCGGGGCGGTAGCCGTGCGACATCATCAGGGTTTCGGGTTGGAAATTTCTTTTCATGACGCGGTTATTTTTCCCACAATGTTTCATATTATAGAATAATAAACCAACAATAAAAAATTAATTGGAAAATAAATCTTTTTATGAATTGTTTTGTAGAATAAAATTGGAAATTAGCCGCGCTAAAAGGCATTTTATGGAAAAAAAATCCGACGGTATCGACGTTGCCGATCGCGCCATTCTTCAGTTGCTTCAGGAAGACGCATTCCTGACCACCAAGGAAATCGCCGCCCGGCTCAACCTGACCACCACGCCTGTGTTCGAACGCGTGAAGCGGTTGGAACGCGAAGGTTATATCCATCATTATACGGCCCTGCTCGACCGCCGGAAAATCGGGTTGTCGATGCTCGTGTTGTGCGAGGTGTCGCTCAAGGAGCACAACCGCGATTTCCTGCTGCAGTTTGAAGCGGCGGTGGTAGAGTTGCCGGAAGTGCTGGAATGCCACCACATCACCGGCGAATACGATTATTTGTTAAAAGTTACGGTGCGCGATATGGATGATTACCAGCGGTTTATCAAGGAAAAATTAGCTGCGCTCGAAAACATCGGGCGGGTGCAGAGCCATTTCGTAATGACGGAGGTGAAAAATTCGACGGTGCTGCCGGTGTGATAATGAACGATGAGAGATGAACGATAAGTGATGAACGATGAGGGCAACGGTGCTTTCGGTGTAATTATGTGCAACCAAATACGAAATATCAACATAAAATTTATGCGCCCATTCAGACTTCCGGGAATTTTACTCTTGATCCAATTCGCCTGTATTGGGGGGCAACACCAGCCGATAATCACGGCGCCCGCGGATGAATTGTATTTAGTCGTCCTCGGCATCGCGCAGGACGGCGGCTACCCGCACGCGGGCTGCCGGCGCGATTGCTGCCGGCGGGTGTACGACGGCAAACAAGCGCCCAAATCACCCGTCTGCCTCGGTATCGTGGATCGCACGAACCAAAAACTGTACATGCTGGAAGCCACTCCCGCTTTTCCCGACCAGTGGCGGCGCTTGCAGGAAATATCGGGCTTCACGAACAAGCGCACGCCCGACGGCATCTTCCTGACCCACGCGCACATCGGGCATTATACGGGGCTGATGTTTCTGGGCCGGGAGGTCATGGGCGCAAAAAACGTCCCGGTGTATGCCATGCCGCGTATGGCAGACTATTTACAGGCCAGCGGGCCGTGGAGCCAGTTGGTGAACCTGCAAAACATCGCGATAAACGATTTGCGCGCCGATTCCGCCGTCGTGCTGCCCGGCGATCTGCGTATCACGCCGTTCACCGTGCCGCACCGCGATGAGTTTTCCGAAACCGTGGGCTTCCGCATCGAGACGCCGCGAAAACAAGTGATTTTTATCCCAGACATCGACAAATGGGCAAAATGGCAGCGCGACATCGTCTCCGAAGTCCGCAGCGTGGACTGGGCCCTGCTCGACGCCACTTTTTACCGCGACGGCGAGTTGCAGGGCCGGGCGATGCAGGAAGTGCCGCACCCGTTTGTGGAAGAGACGATGCAACTATTTGAAAAACAACCGGCTACCGAAAAAGCGAAGGTGACTTTTATCCATTTCAACCACACGAATCCGCTGTTGTGGGATGAAAAAGCGCGGCAGGAAGTGCGCGGTCGGGGGTTTTCGGTGGCGGAGGAAGGGGTGGTCATTCCTTTATAATGCAAAACGGGGGTACGTTTACGAAACCTCGAAGGTTTCGTAAACGTATAGCAGAGTTTTACCTGATCTACTCCGGTGGCGGCTCCTCTCCCGACTGCTTGATCACTTCTTCGAGCCGGTCGATGCTCGCAGTCGTCTTCCGGAGTTTGCGTTTCATGAGCCAATTGAACGATACAATGGAGAAAAGACTAAACAACGCCAGCGGGACGACGACCCACAGGGACTTCGGCACCCAGGGGTGCATATCCCAGAGAAAATAATACAGGATTACCGTGAGCATCTGGCGGATCGCCCAGCGGATGAGTTTTCCCCTGCGCTTCGAGGGCGACATGACGAACTCGGCTTCAATTTTCGCCAGTTCTTCGCGCATGTCGTCGGCTGTGTTGTTTGATTTTTCTTGCATAACAGTATTACACTCAATGTAGTCGAATCACTCCCCTGCCAATTGCAGCACATCATCGTACAATTTTTGATGGACAAAAAAACGGGCCTTAACAATCAGATTGTCCATGATTGGCTTGACTGCGATAATCAAGCCCGCTTTTTTGGCCTTCAGCAAAATACCCAAAATGCCGAGCGGTTGGAGACAATATTGAAGTGCTATTTTCCTGCCCAGATCTTCGTCTATGAGGATAAGGTCGGCGCGGATTTCCAGCGCGAGCGCAATGGCTTCCGCTTCGCCGGGGTCAAGTGTTTCCGTCAGGGTTTGCATCAGAGAATGATTGAGGCAGGATTTGACCTCCACCCAGCCGGCCTGGCGTATTTCGTCGGCACCAGGCAAACCGGCGCCGGTCACTACGATTTCATCAAAAACGGATTGCGGGATAATTACTGAATGAAATAAACGCGGAATCAGGTGGAGATGGCCGATAATTGCCAGATTGATGAGCGGGGAGGTGTCGCTGACGATGACCATGCCTCATATTTTTTCGAGCGTGTCGAGGTCAATCTGCAAATCATAGCGCATCGGCACCTGCCGGTCGGCGAGTACACGCTGAAAATCCAGCCGATTCAAACCGGCAAAACGCGCCGCTTTCGCCAGCGAATACAGCCCGCGCTGGTACAGCGCAACAGCCACGTCCAGCAGCAAATCCTGCCGAGAGTACTGCGGGATTTTCAAAACAGAGTCAGGAACTTCGATTTCTATTATCATCGCGCTGAAATTTGCTACAAAATTACGGATTTTTTAATTGCTGCACCAGCAAATAGTCGAACCGGGAAGCCGCGATTCGCAAAAGATGAAAAGGATTTCTTGCTGCGCCTGATGATCCTTTCTATCTTTTTCTCATCCTTCCCATCCTGTTCAAAACCTTATCTCACACCATGGCATATCCTTGCGCAGTTGTACGATATAGGAGGCAGAAAAAGAATTGTATTTCAAGTCCAATCGCTTCAAGGATTTCAGGCTTCGTATTTGGGCGGGCAAACTGCTCAATCGATTGAAGGAAAGGTCGAGCCTCTGCAAGTTTTTCAATTGTCCGACTTCGGCGGGCAAACTGCTTAATTGGTTGCCGGAAAAGAAAAGCCACTGCAAGTTTTTCAACTCACCAACTTCGGCGGGCAAACTGCTCAATTGGTTGTCGTCAAGGTCGAGCGACTGCAAGTTTCCCAACTGGCTGATTTCGGCAGGCAAACTCCTCAATTGGTTGCCGGAAAGGAAAAGCGACTGCAAGTTTTTCAATTGTCCGACTTCGGCGGGCAAACTGCTCAATTGGTTGTAGTCAAGGTCGAGCGACTGCAAGTTTCCCAACTGGCTGATTTCGGCAGGCAAACTCCTCAATTGGTTGTAGGCAAGGTAGAGCGACCGCAAGTTTTTCAACTGGCCTATTTCAGCGGGCAACCTGCTCAATTGATTGGCACCAAAAATGCTGCCGCTAAGGTAAAGCGACTGCAAGTTTTTCAACTGGCCTATTTCGGCGGGCAGGCTCGTTTGTTTGCTGACTTCGATAAGCAATTTGTCTTTGTCGTTATTTGACTCATACTCATAGGTTGACAGCATAATGGGTTTGGGAAAATCACGAAAAGCCATGCATACCGACGCAAGAGAAAGACTGTCATTCCCATTTAAACCGAGCGTCTGCAAGTTTTTCAACTCAACGACTTCGGCTGGCAATGCGCTCAATCTGTTGGAGGAAAGGTCGAGCAACTGCAAGAGTTGCAACTGCCCGATTTCGGCGGGCAAAGCGCTCAATTTGTTGGAGCTAAGGTCAAGCGACGGCAAGAGTTGCAATTGCCCGATTTCCGGAGGTAAACTGCTCAATTGGTTGTTGGAAAGGTCGAGCGACTGCAAGAGTTGCAATTGCTCGATTTTCTGAGGCAAACTGTCCAATTGGTTGCCTTTCAGGAGCAACACTTTTAATTGTTTATATGAAAAAACAGTATCTGGGATTTCAACTAGATTTTTATTCCGCACATCCAAAGCTGTCACTTCCGAGGTAAGTTGGTCCACATCGGTTGCCAATAATAACTCTGTACCGGCGGTATCTATCAAATAATAGCGGTTATCATCTTTCTTCACCTTGGCATATCCGGTGTTGTCGAAAGGTAAGGCTTCAAGGTAACTGAATGCAATTTTGGTTTGTAGGTTTTTGTCAATAAACCCAAATCTTATGTCTCCCCGTACGAGTGCAACTATTTCTACATAGGTATCTGGGTTAAAAGTTACAACTGTGTCGGTATGTAATATAGATGCCAGCCCGAAACGGTCGTTGTAAAAATAAATCTTATCGAGTACAGCTTCGGCACGTTTTTTTTCGGCGTCGGCTACTGCGTAGAGGGAGTCGGAGCGGGCAAGGGCGGCTTCTGTTTCTTTTTGCGCGGCTGTCGCTTTTCTTTCAGCAGCGAGGGCATTTTCTTTCAGTTTATTGATGTCGCTCACCATCTTGGCAATCCGCTTCTGCGCCTCACTCGCCCGGTCGGAGCAAGCCAAAATAGCGGCGGTATAAGCATTGATGGCCTCCTGGTAGTTGGGTTTCTTGCTTTTCAGATAAGCATCGCCTTTTTTGAGCAAATTGTCGAATTGGTCGCATTGCGCATAGGCATTTGCGGCTGTGGTTATCAGGACAAGAAAAAGGAGGTATTTCATAGCAAATCGTTTTATTAGAAAGTGAACTTCTATCCTGCCCGCTCTCTGCCATCTTGATTCAAAACTTTATCTCACACCACAGCATATCCTTGCGCAGTTGCTCGATGTAGCCAGGGGGGAAAGGATTTCCCCACAAATGCATCTCCTTCAAGGATTTAAGGCATCGGATATCGGCAGGTAAAGTAGTAAGCTGGTTGCGTGAAAAATTGATCCACTTGAGGTTTTGCAATTGACCGATCCCTGCAGACAAAGTAGTAATTTGGTTGGAAGCAAGGTTGAGGAATTGCAGATTGGTTAGTTGACCAATCTCACTAGGCAACATAGTGAGCCGGTTATTGGAAAGGCTGAGATTTTGGAGGTTTTTCAACTGACTGATTTCGTTGGGTAGCGCAGTGAGTTGATTATTGTAAAGGTCAAGCGATTGCAAGTCACTTAATTGCCCGATCTCACGAGGCAACGAACTAAATCGGTTTTCACGTAGATCCAATTTTTTCAATTTTTTCAACTGACATAATTCTCCTGGAAGTATGCTTAGTCTATTAAATCCTAAACCCAACTCTAGCAAATTCTTCAGTTGTCCGATTTCACTTGGTAGCAAAATTAATCTGTTGCTAGTCAACCCTAATATTTTTAAGTTTAGTAATTGCCCAATTTCCTTTGGTAATGAACTCACTCGATTGCCACCAATTTCCAATTCTTGCAAATTGATCAGCTGTCCAACTTCCTGCGGCAATTCAGTTAGCCAATTTCCACCTACGCGCAATACATTTAAATTTTTCAATTGTCCAATTTCTCCCGGCAACACTTCCAAGTAATTAGCACCTATAGACAGCTTTTGTAAGTTCTTCAATTGCCCGATTTCTTTTGGTAATAGTTTTAGCTGACAAAAACCTAAATGCAAAGATTTTAGTTGGGTCAACTGACTAATTGTAGGAGGTAGAGTAAGTTTATTTTCATTAAACCTAGTTCCATTCAGAATCAATACTTCTAACTGTAAATTACGAAGGATTGCAGCAGGGAAACCATCCATTTGTATGGCCGGTAGCTGGAGAGCTGTGATACTCTTATTTAAGTCGGATATGGAAAAAGAAGCCTGGAAAGTTAATCCAAAAGTATCAAGTAGATAATCTTTGCCTTCTCTAGTGACTTCGGCATAACCTGTATGGTCATTAAACTGTTGGGCTTTATCGTATTCGCCTAGTCGTGTCACCGGATCACCATTTTTATCTAAAAAGTAGAGTTTATCCCATCCTCCTACCCCCTTTTTCGAGGCTAAGGCGAAACGATCTCCATAGAAATAAAAGGCATTGATAAGTTTTTCTGCTTTTTGCAAAGCAGCTTGGGTTTCGGCTTGTGCCTTTTGAGTTTCAGTGAGAGCAACTTGGTTCTTTACCTGCTCCTCTTTTAGCATTGTAAGCGTCATTTCTGTTTCTTTTTGCGCCGCCGTCGCTTTTCTCTCCGCAGCAAAGGCATTTTCTTTCAATTGATTGATGTCATTCACCATTTTAGCCATTCGTTTCTGCGCCTCGCTCGCCCGGTCGGAACAAGCCAAAATAGCAGCAGTGTAAGCATTAATAGCCTCCTGGTAGTTGGGCTTTTTGCTTTTCAAGTAAGCATCACCTTTTTTGAGCAAGTTGTCAAATTGGTCGCACTGCGCATAGGCATTTGCGGCTGTGGTTATCAGGACAAGAAAAAGGAGGTATTGCATGCCAAGTCGTTTTTAAGAAGTGATACTTTTTCAAAAAGTGTCACTTTTGGAGCAATTGTTTGAGCTGTTTTCGGGTGGTTTCATTGGTGCTGTCTATCCGCAGCGCCTCTTGCAGGGCGTCGATAGCCAGGTCTTTTTGATTCAGATTCAGGTAATTGGCGGCTTTTGTCTGCAAGTTTTTGATTTCGGTTTCCTTGCGCAGGCGTTCGGCTTCCAAAAACTTATCCAGCGCTGCTTTAGCCTGATTGCTCTGTTCAATCGCCTCGCGCTCCGAATCCCTTGCCCAAAAAACCGCCCCAACCGCGACCACCAATGCCACCACCGCCGCCACCAACAACCCCCGAACCACCAACAACCGCCGGCGCGTCACTTCGGCCTGCCGTTTTTGCTCCGCCAGTTCCGCCGCAGCGCGGGCCATTTCCTCCTCAGCCTCGCGCGCCCGGCGCGACTTCACGATGGGCGCCAGCAGCGTGTCGTGGCTGATTTCATAGTAAAAAGAGTCGAGGCGCGGCTCCTTGCGCACGAGGCGCTGGCGTTCGAGCGCGTCGAGCAAATCGGACGTCACACCGGGGCGGGCAAGCAAATCGGCTACGTCCACCGAGCGGCGGCGACCGTTTTCGTTCACCAGCGCGTCTTCGAGCAGGCGGGCGGCGGGTGCGACCCAACCGGGGTTTTCGAGGCTGTCGAGGCGGCGCTGGTAACTTTCTTCGAGGATGCGGGCAATGCCTTCTGTGCCGCCGTAGAAGTCGGGAGTGATGAGCAACCCCACCCCCAGCCCCTCCCCCACCGGGAGGGGAGACGCAACGTACTCTGTAGAGTACGCCGCAGTGTCCTCTACGTCTCCCCTCCCGCTGGGGGAGGGGTCGGGGGTGGGGTTGAGTCCCAACACCTTTTCCTCCAACGCCTGACAAACCGCCTGCAACTGAA